>Ga0310697_10003267_pt1 | contig 16496 bp, 14 predicted proteins | sample 172DNAGHGlowgp2_FD_203883 | JGI IMG/M metagenome (GOLD analysis project Ga0310697, IMG submission 203883) | Sheep rumen microbial communities from Palmerston North, Manawatu-Wanganui, New Zealand - 1728 DNA GHGlow gp2 (v2) (version 2) | ecosystem: Host-associated > Mammals > Digestive system >... | reverse complement strand
TGATCCATGCTGTAAGGGTGGTTCCGATATTGGCACCCATGATGACGGAAATAGCCTGGGCGAGGGTGAGAAGACCGGCATTGACAAATGAGACGGTCATCACTGTGGTGGCTGTGGAAGACTGGACAGATGCCGTTACTAACATACCTGTCAGCATGCCGGTAAAACGGTTGGTGGTCATCGCACCTAGAACGTGTCGCAACTGGGGACCTGCCATCTTCTGTAAAGCCTCACTCATCGACTTCATACCGAACATCAGCAGGGCTAGCGATCCGAGTAGTTTGAACAAAACTAACATAGAAATATCTTTTTGGTGATGAGATTTCGGCTACAAAGTTACTATTTTTTTTAGATAAAAAAGCAAAACAAACAAAAAAAGTATGTTCTCATGTGCTTATGTCCATTTTTTTTAGTACCTTTGCCAAGAAATAATCCTAAAACATTAAAAGAATTGATATGGAACAGACGATTCGAATACTAGTTCGCAATAACAAAAAGATCATTGAGGCTCCGATGGGTGCCACGATGGAAGAAGTGTACCAACTCTCCGGTATTGAGATGAAGCACGGCCCCATCTCAGCCTGCGTCAACAACAAGGTGGAGGGTATGCACTACCGTGCCTACAAGCAGAAGGAGGTGGAATTCCTCGACATCACCTCGTCGAGCGGTAGCCGCGCCTACACCCGAACCCTCTTCTTCGTACTCTGCAAGGCGGCCCACGAACTTTTCACGCCTTGTAAGGTATCCATCGATATCCCCGTGAGCAACGGCTACTACGTGAACCTCAACATCGGGCGCCCCGTGACGCTCGACGATGCCGGTGCCATCCGCCGACGGATGCAGGAGATTATCAATGCCGCCCTGCCCATCCACCGCCACGAGACGACGACCGAAGAGGCCATCCGTATGTTCGGCGACCTCCACAACCGCTCGAAGGTCAAACTGCTGCAATCGACGGGACGACTCTACACTACCTATTATGATATAGACGGCTACGTGGACTACTACTACGGCTCACTGTTGACGAACACCTCGCAGCTCTACCTCTTCGGTGTGGAGAAGTACTACGACGGACTGCTGCTGCGCCTGCCCTCACGCGAGCATCCCGACGAACTGGGAGAGATGACCCATCAGGACAAGATGTTCGGCATCTTCAAGGAGCACCACCAGTGGCAGGACATCCTCGGATTGCGTACCGTGGGCGACCTGAACGACGTCATCCTGCAGGGACATTCCTCCACGCTCATCCAGATCAGCGAGGCCCTGCAGGAGAAGAAGATTGCACGGATAGCCGACGAGATTGCCAACCGCAAGGGCATCAAGCTCGTGCTCATTGCCGGCCCCTCTTCGTCGGGCAAGACCACGACCTGCAAGCGGCTCTCCGTGCAGTTGGCCGTCAACGGCATCAAGCCCATCAACATCTCGCTCGACGATTACTTCGTGGACCGTGACAGGACACCGCGCGACGAAAAGGGAGATTATGACTTCGAGCACCTGCACGCCCTGAACCTGCCCCTTTTCAACGAGCAACTCTCCGCCCTCTTCCGCGGTGAGGAGGTCGAGCTGCCCAGCTACGACTTCCCCACAGGCACCAGCAGGATGAGTGGCAAGAAGCTGCATCTTGGCGAGAACGAGATCCTGGTGGTCGAGGGCATCCACGCCCTAAACCCCGAACTGACTTCGCAGATCCCCAGCGAGCAGATCTTCCGCGTCTATGCCTCAGCCCTGACCACTATCCTGCTCGACAAGCATAACTATATTCCCACAACAGACAACCGGCTGCTGCGTCGCATCATCCGAGACCATAAGTATCGCGCTGTGACAGCCCAGGAAACGATCCGTCGCTGGCCCTCTGTCAGGGCAGGCGAGAACAAGTGGATATTCCCGTTCCAGGAAAACGCTGATGCCATGTTCAATACCGCGATGCTCTTTGAACTGGCCGTCATCAAGCGTCAGGCTGAGCCGCTGCTGGAGCAGGTGCCGGAGAATTGTGAGGAATATGCCGAAGCCTATCGCCTCAGGAAGTTCCTCAGTTACATAAAGCCCATCCCCGAAGACCAGATTCCGCCGACATCGCTGCTGCGAGAGTTCCTTGGCGGATCATCATTCAAATACTAAATCTCTTTTGATAAGTCGGAGTGACAAAAGTGTTACTCCGACATTTATTTTTAATTTCTTTAACCTAAAAAGGATTGTGTGCGCACAAAATTGTTCGCAGTTCTTAGTTTGTAATTCATATTTAATTTGTAACTTTGCAGGCGATTTCAAATAACAAGGATACAATTCATTTAAAAATAAGTTAGTAATATGGCAAAGTTAGATTTGACTCAGTATGGCATCACCGGTTCAACCGTGATTGCACACAATCCATCGTACGAGTACCTCTTCGAAGAGGAGACAAAGGCTGGACTCGAGGGTTACGACAAGGGCGTAAACACCGAGCTCAATGCTGTTAACGTTATGACTGGTATCTATACCGGCCGTTCACCTAAGGACAAGTACATCGTAAAGGATGCACAGAGCGAGAACAAGGTATGGTGGACTTCTGAGGAATACAAGAACGACAACCATCCCATGAGCGAGGAGGTTTGGAAGACTGTGAAAGAGATTGCCATCAAGGAGCTCTGCAACAAGGATCTGTATGTTGTCGATGCTTTCTGTGGTGCCAATGAGGCTACACGCCTTCGTGTTCGTTTCATCGTGGAAGTGGCTTGGCAGGCTCACTTTGTAAAGAACATGTTCATCCAGCCTACTGCTGAGGAACTGGAGAACTTCGAGCCCAATTTCGTCATCTACAATGCTTCTAAGGCAAAAGTTGAGAACTACAAGGAACTGGGTCTGAATTCAGAAACCTGTGTAGCTTTCAATACAACTTCTCGTGAGCAGTGCATCATCAACACCTGGTATGGTGGTGAGATGAAGAAGGGTATGTTCTCAATGATGAACTACTATCTGCCCCTGCAGGGTATCGCTTCAATGCACTGCTCTGCTAATACCGATATGGAGGGTAAGAACACAGCTATCTTCTTCGGTCTGTCTGGTACAGGTAAGACCACACTGTCTACCGATCCTAAGCGTCTCCTGATTGGTGACGACGAGCATGGATGGGACGACGAGGGCGTGTTCAACTTCGAGGGTGGCTGCTATGCTAAGGTGATTAACCTCGACAAGGAGAGCGAGCCTGATATCTACAATGCTATCCGTCGTGATGCTCTGCTTGAGAACGTGACCGTAGACGCTAATGGTAAGATCGATTTCGCCGATAAGAGCGTTACCGAGAACACTCGCGTATCTTATCCTATCAACCACATTGAGAAGATTGCCCAGAAGGTGAATGGCAAGAGTGCAGGTCCCGAGGCTAAGAATGTTATCTTCCTCTCTGCTGATGCATTCGGCGTACTGCCCCCAGTATCTATCCTGACCCCTGAGCAGACCAAGTACTACTTCCTCTCTGGTTTCACAGCTAAGCTGGCTGGTACAGAGCGTGGTATCACTGAGCCTACTCCAACTTTCTCTGCTTGCTTCGGTCAGGCATTCCTCGAACTGCATCCTACCAAGTATGCTGAGGAGCTGGTTAAGAAGATGGAGAAGAGCGGTGCCAAGGCATATCTCGTTAACACAGGTTGGAACGGTACTGGCAAGCGTATCTCTATCAAAGATACACGTGGTATCATCGATGCAATCCTGGGTGGCGCTATTCTGAAGGCTCCTACCAAGAAGATTCCTTATTTCGACTTCGAGGTTCCCACAGAGCTTGAGGGCGTAGCTACTAACATCCTTGATCCTCGTGACACTTACGCTGATGCTGCTGAGTGGAACAAGAAGGCTGAGGATCTGGCTGGCCGCTTCATTAAGAACTTCAAGAAGTATGAGGGCAATGAGGCTGGTAAGGCTCTTGTTGCTGCTGGTCCGAAACTTTAAGGTTAGATACTGATAAAAAGTTGGCTGTGCCGGAAGGTGCAGCCAATTTTTTTTGATGTATGTCAAAAAGACTTTGTGACGGTAGTAAATTCTTCGCTTTTTCCTTTTCCATCTTCCCTTTTTTTTCGTACCTTTGCATTGTAATCGTGAGATTACGTTCATAAATTCATTAGGTTTAGTAGTTAGATTTTTAAGGTAAAGATTATGTTATTAGATTTTCAAACGACGATGATGTTGGTTTGCGTCGTTGTAGCGATGATACTTAGTGTCATAACGCTGATGCATACCACCATTCGTTAGAAGAAGTGCGGGGTGAGTGATTCATACCGCACTTTTTTGTGATTTACGTCAAAAAATGAAAAAAAGGAAGAGAGAAAAACAAAACTAACTTAAAATCAGTCAAATTATAACTTATTTTCTTTAATTATAAGGTGAAAATGACACATTTTTGAGGAATTGTGCGTAAATTTGCATCCGAATTTCGAAATTTACAAAGAACTGATGAAAAAGAAGCTCTATACGATAGCCGTGCTTTTGGCCTTCGCCATAGCTGTTTCCTCCTGTTTGGGTAACTCGGAAGAGGCAGAAGTCACGGTCTATGATGATACAGCCATGAGCAGTTTCTCGTTTTCGGCTGTCAACAGATATATTCATACTACCAGTAAGTCTGGAGGCGACTCCGTATACCTGACGAAACTGGCAGTTGCTGATTACCCTTTCACCATCGATCAATATCAGCGCAAGATTTATAATATCAAACCTTTGCCGGCTGATTGTGACCTGAAGCATATCGTTGTGTTAGCTGCGGCTACCAACTATTCAGGTGCCATTGCCTTAAAGAGTACTATCAGCGACTCCATAAGATACTTTAGTAATACCGACTCCATAGATTTCTCGACCGTTCGCGTATTCCGTGTCTTTAACAACACGGGTTCAAAATTCCGTGACTATCAGGTTCAGGTCAATGTGATGTCACAGGAGGAGTCCTCAAAGGTGATCTGGAAGCAGATGCCTGAAGGTGCCACGATGCCCACGACGCCTATGGCAGGATGGGAGTTCGCTTATAACGAAGCGGGTAATGGCATCGTGGCCTCAAACGACCATTGGGCTACACGAATTGAAGAGACCCTCGGTGATGACAGTCGCTTGCTGCCTGTCAAAGGTAGCTTTGCCTGTTGGAAACTGAATAATGGCCTGAGCTATGCCCTGCTCGTCGGCGATAGTGAAGCACAAGACAAATATGCTGCCGTTTGGCGTAAAGTCATTGATAATGACAATCCGATGGGTTCAAGTTGGGTATATATTCCGATGGAAACCAGCAATACCTATGGCCTGCCTAAGGGCGTGCGCTATTTCCTGTTGCCCTATACCAATGGTAGCGTATTGGCCATTAATGGCAATGGTGTTATCTATCAGAGTCGTGATCAAGGTATAACTTGGAAGATTCCAAGCGCTCTTCAGTCACCAATCAGCAGCGTTGCCGATGCAGCTATTGATGCCGATGGAGGCATTTGGCTGGAGAGTTCGGAGAATGGTACAATATGGTACGGAAAATAGTATTGACCCTGCTGATGGCTGTTGCCGTAACAGTCATACAAGCCCAGGATGAACCGGAATATCGGTTGGAGATTGGTGCTGGTGCAGGTGTCGTAAACTATTTGGGCGATTATAACGCCTCGTTGTTCGGTGAGTTGCGGCCCCTGGGGGCAGTAATGGCGAAATATAAGGCTAATCCGCATATGGCGGTGGCGCTGACAGCTGGCTTTGGTAAGCTGCAGGGCTCTTCAGACAAGGCGAATACCTGGTATCCGGAAGGTGAACGCTACGAATTCAGTAAGAGCCTGATTGATATCAATCTGCGCTTTGAATACAACTTCTGGGCTTATGGCACAGGGAAAGAGTATAGAGGAGCGCGTAGACTGGTACCCTTCATCGCCTTAGGGGTGGGATCAGCCATTCACGGTGACCCGGAGAAGGGCTTTGCAGTGAGTCTGCCTATTGGAGCAGGTGTCAAATACAAGATAGCCGACCGTGTGAACCTCACAGCCGAATGGCGAGTGCATTTCACCCTGAGTGACCTGCTCGACGGAAAGGAAGACCCTTACGGCATCAAGAGCAGCGGTCTCTTCAAGAATACCGACGGTTACAGTGTATTGCAGTTCGCAGTGACCTACGACCTCTGGGCCAAGTGCAAGACTTGCCACAATGACAGAGACTAGTGATGATTGAACATTGACGATTAAAAATTGAACATTGAGAAATATGAAAGAGCTTTTAGACATGAACCGCATCCCACAGCACATTGCCATCATTATGGACGGCAACGGGCGCTGGGCTATGGACCGGGGGTTGGATCGGACCTACGGACATAAGGCGGGCGTTGACACCGTTAAGAAAATCACATCAGAGTGCGCCCGCCTGGGTGTGAAATACCTGACGCTTTACACTTTCTCTACGGAGAACTGGAATCGCCCGGCTTATGAGATAGAAGCGCTGATGGGACTGGTGCTCAGCTTTGTCGAGATGAATCTCTTTACCGACAACAACATCAGGTTCAGGATGATTGGCGACAGGAAACGGTTGCCTGACAGTGTCCAGGAGAAGATCAGCTACATGGAGGATCTGACGAAAGACAATGACAGGATGACTGTCGTCATGGCTATGAGCTACTCCAGCCGTTGGGAGATTACCAATGCCGTGCGCCAGATTGTGACAGAGGTGAACGATATGGAACTGCCGCTTCCCCAGAACAAACTGAAGAAACTGGTGACGGGCGGCATCCGTGCTGAGGATATCACCGAGGAGTTCGTCAGCCAGCACCTCTGCACTAATTTCATGCCCGACCCCGAACTGCTCATCCGCACGGGGGGCGAACAGCGCATCTCCAACTACCTGCTCTGGCAGTGCGCATATTCGGAATTCTATTTCTGCGATACCTACTGGCCTGATTTCGACGAGGAGGCTCTGTATAAGGCCATCGTCGACTATCAGGGTCGCCAGCGCCGCTTTGGCAAGACTGAGGCACAGGTGGAAGGAGAGGAAAGGTAAAAAAGTAAAAAAGTAAAAAGGTAAAAATAGAAGTGACTTGTTATTATATTATAAATAAGGTGAAAGGATTGGTGAAAGGTGTTCTGCCTTTTTGCCTTCTAGCCTTTTTACCTTTATCTGTCTCTGCTCAGGATAAGATAGTACATCCGGATATTTCTTATGCTGGTACCCCCCGCACATGTACCATTGGCGGCATTGCCGTCGAGGGTGTTGAGGGCTACGAGGATTATGTGCTCATAGGCCTCTCCGGACTGACGGTAGGTCAGGAAGTGGAGGTGCCTGGCACCCAGATTACCGAAGCTGTCAAGCGCTATTGGCGTCACGGTTTGTTCTCGAATGCCCAGATCAGTGCCGACTCCATCGTAGGCAATAAGGTCTATCTGCGTATTACCTTGGCCATGCGCCCTCGTGTGAGCACCATCAACTATTACGGCATCAAGAAGTCAGAGCGCGACGATATGGAATCGAAGCTGGGTATCATCAAGGGTAGCCAGATTACGCCGAATATGATCGACCGTGCGAAGATTCTTGCCCAGAGGTATTTCGACGAGAAGGGCTTTAAGAATGCGGAGATCAATATTGTCCAGCGCGACGATCCCAACAATAAGGGTCAGGTGATGCTCGATGTCAATATCGACAAGAAGGACAAGATGAAGGTGCGCAACATCTTTATAACGGGTAACGATAAGCTCAGCGATAAAAAGATCAAAGGTTCGCTCTTCAGCAAGGGTGCCTTCGGTAAAATCCACGAGGCCGGAAAGTTCGGCAATTTCTTCAAGGCCAAGAAATTCACCGACGAGCGCTATAAGGAGGCCAAGCAGAAACTGATTGAGAAATACAATGAGCTGGGCTTCCGCGATGCCACCATCCTTGAAGACTCCGTCTGGAACAACGACGAGAAGCATGTCAATGTCTTCCTACGTGTGGATGAGGGCGACAAATATTTTGTCAGGGATATTACCTGGGTAGGTAATACTGTGGTGACTTCCGATTATCTGAACGCTGTGCTGGGCATGAAGAAGGGCGATGCTTACAACCAGCGCCTGCTGAAGAAGCGTCTGCAGGAAGATGATGATGCTGCCAGCAACTACTATTACAACAATGGTTATGTATTCTCCAGTATCGAGCCCGTCGAGGTGAACATCGTCAACGATAGCATCGACCTCGAGATGCGCGTGATGGAGGGTCCGCAGGCCCGTCTGAACCACGTGCGCATCTATGGTAATGACCGCCTTTACGAAGAGGTGGTGCGTCGTGAGCTTCGTACCAAGCCCGGCGACCTGTTTAATAAGGATGCCATCATGCGTTCTGCCCGTGAAATCGGTTCCTCTGGGTTCTTCGATGCGGAGACCATCAACCCTGAAATCAAGCCTAATGGCGAAGATGGTACTGTCGATATCAACTGGCAGCTCGAGCAGAAGAGCAACGACCAGCTGGAGTTTTCGCTGGGATGGGGACAGACGGGTATCATAGGACGTATTGGTATCAAGTTCAACAACTTCTCCCTGCGCAACCTCTTTGGTAAGAACAAGCTTCATCGCGGCATCCTGCCTTATGGCGACGGCGAGCAGCTGGGCTTCAATTTCCAGACCAACGGTTCTTACTATAGCTCGCTGAGTGCCAACTACGGTACCAACTGGTTTGGCGGCAAACGTCCTAATGCTTTCAGTGTCAGCGCTTTCTATTCGAAGCAGAGCGATATTAACAGCATGTACCGCAACAATGCATTTTATAACAACTACATGAGTTATAGCTATGGCATGAGCGGCTACAATCCTTACGCCATCAACTATGAGTCGATGCTCGACGACGACAAGACGATGACGGTCTTCGGAGCCGCTCTGTCTTGGGGTAAGCGTCTGCGCTGGCCTGACGATTACTTCCAGCTCTCCGCACAATTGGGGTATACCCGTTATATGCTGCGCGACTGGCAGTACTTCTATATCCGGAATGGTAACTGTAACAACATCAACCTAGGTCTGACCTTGTCGCGTAACTCTACCGATAACCCCTTGTTCCCGCGTCATGGTTCTGAGTTCATGGCCTCTGTCACGCTCACGCCGCCTTGGTCGCTCTTCGACAATAAGGATTACAGCACTCTGGCAAAGAATGCCAATTCTTCCCGATACGAGGATGAGTTGCAGGATGTATACCGCTGGATTGAATACCATAAGTGGAAGTTCAAGGCGCGCACTTTCACTGCTCTTACAGGGGGCGCCAAGTGCTTCGTGCTGATGACACGTGTGGAGCTGGGTTTGCTGGGTGCTTACAATAAAGACAAGCGTTCGCCCTTCGAAACCTTCTATGTGGGAGGTGACGGTATGAGTGGCTACAGCTACGGTTATTCTGAGGAGACGATCGGCTTGCGCGGTTACGACAACGGTGCGATTTCCTACTCTTCGTCCTACGATCTGATGAGTCAGGGCATCAACCTGTCGTCGTTCAATGCCTACGCCTACGACCGTTTCACCCTCGAGCTCCGCTACCCGTTCATGCTGGGTAATACCACCATCTACGGCCTCGGTTTCCTCGAAGGCGGTAATGCCTGGGCAAGGGCTAAGGATTTCAACCCCTTCAAGATGAAGCGCTCGGCTGGCTTGGGTGTGCGTATCTTCCTGCCGATGGTGGGCCTGATGGGTATCGACTGGGCTTATGGTTTCGACTACGTCACTACCAACCAGTCAGGTGGCCGTACCAGAGGTGGCAGCAATTTCCACTTCATCCTCGGACAGGAATTCTAATTTGGAAACTTTTAAACCACTCACGGGCTTTCTCGTCAAAGGTGGTGTAACATTAAATAAAGAAAGAATATGAAGAGACTAATTATCTGTGCAATCTGTGCCGTCTGCATGGGCCTTCAGGCTCAGGCACAGAAGTTTGCATTGGTGGATATGGAGTATATCCTCAAGAATATCCCCGCCTATGAGCGTGCCAACGAGCAGCTGAATCAGGTTTCGAAGAAATGGCAGGCTGAGGTTGACGCACTGACTACCGAGGCCCAGACCTTGTATAAGAACTATCAGAACGAGGTGGTGTTCCTGTCGCAGGAGCAGAAGAAAGCCAAGCAGGATGCCATCGTCGCTAAGGAGAAGGAGGCCGCCGATCTGAAGAAGAAATACTTCGGCCCCGACGGTGAGCTCTTTAAGAAACGTACGGCCCTGATGACGCCCATTCAGGACGAGATCTACAATGCCGTCAAGGACATTGCCGACCTTCGTGGCTATCAGCTCATCCTCGATCGCGCCAGCGATACAGGCATCATCTTCGGCTCCCCCAAGATCGACATCTCTTCCGAGGTGCTGAGTAAATTAGGGTATAGTAATTAACATCAATAAAGTAGTAAAAAAATGAAAAAATTAATCATCTGCGCAATCTGCGCAATTTGCGGTTTCACCACCGCTAACGCACAGGCCAAGTTCGGTCACGTGAACACCCAGGAGATTATTCAGGCTATGCCGGAATACCAGAAGGCTCAGACTGAAATCAAGGCGCTTCAGGATCAGTATGAGGCCGATCTTAAGTCTATGCAGGACGAGCTCACCAAGAAGGGTGAGGCTTTCGATAAGGAGCAGGCCACTCTGCCCGATAATATCAAGCAGCGCCGCCAGCAGGAGCTCCAGGACATGTATCAGAAGATTCAGCAGAGCTTCCAGGACAACCAGCAGGCTCTCCAGAAGGCTTCAAGCGAGAAGATGCAGGCCATCCAGACCAAGGTAATCGATGCCATCAAGGCCATTGGCACCGCTGGCGGCTATGTCTACATCATGGAGAACAACTCGCTGCCCTATATCAGCACCACGCTCTCTACCGATGTCACCGCTCAGGTCAAGGCAAAACTCGGACTGAAGTAAGCGATGAAGCGATTAGCAATACTGATCATAGCAATAGGTGCTGTCCTGTGCGTTTCCGCGCAGGACAGCCTTTCCATTCGTTTCGGCTATCTCAGCCACCAGCAGGCTCTCCAGGCTATGCCTGAGTACGCGTTGGTACAGAAGCAGATGGCCGATCTGCGCCAGCAGTACGAGGCAGAACTGCAGCGCGTCACCGATGAGTTCAATCGCAAATACGAGGAGTTCCTCGAAGGACAGCACGAGTTTCCGAAGACCATTCTTCGCAAGCGGCAGACAGAGCTGCAGGAGATCATGACGCGCAACATGGCTTTCAAGGAAGAGAGCCTCAAGGAGCTGGCTCAGGCTGAGCGCGAGGCCTTGGCACCGCTCAAGATCCGTCTCTCTGAGACCATCGCCCGCATCGCTGCCGAGCGTCATCTCGCCCTCGTGGTCAACACCGACTCCGACGCCTGTCCCTACATCAACCCCGCCTGGGGCGAAGACCTCAACGCCCTGATTATTACTACTCTCTCAAAATGATGTCCCCCATCGGCATTTTCGACAGCGGCTATGGCGGCCTTACCATCCTGCATGGCATCCGTCAGCTCCTCCCCGAATACGATTATCTCTATTTGGGCGACAATGCCCGTACGCCCTATGGCCCGCGCAGCTTCGAGGTGGTCTATGAGTTCACGCGACAGGCTGTCATGAAACTCTTCGAGATGGGCTGCCACCTCATCATCCTGGGTTGCAACACCGCTTCGGCAAAGGCCCTGCGCACCATTCAACAGCACGATATCCCCCAGATCGATCCCGAACGTCGTGTGCTGGGCGTCATCCGTCCTACGGCAGAGGTTATCGGCGGCCTCACCCAGAGCCGTCATGTGGGTGTCCTCGCCACCGAGGGAACCATCAAGAGCGAGAGCTATACCCTCGAAATCCAGAAGCTTCACCCCGATATTCAGGTCACAGGCGTCGCCTGTCCTTTCTGGGTGCCCTTGGTGGAGTATAACGAGGCCGATTCGCCCGGAGCCGACTATTTCGTGAAGAAGCGCATCGATCAGATCATGCGTCTCGACCCCCAGATCGATACCATCATCCTCGGCTGCACCCATTATCCGCTGCTCATGCCGAAGATCCTGAAATACCTCCCTGCAGGTGTCCGCGTCATTCCGCAGGGCGAGTATGTGGCTGAGAGCCTCAAGCAGTATCTGGAGCGCCACCCCCAGATGGATGCGAAGTGCTCCAAGAACGCCACCGTCCATTACCTTACTACGGAAAACCCAGAAAAATTCAAAGAGTCCGCCCAGCTCTTCCTCCACGAGTCCATCGATGTGGAAAACATCACTCTGGGCTGAAGATGACTCACTTTAGCTTCATCATAGCACATCCGAGACAGTCATAGCCACTGTTATCTCTTCAGGTGCAGTCGCAGGCCGAACTCAATCGAGGGAGCCAGCTGATGCTCCTTGTAGTAATGCTGCAGACTGGTGCCATCGTCGAAATGATAGCCGAGCGAGGGTTCGAGATAGGCGCCGAACAATGGGGTGAACAGATATTCCGCACCTGCTGCTGCCTGAACAGACCATTGCCAAGGCTTCTTGCCGTCGACAGCCTGAGAGGGCAGGCCGCTGTATTCTGAGCTGATGCACTTTTCGAGCATCCCGCTGCCTGAGAGATAGAATCGGAGATGGTCTGACGACCACAGCTGCCAGGAGATGCCAAGAGGAATACCCAAGTAATGAAGCTTCTGTTCAACATGCAGCTCTTTCTGTAGAAGGATGTCGCACTCAGAATAGAGATAGGTATAGCTGATGCCGCTGAACAATGTCAGGCGGTTGCTCAGCTGATATTGCACATTCAGTCCCAGCCGCCAAGGGAGCCGGTGTTTCCAGGTGTATTCTGTGGGGATGTAGTTTGGAAGTCCATCATAATGACTGAATCCTAGTGACTCGTTTTTTTGAGTTCCATCCAGACGGTAGGTTTCAACGGATGTAGCAGCCAACAATCCTCCCAAGGCATTCAGGCCTACCGACCATTTGCCTTGTTTCCCGGAAACCGGCTTGCCGCTTGCTGTCGCCATCGAATGGCTATGGGCAGGTGCATCAGCGGAAACGGGCGAACGAGGTTCGGAGATAGGAGCATTAGCATCCTGCGAGGGTTCCGACGGTTGGCTGGCACTTTCCGGCGGCTGGCTGATTTCCGTTTCCTGATCATCGGCAGAGATGTCTTTACGGCTCTCTGCTGCCAGAACGGGTGATTTTGAAGAGAGTGAAGAGTTCTTGGCAGAGCCAAGCGGCAAAGCCGAATGATAATTACCCTTCTTCGGCTTATTCTCGTCCTGAGAGTAATCATAGCTCTTAATTCTTAATTCTTCGTTCTTAACTCTTGCCTCTTCGTTCTTACCTCTCAATCCGTCCTCATGATAATAGGCAAAGAATCCGGCGAGGGCCAGGAGGGCAGCCACTGCCCAGTACCATCGTTTGCTGGCGGCCGTTTTCCTCACGCGCTCTGGTGTCAGACCCATTTCCTTGCAGATGTCCTCCCAAAGACCTTCTGGGGGAGCCACCTCGTGACCCTCCAGTTTCCGTCGCATTTGGTCTATCCAGTTCTCTTTCATCATTTGCCGTTTGTTAATTCCTTGATCTTCCTTGCTAACAGCTGTTTCGCGTAATGCAGTTGCGAGGCCGAAGTGCTCTCGGCGATGCCCAGCAGTTCTGCTATATGCTTGTGGGTATAGTTCTCGAAGACGTAGAGGTTCACCACCGTCCGATAGCCGTCAGGCAGTCCGCTGATCAGCTGGTGCAGCGTGTCTGGCGAGATACGTTCTGGCTGCGGGTCGTCGTCATCCAAGAGGGGCTCATACCCATGACGCTCCACAAAGAGCAGTTTCTTACGGTTTCTCAGCAACGCGAGCGCCTCGTTCGTCACCACCTGTCTCATCCAGCCTTTGAGGGCTTCCTCGCTGCGGTACTCGATGGTGGGAATCGACGTGAATATCTTCACGAAACTGTTCTGCAGCACGTCCTTCGCATCGTCCTCCGAAGGCACATAGCGGTAGCAGACCGATGACAGTTCGCCAGCATACCGCTGATAGAACTGACTCATCGCCCGCTGGTCTTTCTGCCGTATGCGCTCAACGAGTTCCTTGACCATCCTTTTTCTTAGCGTTCTACTTTTATAATCTCAAAAGTACGCAAATCTTGTATGGATTCACCATCTTTTTAGATTCTTTAACGCTCTGCCATGCAAGATTTCCCCTTTTTCCGCATTATATTTACAGAATGAAACCAAAAAATATGCAAAGATGAAGAAGAAAAGTCTTTTATGGATAAATGTGCTCCTGCTGATGTCAGGAATGCTTTGCTCTTGTGACAAAGATGATGAAGAAGTGGATCTTGGCGAGGCTAAGGCGGTGAACATGCTGTCGGACGTTCAGCCGATACAGCTGACAGAAGCGCAGCGGGTGTTCGTCAACGACAACAACCAGTTTACCCTGAACTTCCTGAAGACGGTGAATGAGACCGACCGCAGCGGCAAGAGCTTTATCTACTCGCCGCTGAGCATCACCTACGTCTTGGGAATGGTGAACGATGCAGCCGTAGGCGAGACGGAAAGGGAGCTGGAGCAGACGCTCGGCTTCCACGAAGGCGGCATCCAGGCCGTCAACGACTACTGCAAGAACCTCATCGACCATCTGCCGAAGGTCGATCCTAAGGTGACGCTCAACATCGCCAACGCCCTGTTCGTCAACCGTAACAAGGCGACGCTGAAGATACCATATCAGCAGGACATGACGCAGTATTACGATGCCAAGGCCGAGAATCTCGATTTCTACTCATCCGCCACCCTCGACATCATCAACGGCTGGTGCAACGACCACACCAACGGCATGATACCCAAGATACTCGACGAAGTGGATCCGGAAGTCGTGACCTATCTGCTCAATGCCATCTACTTTAAAGCAGACTGGGCTTCGAAGTTCGAAGAGAAGAACACCCGCAACGAGACCTTCACCACAGAGAATGGCGGCGCCACCCTGCCGCTGATGCACCAGAAAGTGCTGATTAAATATGTGAAGAATGACACTTACTCAGCCGTCGAGATACCCTACGGCAACGGCATGTGGAGCATGGACGTGCTGCTGCCTGAAGAAGGCAGGACCACAGACGACATCATCGGCTATCTGGCTCACGCCGCCACACCTATTGATAAAGCTCGCCCTTACGAGGTCGACCTGAAACTGCCGCGTTTTGAGACCTCCTCAGATACCGACGAAGTTGAAGGCAGCCTGATAGGCCTGATGCAGAAGATGGGCATCCGCCTGGCTTTTAATGGGACAATGGCTGAGATTCCTAATATGTGCGAGCGTCCTGTTTACATCAGCATGATGCGCCAGAAGGCGAAGATCAAGGTGAACGAGGAAGGATCGGAGGCCGCTGCCGTAACGGTAGCAGCGGCGAATTATGGGAGTGCGTCACCAGAACCACAGGTCTATCCCAAGGCCACTTTCCACGCCAATCGTGCCTTCGTCTATGTCATCCGCGAAGCCTCCTCGGGAGTGATCCTCTTCGTCGGCAAGTTCACTGGCAGGTAAAAGGCTGTCATCTCGCTCCCCCCATACTTTGAATTTGCCGGTTTTCTGCGGAAAATCCGGAGGTTTAAGATTGTTTTGGCCAAAACCCGACGACTATTTCCGGGTTTTGGCCAGAAATTGTTTTAGTGGCCAAACATTCTGAGAAGAAAAACGCAAAAAAAAGAACGAACTGCTGAAAATCGCCGTAACTTTGCATCGTCAACAAGACAGAACGACAGTCTTAAAGACAACAGAACATAGTATAAACAATTTAAAATATTACAGTTATGATTATCAAGCAGATTCTTTTCGTAAAGATGGTTTCCATGAGTCTTCTCATGTCAGTTTTCTTCGCATTCGCAGCCGTCGACAATAACGACGCCAAGCAAGTAAGCCACAACACAGAGACCACCGTCAAGAGTGCCAAGGCCGATCAGACCGAGTCCACATACGTCTACACCAATGGTGGCGTGTACGCAGCTCCGAAGAAAACACAACATTAGTGCATGACAGGAACTCACCAGACGGTTCTCAGTGAGCTAGTACTCATTGAGGACCGTCCCGACTGAGTCCATTCTTAACTGCGTGTAAAAAACGTTTTGACGCTTCCAAGAAATTAAAACAGCACTGCGCGTGAAATACTTCTTCGCTCTCAAAAACAACAGACTGAAGCAGTTTAAAATATGGTCTTAACCACTATTTTCAAAAGTCTTCGCCAGTTTATATAAAACTCTTCGCTGGCTTTTAAATCCTAGCAAAGACTTTTTAAAATCCCAGCGAAGAGTTTTTGAAAAGCCAGCAAAGACTTTCTAATTTTCCAGTTAAGGGCTGTAAAATTCCCACTTAAGGGCTGCAAAATTTCCAGCTAAGGTTTCCTGTTTTTCCAGTTAAAGATTGCTGCTTTTGTGGTTAATACCCGCCAAATCAGCAGTTAAGGATCCATTTTTTTCAATACTAGAAACTATTTTTTCCAATCCTAGAGCAAAAATTTCTTTTCTGCTTTAAAAGGGAAACGAATTTGACTAATATAATTAATTCGGACTACGAAATATTTTTCTGGTTATTCTTGGCCTTTGCGGAAAAAAGCAGTACCTTTGCAGGTGTTTTTATAACACAACTAT
>Ga0310697_10003266_pt1 | contig 16497 bp, 10 predicted proteins | sample 172DNAGHGlowgp2_FD_203883 | JGI IMG/M metagenome (GOLD analysis project Ga0310697, IMG submission 203883) | Sheep rumen microbial communities from Palmerston North, Manawatu-Wanganui, New Zealand - 1728 DNA GHGlow gp2 (v2) (version 2) | ecosystem: Host-associated > Mammals > Digestive system >... | reverse complement strand
CCTGCAGCCACCTTCGGTTCGGAGTTCCCCAAGGCCCTCAGGGACCAGAACTTCAACTGGATGGAGGCAGCCTTCCGCACCGGTATCGTGCAGAACTACTACGGCTCCGCCACCGGACGCTCCGGCCGCACCAACTACTTCGCTTCCATCGACTACTACGATGAACAGGGTACTCTGATCAACACCGGATTCAACCGCGGATCCGCCAGGGTCAACCTGTCGACCCCGCTGACCGACAAGGTTACCCTCAACCTCCGCCTCAATTACGACCGTTCGAAGTCGCGTCAGACCTCGTCTTACGTCACCCTCGAGTGCGCTTACCGCTCACTCCCCTGGGACAACCCTTACGACGAGAACGGCAACCCTATCTACATGGCCGGAAAGACCCGTACCGACAACGGTGAGCGCTGGTGGTCGCACGACGGCTACAATATGTTCCACAACGAGCTCTACAACTACGCCTACTCCACCAACGAAAGCATTACCGGAGACGTCCAGCTCAACTGGAACATCCTCCCCTGGCTCACCCTTACAAGTTCCAACCGCTTCGCATCGTCCAACTGGGACTGGGAGGAGTACATCGATCCCCGTACCAACCACCCCGCCTATAAGAAGGGACATCTTTCGGAGAACAGCGGATTCGGCACGAGCTTCGGTACATCCAACCTCCTGAAGGCAGCTAAGGACTTCGACAACCACTCCGTGAACGGAATCATCGGATGGGAATACGGCCAGAGCCACAACCAGACCCACGGAGGCTCCGGTACCGGCATGCCCGCAGGCCAGGCAGCTCTCTCCAATACTGCAGCCGAAAGCGTCAACGGTTACAACTACCAGTCACGCGCATGGGCACTGCTCGCACAGGCCCAGTACTCCTACCTCGGCAAGTACATCGCCACAGCGTCGATCCGCTACGACGAGACCTCGAGGTTCGCACCCAAGGCCCGCGGAGGATTCTTCCCCGGCGCTTCGGCCGCCTGGATCGTCTCCAAGGAAGACTTCTTCTCCGGCATTTCCGGATTCAACCTTCTGAAGGTCCGCGCCGGCTACGGTAAGACCGGCAACGACAGCATCGAAGAATTCCTCTATCAGGACATCTACGCCCTTTCGGCCCTCTACCAGAACATCGTCGCCGCCGTCATGGAAAGGCAGGCCAACCCCAACCTCGGATGGGAAGAGGCCTACATGGCAAGCTTCGGTATCGATGCTGAGCTCACCAGGGGCATCAACATCACCGTTGACCTCTACGACACCAAGAACGACAAGATTCTCCTCAACGTGCCTCAGGCCACCTCGACCGGATTCGAGAAGTCCATGGCCAACGTCGGAACCATCCGCAACCGCGGTGTCGAGTTCGCCATCGACGCAGACATCATCAAGAATAAGGACTTCCTCTGGAACCTTGGTTTCAACGCCGGCTTCAACAAGAATAAGGTAGAGTACCTGCCCAACGGAGCTTTCCTCCAGACCGCAGGCACCATGACTCACCAGATCAAGGTCGGCCAGGACGTCTTCTCATGGTACATGCCCAAGTGGGCAGGAGTCGATCCTGAGAACGGCGATCCGCTCTGGGAGACCATAGCTGCCGACGGCACCGTATCCACCACCAACGACTACACAAAAGCCACCTATCAGGTCTGCGGCGTAGCTGCACCTCTGGTGGGAGGCGGTGTCAACACCACCCTCCGCTGGAAGGGATTCACCCTTTCGGCCAACGGCAACTTCTTCATCGGCAACAAGATCTACAATGCGACCCGAGAGATCATGGACTCCGACGGCGCTCAGCTGAGTTCCTTCTACAACCAGATGTCGATCTACAACGGCCTCGGATGGAGCCGCTGGGAGCAGCCCGGCGACATAGCCACGCACCCGAAGCCCGGCACTGCAGGCAACAAGAACGCCAACGCCTACTCTTCACGTTTCCTCGAGGACGGCAGCTTCTTCCGCCTCAAGAACGTGACGCTTTCCTACAACCTCCCGGAATCGATCCTTAAGAAGATCAAGGCGAAAGACATCAGGGTGTTCGCTTCGGCCGACAACCTGTTTACCCTCTCCCGCTTCTCCGGCACCGACCCTGAGGTCCGCCTCGAGAGCACGGCATGGTCGCTTGCCGGTTCGTTCGACATGAACTATCCCGTCCCGATGAGCATCGTTGGCGGAGTCGAAATCACTTTCTAAATGCTACGCCTTATGAAAAAGATATTTGCACTGGTTCCAGCCCTTCTGCTGGTCTTCTCCTGCCAGATGGATTTCTATCGCTCCGATACCATGACATCTGCAATGATGAAGGACAACCCTTCCGCTGCCGAGTACACAACCAACGGTCTGTACTCGATGCTCAAGGATGTGCTTCTCTACCACAACCAGGAAAACACCCGCTGCACCTATATCAGGGAGTATTTCCAGCTTACTGAGTTCAGGGGAGACAACGTCTGTCTTTCCAACATGACCACCGACCCGCTCACCCTCAGCATGCGCTATGAGGACATCCCCAACGGCGAGCCCAACGGCTACTTCTGGTATGTCTCCTATAAGATCATCTTCGGAGCCAACTCTAACATCGAGTCAGTCCCCGAAGGACAGTCGGCCGAAACCGACCATATCCTTGGCGAGAACTACTTCCTGAGGGCTTTCTGCCACCTTAATCTGGTCAATCTCTTCGCCAAGCCTTATACTCGCGACAAGAACGCCGAAGGTATTGTCCTGAGGACCTCTACGGACTGTTCTCAGACCTCTCGTGCAACTGTCGAGAAGGTGTACGAGCAGATCGAGAAAGATCTCAAGAAAGCGGCTGAGCTTATGGGCTCGAAATCCCGCGGCGACAAGGGTTTTGTCTCCAAAGAGACCGCCCAGGCGCTTCTTACCCGCGTCTATCTCCAGATGGGCCGCGACCAGGAGTGCATCGACCTCGCGACGGAGCTTCTCGGATCCGACCCGGCTTCGCATCTTGAGGCTCATGTAGCTGACTACTACCCCAATACCCGCACCTCCAAGGAAACTATCTGGTGCATCGCAGTCGAGCCCACTGACCACCAGTACACCGCCAAGTCTCAGATAGCTTCGATGTACTACACTCCCGATTCGGATCAGAGCATCGGCTGGAAGCAGATGTTCGCTTCCGACCCTCTCGTCGAGCTTCTTCAGCGTTATCCCCAGGACGAGCGCAACCTTCTGTTCCCTCTTTCCTGCAAGCTTAATGACGGCACCAAAATGGTCCACTGGCCGTTCAAGAACGAACTCAACAAGTCCCGCCAGAACTACGTCAAGCGTGAAGGCGTGACCGACAACGGCGACGGTACCTATACCTTCACCCTTGCCGACGCATCTCCTTCTCCGATTACCGTCAAGAATACGACTATCAACGGTTACACCGTCCACTATATCGACAACGGCGACGGCCCTTCGGCCGACACCGACGATGACGGCTTCCTCGGTGGTACCAGGGTGTATGTACGCGACGCAATTGCCTATACCGGAATGTATGAGTCGTATCCCGGATACATGTGCACCAAGTTCTCATTCCAGAACGGCGAACCGATGCTCTCTTCCCCTGCGATGATCCGCTGGGCCGAGGTTATCCTCAACAGGGCGGAAGCCTATGCACACAAGAACGACACCAAGGCTCTTGACGATGTCAACATCATCCGCAAGCGCGCCGGCCTTGCCGGTGAGCCGGAGATGACGACAGCCAATATGGCGTCAAGAGGTTATGCTTCCCTTCTGGACGTAGTGCTTGACGAGCGCCGTCTCGAACTCGCGTTCGAAGGCTTCCGCGCCCTCGACCTCTACCGCAACGGCCGCGGCATCGACCGCCGCTTTGCCGGTGTGCAGGACTGGGAAGTTCTCTCGGTAGATCAGCTCGACGCCAAGTTCCCCTATGTGATTCCGTTCGACGAGACATCCGTCACCGGTATCTCAAACAACAGATAAGTACTAAAACTCAAATATTACTCAATTCATTAACCATTTAACTTATTTATCATCATGAAGAAATTCTTCTATTTCGCAGCTCTTGCTGCAGCTCTCGTTTCCTTCGCTTCCTGCGGAAAGGACGATCCGAAAAAGCCTCATCGCGGCGACGATGATGAGCCTGAGGTTCAGTACGAGAACCCCGTCAAGGTCGACGGCGAATTCGCTGACTGGGCAGCTATCGACGCATCCAAGGTTGCTGTCGCTACCCTTGCAGAAGGCCGCACCGACACCGACGCTCTCACACTCCTGAAGGTCTACTGCGACGAGTACTACCTCAACGTCTACATCGAGTTCGACAAGACTAAGGTCGATCCCCTTTCTCCTACCGCACTCCCTGTTCACGTTTATCTCAATGCTGACAACAGCGCCAATACCGGCGGCTACGGCGATGAGTTCCAGGGCGCAGACGCTGATTGGTGCCTCGAGGCCAGCCTCCTCGGCTGGGATGCATCCGGTACCGTTCAGTCCTGGGATCCTTCCGCATTCAAGTGGTGGGGCGAAGTCGGCCAGGACGGCTGGCTCTGGACCGAGCACTCCGTCAATCCTGACGTTCCCGAGCACAGCGATGCTGATATGTGGGGCGCAGTCAAGGCCGGCGGTATCGCAGAAGGTGCCGGTTCTGTCGTAGACGGAAAGTACGAGATGCAGATCACTATCGCCAACCTTCCTTTCGAGCTTGCTGACACCTTCACCCTCGGTGTTGACATCCAGCAGAACTGGAGCTCGATCGGCTGGCTTCCTAACGCAGCTCAGAGCGAAGAGAATCCCAAGGGACTTGCTCCGAAGCTCACCGTTACCAAGGTTAAATAATCTTAAAGTCTGATCACGAAAGGTGGCGGGCCGCCTTAGGGGTTGCCCGCCGCCTTTTTTCCTTAACATTAGATATGAGTTTTAGTTCTTGCAGCCTTAAGGCTCTCGCTCTCGGAGCGCTTTGCCTCGTTTTTTGCAGCTGTGGTCCCAAGGGTCCCGAAAACCCCTACGCCGGACTCGAGAAAATCTCTTTTACGGAGGACGACAGCGATTTTGCAAACCCCGAAAGGGGGTTCTTCTCCCATCTGGAATTCTTCTCCAGCAAAAACCCCGCACCTCTGTCGAAGACCGTGCTCGAAGGCGCAAGAATCTCGTCGAGGTCGCTCATCTACACCATCTACTATCTCGACTCCTTTATCGACAGCCCCATCTCCGAAGAGTTCCTTGCAGGCCTTCGCCAGGGGATGCAGAATCTTCGCGAGAGCGGAGTAAAGTGCGTGCTGCGCTTTGCCTACGACCGTTCATATAAGACTGAAGATCTTCCCTGGGACGCTACCGAGCAGGTGGTCATGCAGCACATCTCTCAGCTTAAACCAATTTTCCAGGAGTACTACGATGTGATCTTCTGCCTGGAAGCCGGCTTTATCGGCACCTTCGGGGAGTGGTACTATACCGACAATTTCGGAACCACCAACAAACCCGATTACGACGCCCGCAGAAGGGTGGTTGAGGCCCTTATGGATGCCCTTCCCGCCCAGCGTCAGATACTCATACGCTACCCGCAGGCGAAAATGCGGATGTTCGGATGGACGGAGGCCGATTCCCTGACCGTGGAGACAGCCCATGACGGCTCGGTCAAGTCGCGCCTCGGCCACCACAACGACTGCTTCGTCTCTTCCGAAAACGACGTAGGCACCTATCATTCATCTTCCGAGAGGCCCTATGTCTACACCGAAAGCCGCTACACCATCTGGGGCGGAGAAACCTGCGCTCTTGTGGGCCAAAGCAAAAATATTAACTATGTTCAGCGCATGGTCGCGGCACACCACATGACCTATCTCAACAGTTCCTACCACCAGAGCGTCATCGGCCATTGGCGCAACGAAGGTATCCTCGACGAAATCACCAAGCGGATGGGTTACCGTCTCGTTCTTGAAGACGCCTATGTGGAGCCCAAACCCGTCCACGGAGAGCCGATGCGTCTCGTACTCAATATCCGCAACGACGGCTACGCCGCTCCGCAGAATCCCCGCCTTGCCGAAATCGTATTCGTCAGCGAAGACGGAAAGAAGTCCGAGGTCCGCACCCTGGATGTCGACCCCCGCTTCTGGTTCGAAGGCAAAGTCTCGACGGTCGACGTAGAGGTTGAAGCTCCCGCCGAAGGCTCGTGGGATGTCTGTCTCAACCTCCCCGACCCGGCCCCCACCCTTAAAGACAATCCGCTTTTCTCCATCCGCCTTGCCAATAAGGACGTGTGGAACAAAGACAAAGGATATAATCTCATAACAAGCATCACCGTCAAATGAAAAGATTGAGTTTTGCTCTTGCTCTCGCCGCGCTCGTTCTGGCCGGCTGTGAGAAGTCCGGGGGAAACGACCCCTACAAAGACCTCGAGTGGATGGTTTATGAGCCTTCCGAAGAGGCTACCGTCAATCCGGAGAGAGGTTTTTATTATACCTTCGAGATCCACCAGCCCGGAAGGGAGCCGTCAGCTTCCGCAATCGCCTCGCAGAGGCTTCTCGGAAGGACTCTCGTGCTTCTGGAGTTCTATATTACCGACTACATGGAAGGCCCGATAGCCGATGACTACCTCCAGACTATCCGAAATGCCTTCAAGGCAGTAAGGGACGGCGGCGGCAAAGCCATAGTCAGATTCGCCTACAAGAACAACGAGGCCGCCAGCAACAAACCCTGGGACCCCGAAGAGGCAGTAGTGATGCAGCACCTCGATCAGGTCGGCCCCATCATGAGGGACAATGCCGACGTGATCTATGTCGTCCAGGCCGGATTCGTGGGAGTATGGGGAGAGTGGTACTACACCGACCATTTCGTGATGAGCCCCAAGACGGAGGCGGACTACCAGCCCCGCAAGCACGTCCTCGACAAGCTCCTCTCCTACCTGCCGGCCGACCGTCAGGTTGAGGTCAGGACTCCCGCATTCAAGATGAAGATCTACGGGCTCTCGCTCGCCGACACCCTCACCCGCGAGAAGGCCCATCAGGACACGCCGCAGGCCCGTATCGCCAGCCACAACGACTGCTTCGTGGCTTCCGACACCGACTACGGCACCTTCTCCAGCTCTACCGAGCGCAATTTCTGGAAGGCCGATACCCGCTACACCATCATGGGCGGAGAGACCTGCGCCATTTCTCCTTTCTGCAAGTGTACCAACACCCTCAAGGAGATGACCGCATACCACTTCTCCTACCTCAACAGCGGATACCACCAGGGCGTGATGGGTGGCTGGAAGACAGACGGCTGCTATCCCGAAATCGAAAGGAGGCTCGGTTACCGTCTCGTCGCCACCGACACATGGTACTCTCCCGACCCCAAGGCCGGAAAAGACATGCGCGTAGTGGTCAAGCTGACCAACGAAGGATTCGCAGCCCCCATGAACCCCAGGCTCTGTAAGCTCATCATGACCGATGCCGACGGCAAGGTGCTTTCCGAGAGCGCCGTCGATACCGATCCCCGTTATTGGATGCCCGCAGAAGAGGTCATCCTCGACACCCGGATCGCGGTTCCAGAGAGTGCCTCCGGAGAGGTCTCCGTTTGGCTGGCGCTTCCCGACGCTGCAGACACTCTGAAAGACAATCCCCTGTACTCAGTCCGTCTTTCCAACAAGATGAAGTGGGACGAGAAACTGGGTGCCAACAGGCTTTTCAGGACGGAGGTCAAATGAGAGTAAAGCTGGTTCCGGTTTTCTGCGCGTTGGCCCTTTTCTCAGCCTGCAGCCCGAGGAGCGTTGCCGGTTACTGGAAGGATGGCGTACCCGATGTCCGTGAAGATATGGGCAAAGTCCGCTCGTCTTTCAGGGAATTCGCCTCTCTTGCGAGTAAATCCGGACCGGATGAAGCTTCGGCCGAACTGGGGCGCCTGCTCGATGCCCTCAGCCGCGACACCGTCGCTTACTATGTCTATACCGACCTCGCCGCGTCGGCGTTCTACCCCCTCGAGTCTCCGTTCAGGAGCGATACTCTGATGGGCACGCTTGCCGGCCGGCTCACCACTGACTGGGTGCTTACACCATCGGATGCTGCCCCCTATCTGGAAATGTATGCCTTTACGCTGCTCAACCGCAAGGGGGCTCCTGCGAGGCTGCCTCATCTCCGCACCCTCGAAGGCAGGCCGCTGACCATTTCAGGCGAAGACGCAGTCGTCGCCGTGATAGATCTCTCCTGCCCGCAGTGCAGGGACGCTCTTCAGAGGTGCCCCGCCCGCCCGTCAGAAAGAAAAATTGCAGTCTGTATGGGCTCGGGGCCCAGACCCGAACTTCCCGACTGGGAGGTGTGCATCCCCGAAGCTGACGCCCACGAAATCTTCGATATAGCCCAGACCCCGTTCTATTTCCGCACAGGCGGGGACGGGACGGTTTCACAAACTTATACTTCACTTTGATATGACTGGCAAAAGACTTGATTCACTCGATATCCTGAGAGGAGCGGACCTTTTCCTGCTTCTGTTCCTCGGCCCGATATTCCACGCCATCTGCTACACTTTCCCCTCGTCGACCGGCTGGCTGCTCACGCAGACCGAGCACGTCGCGTGGGAGGGCTTTGTGCTCTGGGACATCATCATGCCGCTGTTCCTTTTCATGTCCGGCATCACCATTCCCTTCTCGATGGCAAAGTACAGGGAAGGCCTCAGGCCCGACGGCAGGTTCTACCTCAAGCTCCTCAAGCGTTTCTGCCTGCTGTTCCTGCTCGGCTGGATAGTCCAGGGCAACCTGCTCGATTTCGACTGGAAGGTCTTCCATCCGTTTGCGAACACCCTGCAGTCTATCGCCGTGGGCTACGTAGTTGCAGCACTGCTGTTCGTCCACCTCAAACCCCGCTGGCAGATCGTCGCTGCCTTCGTGCTGTTTGCCGCCTACTGGGCCGTATTCGCCGCAAGCGGAATGAATCTCGACCCTCAGGACAACGTAGCGATGGTCGTGGACAAGGCAGTGCTCGGTGCGCACAGGGACGGCGTGACCTGGGCGGCCGACGGCTCGTGGAGCTACGACTGGGAGTACCAGTACACGTGGATCCTCTCAAGCCTCAACTTCGCAGTGTCCGTGCTGCTCGGCTCGTTCGCAGGTCAAATCCTGCGCAATTCGAAGAAAGCGCCGGCCGGCCGCGCAGCCGTCGTCGCCATCATAGGAGTAGTCCTGGTCGCCGCAGCCCTGCTGCTTTCTCCGCTCTTCCCCATTATCAAGAAGATCTGGAGCAGCACCATGACCCTTTACGCCGGCGGAATCAGCTTCCTGCTCATCGCGCTGTGCTACTATGTGGTCGACGTGCTCGGCTGGCACAAGGGGCTCGACTGGCTGAAGTACTACGGCAAGAACTCCATCACGGCATACTGCATCGGCGAAGTGATTATCTTCAGCTCGGTGTCGGAGTCGCTGCTCCACGGCCTGGGAGACTGGAGCTGGTACCCCGTGGTCATCGCTCTGGCCAACAGCCTTATCCTGTTCTTCATTCTTCGCTATCTCTACAAAAAAGAAATCTTCCTCAAGGTATGAAACTCCGTTACCTGCTTGTTCTGGCTCTTGCCGTTTCCTGTACAACGAATCCTTCAACCAAGGTGGCACTGTCGCCCGACACTTCCGTCTGGGGCGGCCGTATCAAAGACGGATCCCTGATGCCCTTCAAGGCCGGATTTGAGGCCAACCTCTCCGACAACCGCTCCAATCAGGTGGCGCCGCTGCTGCTTCTGTCAGACGGGACCTATGTCTGGAGCGACGACCCGTTTGCTTTCCGGGTGACGGACAAAGAGGTCGTGATCGATGGCAAGGTCGAGGTTGTGAAGGCCGGAGAAAACCTTGCGGAAGCGTATCGTGCGGCTGCAAAGGCCCATTTCCCCGCAAACGGTCAGCTTCCTCCCGAGGCATTCTACCGTATGCCTCAGTACAACACCTGGATTGAACTGATGTACAACCAGAACCAGGACGGTGTGCTGGAGTATGCGCGCGGCATCCTGGGAAACGGCCTTCCCGCCGGGGTAATCATGATCGACGACACCTGGCAGGAAGACTACGGCAAGTGGAACTTCCACCCCGGGCGCTTCCGCGACCCCAAGGCCATGTGTGACCAGCTGCACCGAATGGGCTTCAAGGTCATGCTCTGGATATGCCCCTTCGTGAGCATGGACCAGTACCAGATCTGCAGGAAGATCAACTCCTTCGACGGCTTCCTCCGCACCGCAGACGGCAATCCCTACCCCGTGCGCTGGTGGAACGGGACCTCCGCCGTGCTCGACCTCAGCAATCCCAAGACGGTCGAGTGGTTCAACGGCGAGCTTCACAGGTTGATGGACGAGTACGGCGTGGACGGCTTCAAGTTCGACGCCGCCGACTTCGAATACTATCCCCAGGACGCCATCGCCGCCGGCGGGACTGTCCCCGGCTGGGAACAGTGCTCGCTCTTTGTACAGCTCGCAGAGAATTATCCCTTCAACGAACTCCGTGCAGGCTGGCGCAATGCCGGCAAGCCGATAGTACAGCGCCTCCACGACAAGGCTCATTCGTGGGAGGACCTCGCCAAGCTCATCCCCGAGATGATGGCCGAAAGCCTGATGGGCTTCAGCTTCTGCTGCCCTGACATGGTAGGCGGCGGCAGTTTCGAGACCTTCCTCAGCGGCAAGACCGACGAGCAGCTCATTGTCCGCTCCGCCCAGGTGCATGCGCTGATGCCGATGATGCAGTTCTCGCTCGCCCCTTGGAGGGTACTCAGCAAGGAGAACTACGCTGCCGTACTTAAGGCGGTTAAGACCAGGGAGCAGTTCATGCCGCTGATCGAAAGCCTCTATGAGCGCGCCGCCAAGACCGGCGAGCCGATTGTCGCTCCGCTGGAGTTCGTGTTCCCCCATCAGGGACTCGCGGGCATTGCCGACGAATTCATGCTTGGAGACAAGCTGCTGGTTGCGCCTATGGTCGGGCCCGGAGAGAAACGCACGGTGGTTCTTCCCGAGGGGCGCTGGCGCGCGGACGACGGCCGGCTCTACGAAGGCGGCACGGTCGGGATCGATGTGCCGGTCGGCAGGTTGCCGTATTTCGTCCGAGGAACCATTTAAAAAAAAGTACTTATATTTGCGGACTCAATGAAAGTACTAAAACCTTAAGATATGAAAAGACAACTCAATGAGATCTGCGCCAAGTACACAGTTCCTCAGGAAGTAAAAGCGAAGGGTATCTACCCTTACTACAAGCCCATCAGTTCGGGCCAGGATCCGGTAGTCACCATGGCCGACGGCCACAAGGTGCTGATGTTCGGATCCAACTCCTATCTCGGCCTTTCAGACGACCCCAGACTCAAGGAAGCCGCCATTGAAGCGGTCAAGAAATACGGCACAAGCTGCTCCGGCAGCCGTTTCCTCAACGGAACACTCGACATCCACCAGGAACTCGAAGAGAAACTCGCCAAGTTCGTGGGCAAGGAAGAAGCCGTCACCTACAGCACCGGATTCCAGGTCAACCTGGGAGTAGTCAGCTGCCTCGGATTCAAGGGCGGCTACACCCTTCTGGACGACACCGACCACGCCTGCATCATCGACGGCAGCCGCCTCGGGTGGAGCACCGTCTACAAGTTCAAGCACAACGACATGGAGTCGCTCGAGAAGAAGCTCAAGGTCTGCGAGCCCGACGCCTACAAGCTCATCGTCATCGACGGAGTCTACTCGATGCTCGGCGACCTCGCCAAACTCCCCGAGATTTGCGACCTGTGCGACAAATACGGCGCATCCGTGATGATCGACGACGCCCACGGTCTCGGAGTCTTCGGCGAGAACGGCTCGGGTACCGCCAGCCACTTCGGCCTCACCGACAGGTGCGACCTTATCATGGGTACCTTCTCCAAGAGCTTCGGTTCGCTGGGCGGATTCATCGCCGGCGACCACGACGTTCTGAACTTCATCAAGCACAACTCCCGTTCGCTCATCTTCAGCGCCTCGATGACCCCGGCCGCCACCGCAGCCGCATCCAAGGCCCTCGACATTATGATCAGCGAGCCTGAGCGCCGCGAGCACCTCTGGGACACAACCCGCTACGCATGGAAGTGCTTCCGCGAGAACGGCTTCGACATCAACCTCACCGAATCGCCGATCATCCCGCTGATGGTGCGCGACACCATCAAGGCCCTCTCGCTTGTTGAGGAGGCATACCGCCAGGGCGTGTTCATCACCCCCGTCATCGCACCTGCAGTGCCCGAGAAGGACGTGCTCATCCGCTTCGCGCTGATGGCCACCCACGAGCGCAGCCATGTCGACCAGGCGGTCGAGGTTCTCACCAAGATCTTCAAGCAGTACGGCATAATCGAGTAATGGTAATCCTTATCACAGGCATCACCTCCGGCTTCGGCAAGGCCATGGCGGAGCGTCTTTCGCAGGACGGCCACAAGGTCTACGGCACCCACCGCCACGCTAAGGAGTTCATCCCTGGCGTGACCTACATCCAGGCAGACTCCACCGTCCAGGCCGACGTCGAAGCCGTGGTGAAAAAGGTCGTGGATGAGGAAGGCCGGCTCGATGTGTTCATCAACAACGCCGGAATGGGTATCGGAGGCCCCCTGGAGTTCAACTCCATCGAAGACTGCCAGAGGCAGATGGATGTCAACTTCATGGGCATGGTCCGCTATATCCGCGAGGTGGTGCCCGTGATGCGTAAGCAGGGCCACGGCCACATTATCTGCTTCAGCTCCATCGGCGGACTCGTCGGCCTGCCCTACCAGGGCATGTACAGCGCCTCGAAGTTTGCCATCGAAGGCTACTGCGAAGCGCTCCGCCTCGAGATCCGCGGGTTCGGCATCAACGTCACCACCATCGAACCGGGCGATTTCGCCACATCCTTCACGGCCCAGCGCAAGTCGGTCGACAACCCCGAGGTCCACGCCGCCTACCCCGGCTACGCGCGTTCGCTCGCCTCTATCGAGCACGACGAGAACAGCGGCCTCAAGCCTGAGTTCCTTGCCGGGAAAATCAGCAAGATCATCCGCAAGAAGCGCCCCGGCTACCACTACATCATAGCCACTTTCCTGCAGAAACTCTCGGTGGTCGCCCGCACGATTCTTCCGCCCCGCTGGTTCGCCTGGGTGATGAGCGTCTACTATAAATTGTAAGGGGACGACGCCCTCCTGCGCAAAAATAGTACAACTTTGCGCTAATTTGCTTATATTTGAAGGCTGTAATTAACACTGACTATGGCCGTCAAAAAGCAATTGTCTTTTGGGGAAATCTTCAACCTGAACTTCGGCTTCTTCGGGGTCCAGATAGCTTATGCACTTCAGAGCGCAAACATTTCCCGTATATTCGCTACCCTCGGAGCTGACCCCCATCAGCTCAGTTTTTTCTGGATACTTCCGCCCCTCATGGGCATGATCGTCCAGCCGCTCATCGGCAAATGGTCCGACAGGACCTGGTGCAGGCTCGGAAGGCGCAAGCCCTACCTGCTTGTGGGCGCGATAGTAGCCGTGCTTGTGATGCTGCTCCTGCCCAACGCAGGCAGCCTCAACTTCAAGGCATGGGTATTCCTCGGACTTAACTCCGCGATGTGGTTCGGTCTCTTCAGCCTCATCTTCCTCGACACCTCAATCAACGTGGCCATGCAGCCCTTCAAGATGATGGTCGGCGACATGGTGAGCGAAGAGCAGAAAACCCTCGCGTATAGCACCCAGAGTTTCCTGTGCAACGCCGGGAGCCTTCTGGGCTACCTCTTCCCGATTTTCTTTACATGGATCGGAATAGCCAACACCGCACCCGAAGGCGTCGTCCCTGACTCCGTCATCTGGAGCTTCTATGTGGGAGCCGCGATCCTGATTCTTTGTGTGCTGTTTACCTTCTTCAAGGTCAGGGAACTCAACCCGCAGGAGTATGCGGAGTTCCACGGGATCAAGGCCGGCACAGAAGAGAAAAAGGAGAATCCCGGCTTTGTCAAGCTTCTCGCCAAGGCCCCCAAGACCTTCTGGACCGTAGGCCTGGTGCAGTTCTTCTGCTGGGCGGCATTCCTCTACATGTGGACCTACACCAACGGAGCTATCGCTGGCAACGTCTGGGGCACTACCGATACCGCATCCGCCGATTATCAGGCCGCAGGCAACTGGGTCGGCGTAATCTTCGCCATTCAGGCCATAGGATCGATGCTATGGGCTCTCATACTGCCCAAGTTCAAGAGCGTCAAGGCCGCCTATGTGGTCTCGCTCCTTATCGGGGCAGCCGGCTTCGCCTCGGTCTTCTTCGTCACGAACCAATACGTGCTGTTCGGCAGCTTCCTGCTGATCGGTGCCGCCTGGGCCGCAATGCTCGCCCTTCCCTTCACGCTCCTTACCAACGCCCTCGAAGGCAGCCCCTACATGGGCAGCTACCTCGGCCTGTTCAACTGCACCATCTGCCTGCCGCAGATAGTCGCAGCCGCTACCGGAGGGCTCGTCATCAGCCTCGTCGGAGGCAGCCAGGCCGCGATGTTCCTCGTCGCCGCCGGATTCCTCGTGGCGGGAGCGCTCTGTGTGAGACTAATCTCAACAACCAAATAAACAACAACCAACCTTTATGAAAAAATTGCTAACACTAGCAGCCTTGCTGCTCGCAGCAGGCTTCGTGGGATTCGCCCAGGGCGGATACACGGTCAAAGGTACTGTGGTTGACGATTTCGGACCGGTGATCGGCGCTGCCGTCATCGAAAAGGGTACCACCACCGGTACCGCCACCGACTTCGACGGCCGCTTCACCCTGACCGTGAGCAGCGCGGATGCAACCGTGGAAATCAGTTGCATCGGCTACGCCACCCAGACATTCAAGGCAAGCGAAGTTCCCGCCACCATCCTCATGAGGGATGACACCGAGTACCTCGATGACGTAGTGGTCATCGGTTACGGTACCGTCAAGAAAACCGACCTCACCGGTAGTGTCGCTACCATCAAGGCAGACGAAATCAACCGCGGAGCCGTCACTTCGCCCGACCAGATGCTTATGGGCAAGGTCGCCGGACTGCTCGTCACTCCGGCTTCCGGCCAGCCTGGCGCTTCGGCCACCATCCGTATCCGCGGCGCGGCTTCGCTCAACGCCTCCAACGACCCTCTGATCGTCATCGACGGTGTTCCGATCACCGGAGACGGCGGTGCCGGCATGGGTAACCCTCTCGCTTCGGTCAATCCTGCCGACATCGAGAGTTACTCCGTCCTTAAGGACGCCTCCGCCGCCGCTATCTACGGTTCGCGCGCATCCAACGGTGTCATCATGATCACCACCAAGAAAGGTGCGGCCGGAACCGGCGACAAGAAGGTGAAGGTCAACTACACCGGAAGCGCCTCCGTCAAGCACAACTACCAGTACTTCGACATGATGAGCGGCAAGGAGTTCGCTGATTTCGTCAGCGCCAACTACCACGAGTCTGCCGGCCTGCTTGGCTACAACGACAAGATCTACGACACCGACTGGCAGAAGGAAATCTACCGCCTGGCCCTCACCACCGACCACAACGTAAGCGCTTACGGCGGCAAGGCCGTTCCGTTCCGCGTGAGCCTCGGTTACAACCTCGACCAGGCCACCGTCAAAGTCGGCGACAACCAGCGCGCCAACCTCGACGTCAGCCTCTCCCCTCAGCTTCTCGACAAGCACCTCAGCATCAACCTCAACGTCAAGGGTATCTACCAGCACACCAACTGGGCAGACGGCGGCTCTGTGGGCAACGCACTTGCGTTCGACCCGACCAAGCCCGTCCGCTTCGAGGAGGATGTGCTCAACACCGACGGTTCCGTAAGGCTCGCCAAGGGCACCCTCTGGAACTGGTACGGCGCTGTGGGCGACCCCAACACCATGGCTTCTTCCAACCCTCTCGGAGGCATCTACGAATACTACAACGCCAACAGCGCGCTCCGTTCGATAGGCAACCTCCAGCTGGACTATAAGATCCACGGCTTCGAAGACCTCCGCATCAACGCCAACCTCGGTTACGACATCGCGAAGCTCTCCGGAGAGAAGTACAACCTCATCGGCAGCCGCAATGCGAAGGCTTCCAGCCCCGACCTTGCCACCCAGTACGGCAACTTCAACCGCAACATGGTGTTCGAGGTCTATGCCGACTATGCCCACGAATTCGACAAGAACAACGTCGATGTGATGGTGGGTCACTCCGTCCAGGACAACTACGTGAGCTACGACAACTGGGACTACTACAACCGTGATCCCAAGTGGGCCAAGGCCGACATCTACAAAGACAATGTCGGAGACAAGAAGAGCTATGCACTCATGTCGTTCTTCGGCCGCGCCAACTACTCCTATGCGAGCAAGTACCTAGTGACAGCGACCTTCCGTGTCGACGGATCGTCCCGTTTCAGCCCGAAGAACCGCTGGGGTGTGTTCCCTTCGCTGGCTCTCGCATGGAACGCCAAGAACGAAGACTTCCTTAAGGGCGTCGATGCCATCGACGAACTCAAGCTCCGCATGGGCTGGGGCCGTACCGGCCAGCAGGACCTCGGAGGAGAGTACTATCCTTACCTCGCCCGCTACATCTTCGGCACCAACCCTTACATGGCATACAACATGGGCGGAGAGAACTTCATGCCGATGGGACCGAACCCCTAC
>Ga0310697_10003265_pt1 | contig 16499 bp, 17 predicted proteins | sample 172DNAGHGlowgp2_FD_203883 | JGI IMG/M metagenome (GOLD analysis project Ga0310697, IMG submission 203883) | Sheep rumen microbial communities from Palmerston North, Manawatu-Wanganui, New Zealand - 1728 DNA GHGlow gp2 (v2) (version 2) | ecosystem: Host-associated > Mammals > Digestive system >... | reverse complement strand
ATGTTGGGTATCATGTGCATCCGGGTCATATTCAGCACATAGTCTTTCAGCTTCACCTCGTTGGCGACCCGGCTGAGGAAGCGCTCCACCAGGGGCAGGCCGGCCGTCTCGTGCTCGTAGGCATGGATCACACCGTCCTTCTCCTCCGTGGTGACAGCTTTCCCGAAATCGTGGCACAGGGCCGAGAGCATGAACCACAGGGGTTCTTTGGCGTCACAGCGCAGCTTTGCCGCCTCGTCCAACACCTGCATGGTATGGGTCCATACGTCGCCTTCAGGGTGATAGCGTGCGTTCTGCTCCAGCCCGATCAGCGCCTCCAGCTCCGGGAACCAGTACGAAAGCTGCCGCATCTTCCGGAGTTCTTCAAAGAAAACCGAAGGATGCGTGGCTTTGAGCAGCGCTTTCTCCATTTCCCCCAGGATCCGTTCTTTAGCCAGCGCGTCCACCGACATGCTCGAGCACAGCGCCATGGTCTCAGGGGCAACCGAAAACTGAAAGCGGGCGGCAAACTGGCAGGCGCGAAAGACCCGCAGCGGATCCTCCGCGAAGCTCTGATCGTTCACATGCCGGATCCGCCTGCGTTCCAGATCTTCCTGACCGCCGAAGAAGTCCAGGATCTCCCCTGTCAGCACATTCTCCATCAGCGCGTTGATCGTAAAATCCCGGCGCATGGCGGCTTTTTCTTCTCCCAGGAAGGGATCGACAAAGACTTCAAAATCCTTGTGTCCGCGTCCGGTCGCCGTTTCGGAGCGGGGCATGGCGATATCCAGATCGTAATGCCGCAGGCCCATCACGCCGAAGCTTGCTCCCATGGTGAGCCGCTCACCCAGACTGTCCAGAATGCCTTCCAGGGTCTTGACAGAAACCCCGTGCACTTCAATATCAATGTCCTTGTTCTCGCGGCCAAGCAGGCGATCCCGCACGAAGCCGCCCACATAGTAGACCCGGCCGCCTGCCTTCTGTACGGCTTCAGCAACGCGCCATGCCATCAGCAGATCATCCTTGACCATGTACATCCCCCGATTCGAGAAAACCGCAGCAGCGGGCGAGAAAGGCCCGCCGCTGCGGTTTCCGTCTTTTCTTCAGTCCTCCCAGCTCTTGTGCTGGGCAGATAATTCATAGAGCCGTTCATAGGAACGATAGCGGCTCGCTGCGATTTTTCCCTCGCGGACCGCCTCCGTCACCGCGCAGCCCGGTTCCTTCCGGTGCGCGCAGTCGAGAAAACGGCATTCGTTCAGATAGGGTCGAAACTCGCGGAAATCCGCTGCCAGTTCCTCCTTGGGGATGATCTTCATCATCTCCAGTTCGAAGGAGGCGTAACCCGGCGTATCGGCCAGGAAAGTGCCCTCCCCCAGGTCAAAAAGCTCCACATGCCGGGTGGTATGTTTGCCGCGGCCCAGTTTTTCGCTGACCTCGGCGGTTTTCAGCCCCAGTTTGGGAGAGAGGCAGTTGAGCAGGCTGCTCTTGCCCACGCCGGAGTTTCCGGTAAAGGCACAGATCTTTCCGCGGATCGCTTCCCGCAGCTCCTCGATGCCGCGCCCCGTGTCGGCGCTGGTCAGGATCACCGGATAGCCCGCGGCCCGGTACAGCCGCTCCAGCTCTTCGCCGGGATCCAGATCGGTTTTGTTGACGCAGAGGATGAGCTCACAGTCGGCCTCCTCGGCAATGACGGAAACCCGGTCGATCAGGAACGGATCCGTGACGGGGTTCACGTTGGCCGCGACAAACACCAGCGCGTCAATGTTGGCAACCGCGGGGCGGATGAAGAAGTTCTTCCGCTCCTCCACGCTGTCGATCCGGCCGCGCCCGGCGGAATCCACGCTGCAGCGCACCCGGTCGCCAACCAGGGGTGAGGTGCCGTCCAGGCGGAAACGCCCTCTCGCCTTGCACTCCAGCAGCTCTTCCTCCGTGCGGACGTAGTAGAAACCGCTCAGCGCTTTGACAATGATACCCTCTCTCATCAGCCCTCCGGTCCCGTGGATACGCGCAGGACCACTTTACTGTGCTCTTCGATTTCCGTAAACGCGTCGGCGCTCTGGCCGATCACGGTTCCTGCAGCCAGGTCGCTCTTTACATACTCGCTCCCGCCATAGCTCAGAGAGGAGTTTTCCAGCTGCTGAATGGCAGCGCCCTCGGAAAGACCGATCAGATTCGGCATGCTGACGTTGATGATCTCCGGCCCGCTGCTGACTGTCAGATAGACGGTGGAACCGGTGGCCAGGGCCTGCCCCACGTCGGGGTAGGTTTTCATGACATAGTTGCGGGTATAGATATCGGAAACCGAGTTCTCGATCTCCACATAGAAGCCGTACTGCCGCAGCAGGGCGCTGGCCGTGCGGTAATCCATGTTGATCACATCCGGTACGCTGGAGAGCGTATCGCCGGTGGAGACGATGAGCGTCACATCGATGCCGTCCGGCGTCACCATAATGCTGCGCCCGGCCTCCGGCGACTGGGAGAGCACAACACCCGGCGCCGTATCCGTATTGACCACGAAGATGACCTCGAAGTTATACAGCCCTGACAGATCCGCGTTGTTCATCAGGGACTCGTAGCTGGTATCGACAAAATTCGGCAGGTCGATGCGCACCGCCGGCGCAAACACGTCCCGCAGCCAGAAGTTCCACAGGAAGATAAACAGCGCCAGCGCACACAGCAGAACGCCAAAGGTGCCGGTCATATAGCTTACACGGGCCGAGCGGCTCCTGCGGCGCAGAAAGCTCTCCTTGTTCAGTTCGCTCACAGAGCGGATGGGGACCACGCCGGGGTTTTCCAGCTTTTCCTCTTCCTTGGGCTGCATCTGGCTCTGCACAAAAGCCTCCAGATCGGCGAGCATCTCTTCCGCCGTCTGATAGCGGGCGGAGATATCGGCGCTCATGGCTTTCAAGGTGATGCGCTCGAGTTCCTCCGGCACATCCGCCACCTTCTCATGGGGCGGTACAGGCGTCGCGTTCATATGCTTGATGGCGATCTCGCCCGGCGTGCTGCCGTTATAGGGCTTCTCCCCGGTCAGCATCTCATACATGACGACACCGAGGGAATACAGGTCGCTGCGCGCGTCCGGGTTCTCTCCCCTGGCCTGCTCCGGGGCGATATAGTGGATCGAGCCGATGGCCTGGCCCTTGGACTCGCTGGCCTCATTTTCCAGGGCGGCGATGCCGAAATCAGCCACCTTGATGGTGCCGTCCCGCAGGAGCATGATGTTGTTGGGCTTGATGTCCCGGTGGACGATGCCGCGCTCGTGGGCGTGCTTGAGGCCGCGGGCGATCTGCCGGGAAAAATGCAGGGTCTCCCGCCAGCCCAGCGCGCCGCGGCGCTCCATATACTGCTTGAGCGTGATGCCGTCCACCAGCTCCATCACGAGATATTCCATGTTGTTGCTGCGGCTGACATCGTAAATCGCCACGATGTTGTGGTGCGAGAGCATGGCGACGGCATGCGCCTCCGCCAGGAAGCGGCGCCGGAACTCCTCGTCCGCCGCCATCTCCTGGCGCATGATCTTCACCGCGACCTGCCGGTTGAGCCGGTGGTCCATGGCCTTGTAGACCACGGCCATGCCGCCGGAGCCGATCTCGCTCTGTATCTCATAACGGCCGTCCAGAACACGGCCGATATAATTCTCATTTGCCATAGATTTCTCCTGTTCGGATCCTTCTATTTCACTGCGACCACGGTCACATTGTCGCGCGCGCCGCGCCCCAGCGCCATATCCATCAGCATGCGGCAGAGATCCTCCGGTTCCCGGCAGACCTTAGCCGCCTCCAGCATCTCCTTATCCGTGAGCGTGTTGGAAAGCCCGTCTGAGCAGAGCAGCAGCACATCGCCGATGCCCAGCTCGAAATTAAAATAGTCGGCCTCTACCTGGGAATCCGTGCCGACGGCGCGGGTAATCACATTGCGCTGGGGATGGGTTTTGACCTGATCCGCCGTGATGATGCCGTATTCCAGCAGATCGCCGACCAGGGAGTGATCCCGCGTGATCTGACTGATGGTGTCATTGCGGCGGGAGAGCAGATAGGCGCGGCTGTCCCCCACGTTGATAATATGTCCGATTCCGTTGGACATGATCACACCGCCCACGATGGTGGTGCCCATGCCGTTGAATTCTTCCCCAAACTGGGAAAACTCATAAGCGACCCCGTTTGCCTCTTTGCAGGCCTCCTTGAGCATGTTCTCGAAATCGATCGGACGGCTCGTGCGGGCAGAAAGACGGCTGTAGACCACGGATACAAAGGCCCGGTTCGCGATCTGGCTGGCAAGCCCGCCGGCCTTGGCGCCGCCCATACCATCACAGAGCGCGACGATCAGGCAGTCCCGCGTCCTGACTTTTTCAATGATGAAGCTGTCCTGGTTATCTTTGCGAACGGGTCCCTTATCTGTCAGGCCGAAGCTCTTCATCGGATCACAGCCTTTCCCTGCGCTTTACGCGTTCTTTTTCTGCATCTTTCTCCGTAGCTGACCGCAGCTGGCGTCCACGTCGCTGCCGAGCCTGCGGCGGACGGTCACATTGACCTTTTCCTCTTCGAGGATCTTGATAAACGCCTTCATATGCCCGGAGGTGGAAGGCTTGAATTCCCGTTCCTCCACATGGTTGAGCGGGATCAGGTTCACATGCGCGCCCACGGTTTTGGCGCGTTTTGCCAGGAGTCTTGCGTGATACTCGGTATCGTTCACACCGTCGATCATGGCGTATTCGAAGGAGATGCGGCGGCCGGTGCGCTCATAATAGCGTTTGCAGGCCTCTATCAGCTTTTCCACGCCGCGGCCGCGGTTTGCAGGCATCAGGCGTGAGCGGGTCTCATCGTCCGGCGCGTGCAGGGACACTGACAGCGTCAGCTGCAGGTCGCGATCGGCAAGATCGTCAAAACGCTCAATGATGCCGCAGGTGGAGAGTGAGATACGGCGCATGCCGATATTCATCCCCATGGGATCGTTCACCAGCTCCAGAAAGCGCATCACATTATCGAAATTGTCCAGTGGTTCGCCGATGCCCATCAGGACGATATTGGAAATCTTCTTGCCGGAATCCAGCTCTGAAAACAGCACCTCGTCCAGGATCTCGGACGCGTTCAGGGAGCGCACCAGTCCGCCGATGGTAGAGGCGCAGAACGCGCAGCCCTGCCGGCAGCCGACCTGACAGGAGACGCAGACCGTATTCCCGTGCTGATAGCTCATCACCACGGTCTCCACCGCGTTGCCGTCGTAAAGCTCCCAGAGGTATTTGATGGTGCCGTCGATCCGGGATACCAGCTTCTGCAGCACCTTCGGCGCGTACAGATGATAATTCGCCTTCAGCTTCTCCCGCAGCGCCTTCGGCAGATTGCTCATGCCCTCAAAGTCACGCACGCCGCGGCCCAGCCATTCAAAGACCTGCTTTGCCCGGTATTTCGGTTCCCCGATCCCGGCGAAATCCGCCTCGATCTCGGGCAGTGTCATAGATAGAAGATCTTTTTCCATCTTACTGTATCTTTCTCAATTTTGCGATAAAGAATCCGTCCGTGCCCTCAATCTGCGGCCAGAACGAATAGCAGCCGTCTTTGCTGCATAGATCGCCCAGCTGAAAATCCTCTGCGGCAAAATCGGTATGGCGTTTAAGAAACGCGTCGATCTGCTCCCGGTTTTCCGCTTCCAGCACCGTGCAGGTGGAGTAGAGCAGCACGCCGCCCGGCTTCACATAGCGGCACACATTATCCAGAATGGCGGCCTGGATGGGCGGCAGATTCGCGATCTCCGTCTCCGTTTTATGCCGGATCTCCGGCCGCTTGCCGATGACGCCGAACCCGGAGCAGGGCGCGTCGCAGAGCACCAGGTCAAAAGCTGCTTCCAAAGCGAGATCAAACACCCGGCCGTCCATGGCGCGGGTCTCAAGGTTACTGATCCCCAGGCGCGCAGCCCCTTCCTTGATTCGCTTCAGCTTTTTTTCCTGCACATCGCAGGAGAGGATATGACCGCTGTTTTCCATACGGATGGCCGCGGCAAAGCTCTTGCCGCCCGGGGCGGCACAGGCGTCCAGCACATGCATGCCCTTCACGGGAGAGGCGACTTCCACAGCCGCACGGGCGGCCCTGTCCTGCACATAGAAGAGCCCTTCTTCGAATCCGGGCAGCGCTGTCACGCTGCCGCCGGAAAGTTCAAGGCAGCCGGGAAGCTCGGGAAAAGCGCGGTATGGCAATTCCGCCCGGTCAAGCGCGCGGCAATAGTCATCAGCACTCACCTTCAGAGTGTTTACCTGAATGTTAAGCGGCGCGGGCTCGTTGTTCTTTGCCAGGAAAGCCTCGGCAAAATCATAATCATGTTCACGCAGGATCCGCTCAGCAAGCCACAGCGGATGGCTGTAGCGTGTCGCGAGATATTGTGCAGTCCCCTTGCCGGGAATCTCCGGCAGGCTGTCCCGCGCGTCCGCGAGCCTGCGCAGTACGGCGTTGCAGAGGCCAGCCGCTCTTGCGTAAGCGTTATCGCGGCAGAGCTGCACGGTTTCCCCCACGGCCGCATGGGCGGGAATACGGTCCGTCAGCAGAAGCTGACAGGCGCCGAGGCGAAGGATATCGCGAAGCCCCTTCTCCGGCGGCTTTGTACAGAACAGATCGAGATAATAGTCGAGATAGACGCTGTTTTGCAGCACGCCCAGCGTCAGCCGGGAGGCCAATGCCGCGTCACGCCGGTTCAGGTCATATTTTTTGATGGCGGCGTCCATGGCCTGGGCGGACCAGGCGCCGTCCCTGCGGCAGCGCTGCAGCGCTTCCAGCGCAGCCTGTCTGGCTTGATTCCCCATCAGTCGTCCACCCGGATCGCATGGCCGCGCAGGAAATCAGCGGCTTTCATCCGCTTCTTGCCGGGCGCCTGCAGTTCGGTGATGAGCAGGGTCTGCCCGTCGGCGCAGGCAATCTCCAGCCCCTCTTTTCCGGCGGAGACTACCCTGCCGGGGGCAAGAGAGGTATGATGGTCCGTATAGGCCGCGGCAAACACGCGGTACACCGCGCCCTCCAGTTCCATGGTCGCAACGGGCCATGGCTGCAGACCGCAGATCTGCTTGACGATCTGACGCGGCGCTTTGTTCCAGTCGATGGGGCAGTCGGACTTGTCCAGCATTCTGACGTAGCTGGCCTGCGCGTGATCCTGCGGTACGCGGGGAGCAGTCCCCTCTTCAATCGCCTGCAGCGTTTTCACCAGCAGATCCGCACCCATGACCATTAGCCGGTCAAAAAGCTCACCGGAGGTTTCAAACTCACCGATGGGCGTTTCCGCGGTAAAGATAATATCACCCGCGTCCATATCGTGGGCCAGGTACATGGTGCTAACGCCGGTGACCGCGTCGCCGTTGAGCACGGCGGCCTGGATGGGAGATGCCCCGCGGTACTTCGGCAGCAGTGAGCCGTGCACATTGATGGCCCCATAGCGGGGCACGGCCAGAATATCATCCGGCAGGATGCGGCCGTAGGCGACCACCACCAGAATATCCGGCTCCAGGCTCTGAATCTGTCGAAGCGCGGTACCGTCCCGCATTTTTTCCGGCTGATAGACGGGAATGCCCGCCTGAACGGCGATCTGCTTGACGGGAGACGCCTGCAGTTCCATCCCGCGGCCCTTCGGCTTATCGGGCTGAGTAAAAACGCCGACGACCTCAAACTGCTCATCCAGCAGCTTCTGCAGGGACGCGGCGGCAAAGTCGGGCGTTCCCATAAAAACGATGCGCATGGCTTATTCTTCCTCGTCCTCGTCTGAAGTAGGCATCTGCATCTCTTCCTCAGTCAGCATACGCTCGGCCTTGGAGGTAAACACGATCCCGTCCAGATGATCGATTTCATGGCAGAAGCAGCGGGCGGTGAGACCGTCCCCTTCCACCTCAAACGTCTCGCCGAAACGGTCCTGCGCGCGAACCTTCACATGCATCGGGCGCTTGACCAGACCGTACTCACCGGGCACGCTCAGGCAGCCCTCAGGGCCGTCCTGCTCACCGGAAAATTCCAGGATCTCCGGATTGATGAGCTCGATCACATACTCATCCTCGCCCTCGGGGACGTTGGTCTCGATCACAAGGACCGCACGGCGCAGCACACCCACCTGGGGGGCGGCGAGGCCCACGCCGTTGGCCTGCAGCAGCGTCTCGCGCATATCGTCCAGAAGCTGGTGCAGGCGGGGATTAAAGTCCGTAACCACACGGCTCTTTTTATACAGGAGCGGCTGCTCCTTGGTCAGAATGTTCCGAAGTGCCATAATACTCCACTCTCTCTGTTTTTAATCCATCGGGTCGTTGTCCGCAAAAACGGACACGCCGCGAAAGCGCTTGTCCGTATTGCATTCGCATACGGTTTGCGACAGGGCGGCACGCAGGGCGGCGCTGTTCCTGCCGTTGAGGATCACACGGTAACGATAGCGGTTGTTGACGCGCACCACCGCCATCGGCGACGGCCCGAGAAGATCCGTGCCGGACTGCAGGCCCAGCAGATTCTCCAGTCGCGCTTTGGCAAAGCGGCAGGCCTGCAGGACCAGACGCTCGTCAAGACCGGAGGCCGTCAGGGTAAGAATATCCCGGAAAGGCGGCGCATTCTGCAATCTGCGCAGCGAAAGCTCCGAGGCGTAGAACGCGTCATAATCCTGGTTTGCCGCCTGGCGGATTGTCTCGTTGTCCGGGGTAAAGGTCTGGATCACAGCACGACCCGGCTTCTCGCCGCGGCCGCTGCGGCCAACCACCTGGGTGATCAGGGAAAAGGTGCGCTCCCCCGCCCGATAGTCGCCCGCGTAGAGGCTCTGATCGGCGGAAATCACGCCCACCAGCGTCACATTCTCAAAGTTGAGGCCCTTGGTGACCATCTGTGTGCCTACCATGACAGGGATCTTCTCCTCCCGGAAACGGGAAAACAGCGCCTCGTGAGAACCCGCCGGCGTCACGGTATCGGTATCCATGCGCAGGACTTCGATCTCCGGGAAGAGTTCGTGCAGTTCTTCCTCCACAAGCTGAGTACCGACGCCGATATATTTGAGTGTGCCGCCGCAGTCGGGACAGTTTTCGTCCACCCGGCGGGAATAGCCGCAGTAGTGACAGATCAGCCTGTGGTTCGCGCTGTGAAACGTCAGGGAAACGCTGCAGCGCGGACAGCGGTAGGTATAGCCGCAGTCTCCGCAGCTGACCAGCTTGTGCGCGCCGCGGCGGTTGATGAACAGGATGCTCTGTTCGCCGCGCTCAATGTTCGCAGCGAGTTCTGCACGCAGGAAGGAGCTGATGCTGCCGCCGTTTCCGGCGCGCAGCTCCCGCTTCATGTCCACGATCTCGACCGCGGGCAGTTCCCGCTCATTATAGCGGCTTTCCAGGCGGAAATAGGCGTAGCGCCCGGTCTCAGCGGCGTAGCGGCTCACAATGTCCGGCGTCGCCGAACCGAGAAGCAGAAGACAATTCGCCTTTGCGCAGCGGTACTTTGCGATATCCCGCGCGTTATAGCGCGGGCTGTTCTCAGATTTGTAGGTTTCTTCCTGCTCCTCGTCGATGATGATAAGGCCCAGATCCCGGCAGGGTGCGAACACGGCGCTGCGCGTGCCGATGACCAGTCTGGCCTTCCCGGCGCGTACCCGCTTCCACTCGTCATAGCGCTCGCCGGTAGAGAGGCTGGAATGCAGCACGGCCACCTCATTCCCGAAATGGGAAGAAAAGGTCTGCAGCATCTGGGGCGTCAGCGCGATTTCCGGCACCAGCAGGATCGCGGAGCGCCCGCGGCTGAGCTGTTCGGCGATCAGGTGGATATAGACGCTTGTCTTTCCGCTGCCCGTGACGCCGAAAAGCAGGGCCGCCCCGGCCTCACCGGAGCAGGCCAGGGCGCCGATCCCGTCATAGGCGGACTGCTGCTCCTGATTGAGAACAGGCAGAGCCTCCGTCTCTCCGACATATATCTCAGGCCGCCGATAGACTTCACGCTGATACAGTTCCACCAGCTCTGCGGACACCAGCGCTTTCAGGCTTGGCCTGCCGGCGCCGGTAAAACGCATCAGGTCCCGGCTCGGCAGCGCCTCAAACGAGCAGAGAAGATCCAGCAGATTTGCCTGCTGCTTTGAGCGCAGGCGCTTCTGCCGGGCGATCGCCGCGGCATCCTCGGGCGGGATGCTGAGCCGTGCCATCTCGACCGTCTTGTCCTTCACCCGGCGCTCACCGTCCTCTTTAAACCAGAGCCCGGCGGGAAGAATAGCCTTCACCGCATCGTAAACGGTGCAGAAAAAGCGCTCGCGCATAAAGAGGGCGAGCCTGATCTGCTCCTCATCCAGCACCGGTTCTTCATCCAGAAGCGCCTGAATTGGCTTCAGCTTCTCATAATCGCTGTGATCGCTCAAGGCGAGGATGATACCCTCACAGCGGCGATTGCCGGCAGAGAAGGGCACATAGACTCGAATGCCGGGCTTCGCCTTCTCCGCCATGTCCTCCGGGATCAGATAGTCGTAAGGGCGGTCGATCCAATAGGTGGCGGCGGAAACCGCGATGCGGGCAACCAGAGACGGCATGCCGATCCTTACTTCTTCAGAGACAGCTTGCCAGTGTATACTTCGTCGATTGCAGAGGAAACAGGCTTGCGATCCAGGGGAATCTGCTTCTCCTCAGCGTCGGCGGAGATCTCACGGGCACGCCGTGCCACCAGGTTCACCAGCTGGTAGCGGCTTCCGATTTTTTCAACAAGTTCAGCAACAGGGGGATACAGCATCATAGTTCGATTACTCCATTTCATCCGCAAAATGCGGTAGTTTACAACTTTGGTTTATTTCAGCAGATCTTTCCGGTCGGCAAAGCGCAGATGCTCCGCCGTAACAATGGCGGAAAAGGCAGCGGCGGCCTCTTCGATCCTGTCGTTAACGATCAGATAATCGTAGCCCTCGGCTTCCGCATACTCCTCTTTCGCGCGGGCAAGACGGCCCTCAATGGCGTCCATGCTGTCAGTGCCGCGGTTTACAAGACGGCGGCGCAGCTCCTCCATGGAGGGCGGGATGATGAAGATCATGACGGCCTCGGGCATTTTGCTCCTGACCTGCCGGGCGCCCTGGATCTCAATATCCAACACCACGTTCATACCCTCGTTCAGCTTCTGCTCCACGAAAGCCCGGGGCGTACCATAGCCGTTCGTCACATACTCGGCATGCTCCAGCAGCTCGTCCTGCTCCACCATCCGGTCGTAGGTCTCGCGGTCGATGAAGAAATACTCCCGGCCGTCCACCTCTCCGGGGCGGGGGCTGCGGGTCGTCACTGAGGTGGAAAAGCAAAAATCATTGCGGCCTTCGATGGCCTTAAACACGACAGTGCTCTTTCCGGCGCCGGAGGGGCCGGAAATCACGATCAGCTTCCCTTTTTCACTCATTCTTATCTGATTCCTTTTCTTCTTTCTCTTCGAGGCGGGCACTCAGCGTCTCCGGCGGCAGGGCCGAGAGGATCACATGCCCGCTGTCCATGATCAGGACGGACTTGGTGCTGCGTCCGAAGGAGGCGTCGATCAGCGAGCCCTTCTCCCGCACGTCCTGGATCATACGCTTGATGGGGGCGGATTCAGGCGACACGACGGAAACGATTCTGTCCGCGGAGACCAGGTTACCGAACCCGATGGCAATCAGCTTCATTCCGCCGCCTCACTCAATGTTCTGGATCTGTTCGCGGATTTTTTCAATCTCCGACTTCAGATCCACCACCACATGCGCGATCTCGGAGTTTTGGCACTTGGAGCCGATGGTATTCGCCTCCCGGTTGAATTCCTGGATCAGAAAATCGATCTTGCGGCCGGTCGGCGAATTGCCGCTGATCATGGTGCGAAGCTGGGCCATATGGCTTCTCAGCCGCACAGTCTCCTCATCGACGGCGATGTGGTCGGCAAAGACTGCGGCCTCGGTCAGAATCCGGCTCTCATCAATGCCAGCGGTTCCCAGAACCTCCGCCATCTTCGCCTCCAGCCGTTTGCGGTAGGCGGCGACCGTCTCCGGCGCTTTTTCCTCCACGGTGCTGACCAGCGCATTGATGGTCTCCAGGCGGGAGAGCACATCGTCCCGCAGCTTTTCGCCCTCACGCAGCCGCATGGAGTCAAAGTCATTCAGGGCCGCCTCGGCGATGGCGGCGATACCTTCCGAAATTGCCTCCGCGTCAAGATCCTTCTTCTCCACGCTCAGTACGTCGGGAAACCGTGCCACGCTCAGCGCCGTCAGATCATCATGCAGACCATACTCCTCGGCAATGTGCCGTACGGCCTCCACATAGCCTTTCAGCAGCGCCTCATTCACCTGCACGGCCATATCGCCGGCAGCGGCGGAATTGACGGACACGAAAACGTCCACCTTGCCGCGGCTGATATGCTTCTGCACACAGGATTTGACCATCTCTTCCGCAAACAGAAAGCTTCTCGGCAGACGGACAGAGGTGTCCAGATAGCGATTGTTTACACTCTTGAGCTCCACGGTGATTTCCAGGCCCTCGACAGTGCCCTTGGCGCTGCCGTAGCCGGTCATGCTTTTGATCATACTCTCTCCTCTTTACCGGATGATATCAAAGGTAAAAGCCTGTTGATTTTTCTTTTTTCTCTGAGACAGCACCAGGATCACCGCGCTCAGAAGCAGCGCGAGAAAGCTCACTGCCACGCACAGTCCCTCGGACGCGCCGGCCATATAGGCGAGCGCGTAGCCCAGGATAAAGAGCACGATGGGCATGATATACACCAGTGCCGCCGCGCCGAAAACCGTGGAGGACTTGCTCGCGATCACAACCTTCTGCCCGGGCCGGGCGTCGATCAGGTTTCGTGCCAGCGTCTTGATCTCTCCCTGGAAAATGCAGCTTTCGCAGCTGCCGCAGCTGCCGCCGCAGGCGGTCGTTCGCGCGACGGCGACCTCCGCCATGTTGTTCGGCAGAATCTTGGTAACGACTGCGTCCTGTGTCATCCGTTTGCCTTTCTGATCTCCACGGAGATCGTATAGTCGCCCACAGCGCCCACATCGGTAAAGCCGTCCACGCGGATCTTCACCGGCGTCATATAGGCACCGGTAGAGTCGCGATAATCGGTCAGATCCGCAACGGCCGTAATGTTCTCCGGATGGATCTGGCTGAGCTGCTCAGCCGTACCGCGGATACGGACCTCCAGACTCTCGGTGATCACCTCAATATCGGAATTATCCGGCATATTGGTGCAGGTGATGTTGGTAACGGCGTAGTTCCGGGTCTCCAGACCCACAACTTCAATGGTGACTTCCGCCGTTGACAGGCCTGTGAGATTCTTGAGCGTGTTATCCAGCGGGATGCTGTATTCCTCGGTGAAGGTGGTGCTGAAATCGGTCAGATCCACAGTGCCCAGCACGATCTGATTCATGCCGGAGAGGATCGCGGAATCGCCTGTCAGCGTCAGATAGGTCGGCGTCACATTGACGATCGTATTGGTCTCATTGGCGCCGGAGCCGTAGATCAGGTTCACCGTCAGCGGCACGTTCTTGATGGCCCGGATCGGCAGCGTCGCCTTCACGGTATCCTGTGAGCATGTGAGATACTCGGTAGAGCAGGGCTCCCCGCCGGCATTCTGCAGGGTAAAGCCCACATCGGTGGAGTAGGTGGAGGACACCACCATATCGCGCCCAAAGGTCACCCAGGCGCGGTCGATATCTTTCAGATAGGCCTCAGGGCCCGTCACCAGGATGGTGGAGGGCTCAAACACCGGGGATTCGGCCGTATAGCCGTCGTCCGGCTTGCCCTCGAAGCCGCCGCGCACGGGAACTTCCTTACTCGTCAGCGGGGACACGTTGAAAGTCACATATTCGGGGCTTTTGTGCTCCACCGTGAGTTCCCGCTCGCTGACGCCGCTGGGATAGACGATATCATATTTCAGCGAGGTGTAGGCAGCCGTGCTGAGCTTGCTCACATCCACCTGGGCAACCAGGTCGTCGGAATCCATGGGATTGACGATCCTGCGCGGGCCGGAGATCACGACCGTCACACTGCCCACGTCCAGGTCGGTGACAACCAGGTTGCGCGAGGCGCGAAGGGTATCCTCCCCCACCAGCTCCACCCGGACATTCCGGAAGGTCTGCCGGAAGCCGCTTGCGTCCGCGCTGGTGACATAGATCCAGATCGCAAACGAGGCAAGCAGGGAAACCACAGCCCAGAAGACCCGGCTGTCAAATATACGACGCAATGGATTCTTACTGTTCATCACGGCCCACCCTGAACACTTTCGTCAGATTCTCGGCAAACTTCTGCCAGCCGCTTTTGCCGGCCTCCTGCACGATCAGCTCCTGGTGCAGGATCTCATCCAGCTTCGGCCCGCTCAGATGCCTTTTGAGCATGCCGTCCAGCGCGACGGAAATCGAGCCGGACTCCTCGGACACGATGATCACCACCGCGTCAGACTGCTCACTCAGCCCGATACCGGCACGATGCCGCATGCCAAGCTCCTTGCTCAGATTGGTCTGGGCAGTCAGCGGCAGGACACAGCCCGCGGCCGCGAGCCGGGCATCCCGGATGATCGCCGCGCCGTCGTGCAGCGGAGCTTTGTTGAAAAACATATTCTTTAAAAGTTCTGCCGAAACGTCCGCATTCACGATCGTCCCGGTGGCCATGATGCTCGTCAGGCTCACGCTGCGCTGAAAGATAATGAGCGCGCCGGTGCGGGACGCCGCCATATCCACGCAGGCCTGTACGGTCTCGGCGATGGCGGTCTCCAGTTCGGGCGTTGACGCCGTACGCGTCGCAGAGAAGCTTCGCCCCATGCGCTCCAGCAGACGCCGAAGCTCCGGCTGAAAGAGAACGACAAGGGCCAGAAGACCGATCTCCACCGCGTGCGACAGGAGGAAATAGATCATCCGCAGGTCGAACACGTAGCTTGCGAGCAGCGCAAGCAGGATCATCATGATGCCCTTGGCCAGATTGTAAGAATTGGTTTTTCTGACAAACCAGATCGCCCGATAGATGATATACGCGACAATGAGAATGTCAATGATATCGGCAATCCCGATCGCCGACAGGATATTCAATGCTCTGCTCAAAGCGCTGCGGATAACTTCCATCGCTGTATCCCCGTTCTGCTGGTACGCATACTCCCAGACATACTTTTGATTTGTATATTATACCGGAACCGGGGGCTGATGTCAATTGCGGCAGACAAAACAAATCTTAATTTCTCTTTGATTCTTCGATCGTTTTCAGCAGCATTTCACAGGCTTTTTCGATATCCCGCGCAGACAGGAACGGCGAGAAGCTCATGCGCAGCGTCCCGCTCTCCAGCGTACCCGCGCTCTCATGGGCAAGCGGCGCGCAGTGCAGCCCGGCCCGGACGCAGACGCCCCGGTCCGAGAGGCGCGCCGCCAGTTCCTCGCAGTTCATCCAGGGACAGAGGAGTGACAGAACGCCGCTCTGCAGATCTGCATCCGTAAACAGCTGCAGTCCGCTGCCGCCCAGCAGAGAGACCGCGCTTTCCAGCAGCATCCGTTCGTGCCGCAGGATAGCGCTTTCCCCTCTCTCCCGGACGTATCGGATGCCCTCCAGCAGGCCCGCGATCCCGCAGACGTTGAGCGTTCCGGCTTCCAGGTGTTCGGGCAGCAGCTCCGGCATGGTCTGCAATCGGCTCTCCGCCCCGGAACCGCCCTGCAGCAGCGGGGATCCCTCTTCCCCGCAGAGAAGGATACCGGTCCCCTGTGGGCCGAGCAGGCCCTTGTGCCCGGGCATGGCGATAAAAGCCGCCTGGAGGGATTCAAAATCCACCGGCAGCACCCCCGCCGCCTGGGACGCGTCCACGATCAGCTTCACGCCATATCTGCGGCAAAGCCCAGCAATGTCCCGGATGGGAAGCATATAGCCAAACACATTGGAAACGCAGGTGCAGACAGCCGCATCTGCGCCGGGAAGCGCCGCCTCCCAGGCATGCAGCAGTTCTTCAGGCGCAAACGGTTTTCTGCCCGCGACGCGGATATCAGCTCCGGCCGCATGGAGCGGTCTCGTCACCGCGTTATGCTCAAAGCCGGAAATCAATACTTTTGTCCCGGGCTTTACAAGGGAATGGATCGCAAGATTCAAGCCGTGTGTTGCGTTCATCGTAAACACGACCCTTGAAGGGTCCGGCACATGGAAGAGCGCTGCAGCTTCTTCCCGGCAGGCATACACTGTCTCCGCCGCCTGCATGGCCGGGATATGCCCTCCCCGACCCGGATTCGCAAGCGTCCGCATCGCGCGTAGAACCGCGCGTTCCACCGATGCCGGACGATAGAGCGTGGTCGCCGCGGAATCCAGATAGATCACGGCAGCACCTCCTGGAAAGCTCCCTCCCCTTCCCGGCGGAAGAGTTTGCCGGTCCAGAGACCGTTCGTTTTCAATCTCTCCACGGCATCATAAGCGGACTTTCTCAGTGTGATGGCGTAGCCGCAGCCGCTGCGGCTCAAATCGGGAGGGACGCGGCGGATGCTGACCGTATGACCCGCCCGCTCGAGCAGCCGGGAAGCGCGCTGTGCCTGCGTCAAGGTTTTAAAGGTAATCAAATACTGCATCTTTGGACGTCCTTTCCTTTAAGGCA
>Ga0310697_10003262_pt1 | contig 16506 bp, 18 predicted proteins | sample 172DNAGHGlowgp2_FD_203883 | JGI IMG/M metagenome (GOLD analysis project Ga0310697, IMG submission 203883) | Sheep rumen microbial communities from Palmerston North, Manawatu-Wanganui, New Zealand - 1728 DNA GHGlow gp2 (v2) (version 2) | ecosystem: Host-associated > Mammals > Digestive system >... | reverse complement strand
GTTCTTGCCTTGATACATACTTGTCTTCAAAGAACCTTGAACATATAGCAATGTTCCCTTCTTAAGATATTGAAGCATATTCAATGTCCTATCAGACCAATCGACAACCCTTACCCATACAGTCTCATTCTGTTTCGTTTCAACATTAAAATCGTCTACTGCGATTGTGTATGTAGCAAAAAACACTCCTGGTGTTTTGCTTTCGTGCTTCTCGGCATCTCTGCCTAATCTACCTACAAAATGTACATTTAATCCCATAAAAATATAAATAAAAAACAGTTATTTTCTAAAAACTTATAAATATTTCACTATTAAATCGCCTTGAATTTTCCATCCATTTCCTCTAATCTTGTATATATCCTCTTGAGGTATGTCTTTTTCAAGCAATTCATTTATATGCATCTGATAATAAACTTGACCCTTATCATCACTTTTCAATTCAACCTTGCCATATTTCATAACTGTTGCCAATGTGGTCAACAGCCTATCATCTTTTGGTAAATCATCCAAGGTCATTATTGCTTCAAATAAGTTCTTATCCGTCATAGATAATAAAATCGTTTAACTAAATCAAGTATATATAAAAAAAAGTTAAAAAACAAATAAGCACAATCTTTTTTTTTATAAAAATGACTGTACTTATTCTTTTTTTTACTTACATTACATTTGATGTAAATATTTATAATATATTATAATGTAATTTTTATATGAAAAATTTATTGATTGAAGGTGTTAGAGATAAAGCTTTGGAAAGGTTCATGCCTCTCTTGCAAAAGCGTGGGATAAATGTTTCTATTAGCCAATTGAAGAACATACTTTTAACAAAGTTTGTAAACGAAGCTAACATACATAATCTTTCACTGCATAGCAACTTTTACCTTCTAGGCGTAGCGATATATTACTTCAACGGTAATCTTACCACGAACAAAATGATTAATATATTATACCCAAGGGTGAAAGACAAGTTTATTCCAGAAATATGTAACAGATTGGATACACTTATCGAAATATTGCGTAATTCTTATATTGATTCCGTTGGTACGCAATGGGAATTGACTGAAGATTTCGGAAATATTCCTTTGGATAAGCTGTTAAGGAAATATAATTCAAAGATAAATAAGGCTTTGGGTATTGATGTAAAGCCTAAAAAGGGGGTAGAGCAACCATCTGTAAGCGATGACTATACAGCTGGTAAGTATACATATGAAATACTTTATTCATATGAAGATGCGACAAAATACAAAGACGCAACTTCGCCTGGAGCTTGGTGCATAACATATGGAGAGCAGCACTATAAAGGATACATATCAAGGCTTAACATTCATTATGTTGTATTTGCAAGACAAGGATATGAAAAAGTAAAAAGACAAGTTGGAAAAGGTTATACAAAGGAAAAACCGCATGACGAATACGGTAATTCATTGATATGTGTACTGCAAAGTAATTCATCTCCACAACCTATATATATTACTTCTAGGTGGAATCACGGTTCTACTCTTGATGGTACAAGTGGTACTGAAGCAGACCACGCATACACAACAAATGAATTCTTGAATATTATTGGTTGCGACTATTCTGTATTGGAGAGAGCGTATGAGCAATGGAAAACCAATAAACCAAAACAAAATTCTTTCGATAGGTCCAAAGCATATGAAAATAAATTAAATGCCTTACGACATATAAAATATATCCAAATGCTTCTTAATGGTGGCGCTAGTGTGAAGGAAGTATATGATAGATATAATAGTATGGAAGGTTTCGGACTTAGTTTTAGTTGTTTTGACGAAGACAGTAAAAATGACAGCAAGATTAATGGAACATATTTTTTACGTTTAAAATGTGGTGAAGAAGAATGGACCACTGTTATGGATAGAAAAAAAATCTTCTTTGAAGATTTGTTCATAAATAAACGTGTTTGGTATAATATAAAAGACCATAATAATTTTTATACTCTATATAGTTATAGTGACCCAATATATATATTCGACAAAAGAAGGCATCAATTCCTTAATATTGATGGTGTAACTAAATTTAAGGACATATCAAGTAGTTTGGAATATCTAAACAAAGATAGTAAATATGGTATTGTTGTAGTTAACGGTAGTCAATGCGCGTTGATTAAATTGGATACTTTAAAACCAGTAAGAACACCAAGAGGTGCTGTTTGGTTCGAGTATATTGGTAAAACTCTATATAATATGCCAAACAGTATGACTGATTATAACCGACATATAAGAATTGAGTATAACGCTGATAGCGCTAAATTAATTCACCTTGTATATGATTCATCAGCTGGAGAACATTATTTTTATAACACAGTAACAGATTCATTTTCAAATGTTAATAGCAATCTACCAGAAAATACAGAAATACGTGGTTTGGAAGATGCTTTAAATGATGAATATGTGATGTTATATAATAGAGATTTTGGTTATTTTTATAAAAACATATTTGATAATTCTATTTTCAATATTAATGGGCATCAATATTTTAGTAACTTAAATGGATACAATGGTGTTATAAAATATAAGCTTAAAGGTGAAGATTTGTATTATGTATATGATTTGGAAACAAAACAAAATATTACACTTAACGGTCAGCCTATTTGTGGAAAATTAAGTGATAAGCCTACTCTATTTATTAATACTAATGGTGGCGATTATAATATACTTGTTATTGAACTTGATGAAGGTGGTAGATACCAAACAGTGTTTCCTAATAACTATTTTTCTACAAGTTACTACACTTATAAAGGAACAATGACTAATGACAATCCTTATATTACTAAAGCTTGCTTGTATAGTATACCAAAACGTAAGCTGTTACACGATGAAAACAACAATTACATTTTTTATCATTATCATAGTGATTACTTTGACAAGGATGGAAATAAATATAGACCGCAATTATCAGAAAACAGAATGAACAGAATTCAATCCATTATACGAGAAGAATTATTCAGAGTATTATAAAAGAATGGGATGTCAGTTGCATGACACCCCATTTTCATTTTGTAGACATTCCGAAATGAAGTCAACAGCACTATCCAAATTATTAATATCAATTGGGTCTGTTTCCCCATTCCAAGATATGAACAGCTCGACTATTGTCTTAATCTGTTCCTTGCTAATCTCGAAGTCTTTCTGCATAACTTGAACTGTCTTTAAGGTTAATTACTGGTTTGATGATATACAAGACATCACAAGTAGGCTTGATAAGCTCAAGAATCTCATCCTTGCTCTTGTATGCATTAGGAGCCTCATCAATAGTGTTCTTGCCTACAGACGTACTGTAGATACCCTTCATTTGGTCAACGAATTCGTTTACAGACAACGTTGATACAGCCTTTGAACGTGACATCAACCTACCGCAGCCGTGTGGCGCAGAAAAGTTGTAATCTGCATTTGACTTGCCCATACAGATTGCCAAACCATCCCTCATATTGAATGGGATTACCATCAATTCACCATCATAAGACCTAATGGAACCTTTTCGTATAATGTGGTCTTGATAGTCAATGTAGTTGTGAATAGAAGCAATCCTCGAAACAACCTTTGCCTTATTGAGTTTGTTCAAGATATTCGCAATCTTTTGGGAAATCACATAGTGGTTATATTCCGAATACAATTGGGCGATTGCCATGTCGGTAATGTATCCAACCATATTTTCACCGCTCAAATAACCATTAATGCATTTGGATTTCTGTCCTTCAAGATAAACATTGAGCGCCTCTTTGAAGTCTTTCATCGGTTGACCGCACACACGCCAAGTTTCCTTGAATTCAGAAGTCATTTCCTTGATTTCCTTTTTGGACAGTCCTTTCATAGCCATTTTCTCCCAATATTGGCATACCTTAGCACCGAAGTTTCTTGAACCGCAGTGGATGGTAAAGGCATACTTACCTTCTGGTGTTGCACCAATTTCAATGAAATGGTTCCCACCGCCCACCGTACCAAGTGACTTGTAGAACTTGCCCTCATCCATACCAATACGTTGGCAGATGTCAGTAATACCCTCTTCGTCACAATATGCGCAAGAGTCAATCATTTCTGGCCACAATGAGCGCAGACGATTCAGACCGTTGTTCATAAAACGATAGAAGTGCTTGTAGTCAATCTGCGTTTGGTCGTAAATATCGAAGCCAAAAGGAATCTCCTTTCTGATTCGATGTTCGATAACAGCAAATTCATCCTCGTTCACGTCAGCATCAGTGATGTACGTGTCAATCATACACCCAATATCCACCCCTACGTGAGATGGACAAATGTAGTCGCCAATTGGAGAAGTGAACCCAATGACGATACCCTTGCCTTGATGTACATCTGGCATAATTCGTATCTTTGCACCATCAAAAGCCTTGCAATCCAAGATGGACTGAATTGTCTTAATTGCCTCGTCCTCAATGTTGTCAGTAAAGACTATACAATCCTTACAATATTTTCCTTTTAATACTAACATATAATTATTATTTTGTTTAATGGTGCAAAGTTACAAAAAATAACGTCACTTACAAAATAAATGACGTTAAATTTTGTTAATGCACTGTTACAAGTGAATAACGCTTTCCCTTCTTGAGAATAATGAACTCGTCATTAATCAAGTCATCTGAAGAGACCATATCATCAATCGCCACCTTTCGAAGATTCATACTGTAGGCTCCGTTCTTGATTTCCCTTCGCGCCTCACCCTTGCTATTTGCAAATGTAATTTCATTGGCAAAGTCAACGAAAGTCGGTTTGGAATCAACAACAGACTTGCGAATGTTGTATTGTGGAACACCCTTGAAAATATCAAGAAGCATTTCCCTATTGAAGCCCTTGAAGGTGTCAATTGTAGTGTTCTTGTCAAACAATGCATTAGAAGCATTAACAGCAAATTCAGCATCTTCTACTGAATGAACCATCTTGGTCACTTCATAGGCAAGTGTCTTCTGCAAGATTCTCAAATGTGGTGCTTCGTGATGCTCGATAATGAGCGATTCAATCCTCTTAACATCGAGAAGAGTGAACATCTTAATGAACTTTTCAGCATCATCATCCGACTGATTCAACCAGAACTGATAAAACTCATATGGTGAAGTCATTTCTCGGTCAAGCCAAATATTCTTACCACCCTCAGATTTACCAAACTTAGTACCGTCAGCTCGTGTAACAAGAGGCCACGTCATTACTCCGCACTCTTCAGCATTGCCACCACTCTTGCGGATAAGTTCCACACCAGTCATTGAATTGCCGAATTGGTCGCTACCGCCAATCTGAAGCTTACAGTTATACTTCTTGTTCAAGACAAGAAAATCATAACCTTGAAGCAACTGATAGCTGAATTCGGTAAATGACAAACCACAATCTGGTCTCTCCAAACGTCTCTTTACAGACTCCTTTGCAGTCATATAGTTGACTGTCAAGAGTTTGCCGATGTCGCGGATAAAGTCAAGGAATGTCATATCCTTCATCCAATCGTAGTTGTTTACCATAACGGCTGCATTGTCCTCTGTTGAATTGAAGTCAATCAGATGTGACAACTGCTTCTTGATACGGTCGGCATTCTCGAAAATGGTTTCCATAGACAGAAGCTTGCGTTCTTCTGCCTTGAACGATGGGTCTCCCAATGAAGCTGTTGCACCACCAACCAATACAATTGGCTTGTGTCCGTGGTTCTGCAAGAGACGTGCCACAATGAAAGCAAGCAAATGACCGATATGGAGAGAAGGACCAGTTGGGTCTGTTCCAACATAAAATGTGGTCTTTTCCTTGTTCAACAACTGATTGAGATTACCACTCACACTAGAGTCTTCAGCTACAAGACCCCTCCACTTGAGTTCTTCTAATAGATTCATTGTTACTGCTTCTTAATATAGTCCTTGTAAACAACAGCACCAACGTAGATTAAAACACCGATAATGCCTCCAAAGAATCCAACGGCTGCGCCAATCCACTCATTCCATTCCAAGTTCTTCTTGGCAATCTGATAGCACACAAATGCGCATACAATAGCAAAAATCAAATACATAATTTTTTTGTTTTTATTTAAAGTTATTATCGTTAAAAAAATTGAAATATACTAGGCAAAAAAGGAATCCGCAAATAACACCTAATATAAAAGCATCGCCAAACGTTAGCATAATTTTAAAAATTTAATTTGGGAATTTCAGCATCAGATGTATCACCGCCAACGAAACCAATCTTTTTAGGTGTATCCTCTGTATTGTTCAATTTACCATTGCTTTCCTTTACTTCATTCATCTTTTGAACAGCATCATCCTCTGTATATCCTAGAACGAATATCATCGTCACAAGTTCCTTCAACAAATCAAAGGTATAACCATCGCTTTTTTCAGTAAGTCTGTCGATTAGAATCTTATGTTCCTCTTTATCTACATCCAAACCAAAATCCTTCAGCTTATTATATATGTAGAATCGTCTAACATTAGTCATTGGACGCTTGTATTCATATACTCTAAACCTAGATGGTCTTGCAGTAAATGATGGTTTTAATTGCTCAATATAATTTGTGGTAGCAATTGTAATAACGTCTGATACAGAGTCATTACCGTCAAGTATCTGTAAAAGAAGGGTTTCAGCGCTCTTGTCTGTTCCAACAAGTCCATCAAAATCCTCAATTACCGTTAGAACTTTTCTATCTGGTTCAATACGTCTGATTGATTCAATGACTTTTGGATATGCAACCAATTCAGATAATGAATTGATTGTTATAACGATACCATCGTGAGTGGTCATTAGCTCTTCTGCGATAATGTTGATTAAGCAAGTCTTACCATTGCCTGGAACAGAATACAATAAGAAGTTCAACTTATAGACCTCACCAAAGTTCTTGTAAACCTCCTTACTGTTCCAAAATGTGTGAATATCATTCAGAATCTCGTCAAATATTTTAACTGGTAAATGATAAATCCTTGGTTTTTCAACATTCTTTCTCTCAATGAAGTACTTGTTATTAAAGTTGTCATAAATTGGCCTGTAGAAGCCCGATGGGATTGAATCAACAACATCATCTACAAAACTGAAACTGTTTGTGCCAATTCTATTGTAATGTTTGGCTATTGTACCTTCTTTGGTAGCTTGCTTCTCATATTGGTGATAATCATATATATCGTTACATCTATCAGTAACTTCACTAACTATTCTATCAAAATCATCTTGCATCAACGTACACTGTATTTAGAAGCACAACTTCATCTTTATTATTAATTGTAAAACTTTGCATTACCTTGTCATACAACCAACGTTTAGAATCTTTTGGCTTCCACTTATTTTTTTGGTTTTTATTCTTATGTTTTTTCTTTTTAAAGAACATTGTTATCTTTTTTTATAAAGATATACACATTTTTACTAAAACAAAACTCATTTATCATAAATTTTGTTAAAATTAATGGCACAAATACATTTTGATTTGTATCCGTGCCATTAATGTTGTTAAGCCGCAGCTACAACCAACTCCAATACCTCTTGACTAAGAGATTGCTTAACAAGCTCTTCGGCTGTTGGCTTCTGCTTGACACCATTTTCATCAACCTTCTCTTCCATTCCAAGAAGCATATTGATGATAGCACCGTCAAAACCAGAGAATTGGTAACAACCACCATCCTCAACAGTAGATGGGAAGTCCACGCATCTTGACGTACAATGCCACCAAACGAATTTTATGCTGTCCACAAATTCCTTTGGGAAGGCATCGTAAAGTCTAGCCTTGAACTCTTCATAGTTCGTATACTCTCTTTGCACGTACCTCCTAAGTCGACAATCGTATTCCCTTGGTGCTGGGTTGAACTGCATATCGCTGACAACGAGGATTGTTGTTGGATAATCAGTCAATGGAATTTCTGGATGCTCTTCCCTAATCTTAACCATCGCGTGGCAGATTGACATAAAGTTGGTTCCACCCATTGCATTAAGTGGCAATTGATGAACCATATCACAGAATTCACCGTGCAACGTAAGTGGTGTAGATGTGTTGTTAAACATCATCACTTCGTTATGGAAAGCGCCTTCGTTCAATGATGCAAAGTACACACCCAACGATTCAGCCATCATAAGTGCGCTCACACCATCGATTACTGGTGCAGTCATAGAACCACTAGTGTCCAATGCAACAAGAACATTCTCCTTAATGGTCGAATCTTCCTTTGCAGTCTTCACAAGCTGCTTAAACTGCTTGTTTATGGTCTTGCGGATAACATCCGAATCTTTACGGTAACAGTTATCTAACCACTTTTTCAAAAGTTCAAATACATATCCATTGAACTTTGCAACTGGCTGTTTGTCAAGCCACTCCATATACTTTCCAACAAGATTGTGATTCTTGAGGAACTTGGAAGTTACAAGGTTTGCCAATGCCTTACCTGGAATAGTAGAGAAATTAATCTCGTCATACCTCCTAGCACACATCTGCTGCTGCCATCCATCAATAGATGCCTTCAACTTGTTGTAAGCTCTGTAGTTCTTGCAACCCAAGAACAACGCAAAGCCCTTTGCCAAACCGTTGCTAATCTCGGCATACTCGGTGGTACACTTCTGATTGCTACGGATACGTGGCATATACTTCTTGACAAGCTGTGAATGCTCTTCCATTCCCAATGCTTGCGACAAAAGAGTATACATAACACCATTGTCAATAGCGTGAAGTCCCAACTTGCGGTCATAGTACATCAAGTCCCAAATGTCCTTCCAACGACCAATACATGGCAACAACCAAATATTCTCGTAGAAGTCATTCTTATGCTCCCTTGCAATCCAAAGAAGACGTTTGAAAGCCTCGTCACGAGCGCCTTGACCCATCTGAACCTTGTCGCTAACGAAATTCTTGTTGATTTCCACCTTTCTAGTAATCATACGCAGATAGAATGGAAACCTAAGTGCCATAAGTGGATTCTCATCCCAAATAGCACACATATCCTTTGAAACCTCTTCAAAGGAACGACCTCTGTAGTTACCCGCTAGACCAAATTGGTCAACGAGTTCAGAACCAGTAGTAGAGTTGCTCAAAGCACCATTCTCTGTGCGTGTATCACGAGTCTTTACTGCGCGAAGATATTTATTTGTTGTTCCCATAGTCTATATTTTTATCACGTTTTATACTGCAAATATATACACAATTTTTGTAATATCCAAACTATTTATATTAAAATATGTTAATATGATGAAAAAAATTGATAAAATCATATCTGAAGAGATTCGTAGATATACTCATTCAGTAAAATTGAATGAAAAAGATAATAATAAATCAAGGTATAAATCAAATGAAGATGATGCTGATACCAAAGGAACAGACCAATTTGCAGCATATCTTAAAAAGATGAATGATGAAGGATTCCTTGATATAAGAAGTATGGCTGCTAAATTAATAGGTGCTAGTACAAAAACTGATAATAGTGCACAAGTTAATAAGGTAAATTCTTATGCAAGCCAATTGCGTAAAGAAATAAATGGAGAAGAAGCACCTGGAGGTGGACACTACCATTTGAAGCAAGATGAGGCTGGTGATATAGCACAGCATATGAAAAAAGCATAAAAAAACAGTATTATTTCTAATACTGTTTTTTTTTGTATATCACACCAAAGGTGCTTTCTTCATCCTATTCTTGAATTCCTCTTGCAGACGTTTCATTGCGCTGTTCTTCAATTGTCGAACTCTTTCTGGAGTAAGACCAATTTCATCGGCTATTTCTTGAGCCTCGTACTCTCTGCTTTCACCAATACCGAACGACTTCTTGATGATTGTCTGTTCACGTGGAGTGAGAACGGTAAGAAGTGTTGACAAGAATTCCTTGTTGTATTCTTTTTCTGCTTCAGATTCGTAATCATTGCCTACAGCACTGTAATCATTAAATGCATACATTGCTGGTGTTATTTCATCTTCGCTGTCATTGTTGAAGTCTTCATCTATTGAAAACATTGTCATTTCCCTAACGTCTTGAGGGTCTTTGATATTCTGATTGTATTCAGTGTTTAGAATCTCCATCAGTTCCTCATCGGTTGGCTCCCTTTCATTTGTCTGAATGAACTTGTTAACCGCTTGTGGGATATAATGGTATGTCTTTGATACATTTGTCTTCTTGATAGATGGGTCCATATCCCTCAAATATTGTGAAATGTCACGATATATGTAAGGTGTTGCATAGGTTGAAAATCGTACACCCTTGTTTGGGTCGAACTTGTCAATTGCAGTCAGCAAAGCCAACGAACCTTCGCTCACGCAATCAAGGAATTGGTCACTTGTAGTAAGTTTCCTTGCAACCGAACAAACAAGCAATTGGTTGCATACAATCAGCTTGTGCTTTGCTTCGTTAATTTCCTCTTGATTAGAACCTTCCTTGATGATTCTGAACAGTTCCAATTCCTCTTCTTGTGTCAGAATCTTGTACTTGCTGATACTCTTAAAGTACTGTTTAACAACTTCGGTTCTTTCAACGAAACCTACATTTTGATTTTTAAGATTCAAAGTCATTTATTATTTCTTTTTAAATACTACCAAAGTTCTGTTTCCTTCATCCTTGACATTGCCTTCAACCACAGCTACTTCTTCCATCTTCTCAATGAAACGGTTTACAACTTCTTTGCTGTACTCGCGTCTTGAAAGCTCTCGTCCCCTCATTGTAAGAACAAGCTTTACCTTGTTTCCTTGCTTGATGAATTCCTTGGACTGACGCACCTTGGTTTCCAAATCGTTTGGTGCAATATTGACCCTAATGTCAATCTCTTTGACAACATTGTTTGGCTGCTTGTTCTTCTTGACATTCTTCTTCATATCATACAAGAACTTGTCATACCTCGCAAGCATCAATACTGGAGGATTGGATGTCTTGTTGATTTCGATTAGGTCAAGCTCCTTTTCGTTGGATAGCTCGACAGCCTCTTTCATTGTTACTACAACGCTCTTGATGTCATTGCCGACAATTCTGACTTCCTTGTCATCAGAATACTTAATCTCGTCATTAACGAGATAATTGAGGTTTTGCTGCTTCATTCGATTTGAAATTAATCCACTTTTTCCCAAACAAGTTCATTTGAATCACAAGTATATGTTCCTACAGTGAGACCACCGTTAACAACAAATTGATGAATAAGTGTCTCTATGTAGTAAAGATTTTCTCTGACATAGTTATAGATGTCCATCATCTTTTTTTCGATTTCTTCTGGAAAAGCTCTTCCGTTTTCATCGTTCTCCGTATGTGGAATAGCCATTCCTCTCCAACCCAAAATAAGCGATACATCTTCAGTAAGTGTTGACTGCATTGTCAGCATTCTAACTTTGTCAATCTCCAAATTCTCGTCATTCTCATCCTTGATTCTGATAAATGGAATCAGTTTCAAGTGCTCTTCGCTCAAATGTAGTGTTACTTTCACTTTGTGTTTTGTTTTGTTAAATTATTTTTGCTTTGTCTTAAATATTCGTGCCACGCATCAACCCCTTGATTTTTCTTTATTTCAGCTCCTTTCAAGTAAGCCTTGCGCCATTTGCTGTATATGCTTTCTTGTACATAATCATACAATGTAACATCCTCGTCTTCAAACACTGACTTGAAAATGCCTATCACAATTTCTTTATCACCAAGACCGTCAAACTTGCTTGTTCCAAGTATTGGTGAGGCAATCCTTTTGTTACTATACATTGCCTTTACAAGTTTCAGACATTTTTCAATATGCTCATATGAAATGGTTGTTTCTTCCAAGTCTGGTCGTGTATTCATCTGTTCTATAATATAGCACAGACAAAATGTTGGCTGGCCATCCTCTTTTGCCTCAACTATCGTACCAAGCCTACTAGTATCTCCATATGGTTCTGATATGTTCTTCAGATGAACGTATGGATACCTACGCTTGACATCGAATTGGAAACCACCATTCATATGCCCATATATGTTTGCTCCTACCAATATTACATCATATTCGTTTACGTGTTCTATTAAGTCCTCTTCACTTATTATATTTACCACTGTTACTTGAAATTTTCGTGGTCTTTAAGCTGTTCAAGAATTGCTCTCTCTTCATCGGTCAGCTTGTTAGGCATTCGTATCTTAATGTAAGCGTACATATCGCCAACGTGACCCCTTGAAGGAAGACCCTTGCCGCCAAACCTTATTTTGCTACCGTCTTCAGTACCTTCTTTAATCTTGAATATTGCATTCTTTCCATTTACCAAAGGAATAGATAATTCACCACCTAATACTGCTGTAAGTAATGGGACTTCAACCACTTGTGCCACATCAAGAGAAGACTCCATTGCGAAACCTTCTGGTAACTTAACCTTGACGGTTACAACCAAGTTGCCGTTTTCGTTTCTGTTAGATGAAACCACATTTCCTTCGTAAGGTTCAACGTGGACAAATATCAATTCATTGGTGTTTTCATCAAAGACTGCGTTGCTCTCGATGCCATTGATAGTAAACTCGCACTCGTGCTGTTCGGTCTTCATAAAAATACCAGTACCATCACAAGCCTTACAGTTGTTACCCATAGTCATCGAACCTATACTTTTGTATACCATACCGCTTCCTTGACATACTGGGCAGAATTTATTGTAGTCACCTACCTTGATGTTATACCTTATCTTCTTCTTGATAGGTTTAAACAAATCGTTTATGTCATCCAATGTAATTGTGATTTTTGCGTGGCTTCCCCTACGTTTCTTTCCATCAACATTCGTACCATTCATTTTTCTGAATAGTTCCTCGAATGGATTGAAGCCAAAGCCACCACCTCCACTAGGGTCACCGAATCCTTCAAAGGGTGAATGTGGAGAATCATATTCCTTTCTAGTTTGTGGGTCTTTCAGTGTCTCATAAGCCTCGTTTATCTGACGAGACATTTCTTCTGCTTCCTTTTTCTTATCTTCAGTAGCATTTGCAAATTTATCTGGATGCCACTTCTTTATAAGCTGTCTGTATGCGTTCTGTATTTCTTCTTGTGTGGCGGTTTTTTTTACCCCTAAAATGTCGTAATATGACTTGTTTTTCATTATTAATTATTAATTTTATGCAAAGATACAAATAAATAATATAAAAAACAATTTTTTTTTGTTAAAATTATTTAAAGTATAAATACAGAAGAATAATCAAAGATTTTTATCCTTGATTATTCTTTTGTTTTCCAAGAAAGATTTAGACCTCTTCAAATGTGACATCCTCGGCATCGTCAGTTGCCTTGGTTTCACCATTGTTTGTAGTGGTCTCTGAAGACTTGTTAGCGTTGTAGATACGCTCACTGATGTCTCTCCACTTCGAAGACAGACGTTCCGAATTCGACTTAATGGCACTATAGTCTTTCTTGTCAATAGACTCCTTCAAGTCCTTGTGAATGCTCTCCACCTCTGCATTTTCCTCACTTGTCAGATTGTCCTTGTTGTCCTTAAGGGACTTTTCTGAATTGAAAAGTGCATTTTCTGCTTCATTGATGGTATCAGCATTCTGTTTTGCTTGCTTGTCAGCCTCGGCAAACATTTCGGCATCCCTACGAGCCTTCTCGATTTCTTCCTTAGTCATTGAAGACTTGGACTGAATCGTAATGTGCTGCTCCTTGTTGGTTGCAGTGTCCTTTGCACTGACGGTAAGAACACCGTTCGTGTCAATATCGAACGTAACCTCAATACGCGGCACTCCACGAGGTGCTGGAAGAATACCCTCAAGACGGAACATACCAATCTGCTTGTTGTCCTTGGCAAGTGGGCGATTACCTTGCAATACCGAAATCTCTACGGCAGTCTGATTGTCTACTGTAGTCGAGAAGTTCTCAACCTTCTTGCAAGGCATAGTGGTATCTTCCTCGATAAGAGTTGTCATAACACCACCATAAGTTTCGATACCGAAACGCAACGATGTCTTGTCAACAAGAAGAATGTTTCCACCTACAGAAGAATCGCCATTAACCAAGGTGTCTGCAAGGATAGAAGCACCAAGCGCAACAGCCTCGTCTGGATTAACACTGTGCTCCAACTTAACACCAAACTCCTTCGAAAGGGCTTCTCTGATTGCTGTAGACCTACTCTGTCCACCGACAAGAAGAATACAGTCAATCTTTGGAGATTTTGCAGCCTCCATAGCCTCCTTAGCCTTGCCTACAATCTTTTCGACCAAATGGGCAGTAAGCTGCTCAAACTTGGCTTTTGTAAGAGTCTTTACAAAGTGCTTTGGTGTGCCATTTACGGCTGTAATGTAAGGAATGTTGAAGTCATAGGCATTTCCGTTTGAGAACGAAATCTTTGCCTTTTCCGCTTCATCAAGCATTCGCTGCATTGCTTGCGCATCGGTTGACAAGTCAACCCCACCGTTCTCGGAGTCGTTCTTGAACTCTTCAACCATCCACTTGAGGATTGCGTTGTCAAAGTCAGCACCACCCAAGAAAACGTCACCACGCGAAGCAAGCACCTCTACCATACCGTCTGATACTTGGCATACACTGAAGTCAGTAGTACCACCACCGATGTCAGCTACAAGTACATTCTTATCCTCCTTGTTGTTCAAGGAAGCTGCCAAGATTGCAGAAGTAGGTTCATTGATTACTCGAAGTACGTTAAGTCCTGCAAGACTACCAGCAAGCTGTGTTGCCTCACGAGCGTTGTTGTCAAACCACGCTGGTACAGTAATCACGGCATCAGTAACTTCGTGTCCAAGGTAATCTTCAGCACTCTTCTTCATCTTTGTAAGAATACGTGCAGAAATCTCCTCTGGGCTAAACTGCTTGCCACTGATGTTGATTCGTGGCTTACCACCCTTGTTGATAACCTTATACGAAATGTGAGGGATAACACTCTCTGCTTGTGCATAATCCACGCCCATAAGACGCTTAACCCAGACAACAGTGTTAGATGGCTTTGCAACCCTCTGACGGTTGGCTGCATCACCTACCTTAACCTCGTCATTTTCGATAAACACCACTGAAGGTGTGGTGTTCCTACCCTCTGAATTAGCAATTACAGTTGGTTTACCACCCTCTACAGTTGCCACACACGAAGTAGACGTACCCAAGTCAATACCAATTGCTTTTCTCATTTAATTTTACTTGTTTAATTAATACTATTTGTTTTTATTATTATTCTGTAATACCAAGAATACCAAGTTGACGATAGTCACAAGTCTTAATCTTGACCATAATTCGTCCACCGTTCCTCATACGTAGACCAAACTTTGGCCTACCTACAAGACCTTCTGCTTGACAATCAGCCACATAAGACTTGAAACCCTTGATAACCATAGCTTCAGCCTCACCCACAGTCATTTCTCCAACGAATGGACACATTTCCAATCCAAGGGCATCTGCGCAATCCTTTACAGATTCCATTTCAAGCCACCATTCTCCGATATTAATGTCAAATACACGGAAGATGTAGTCTGTGCTTGCTGCATCGGCATACGCCTTTCCCATACCACCTTGAATACCCTTTCCGTGAAGTTCACCATAGATGCGAACCAAGAAAGGAATCTCGTTTCCATCTGCGTCATACTTGATTGGGAATACTGAAGCCAACTTTTCTGTAGTGAAGATTTTGTCCAATGCATCAATCCAATCTTGCTTGATTTGTGCATTCACCGTCTTTCCGTGATATTCCTTCTTGTGACCATCCCAATAGCAAGCAAAGTTAGTACCATCAATCTTCTCGTACCACAACCACTTGCAATCCTTGAGATACTCCACAACAGCATCTGAATACTCACCGATGATAATCTTTCCCTTGTTAGCTCCCTCAAGTACACGCTTGTATAAGGTGTTAATTTTAGTGTAAGTCTGATGTAACAGTTCCATATTAGTCAACTTTTAAAATTAATTTCAATGCAATTATATAAATAAAAAAAGGCAATTAATAAATAATTTTTGTTAAAAAAGGTTAAATGTACATATCAATATGTTTGCAGATATGCCTAACCTCTGTAAGAACAAGCATCTCACATTGGTCATCATTAAGCATTGTTGCATCAAAGGATGTCTGTGTACCAATTACATCGTCATGTGCAATTCTGCTCTCTGCCAACTTGATGCCATACTTTTCATCGAACGTATCTCTTGGGTCGCAAATAGCCTTAGCCATTTTGAACGTTCTTAAAGTCTTTGGATAATCAACTAATACCGTAGCATTTCGTGTCTTTCCATTTTCATCTGTGACTTGTGTCTTTTCAGCAACTTGCAAAGTCACCTTTTCTTGTGCTCTCTGTCCGACAACAGTCACATAGTGCTTTGCACCGTACTTGTCGGTTGCAACACCCCATAACGAATAAGTGCGTGTTTTACTCATAACATTTTAATTTTTATATTTTATTATTTTTTACCTAACAAATGTTGGATTTTCATCAGTACATTTCTGAATATATTCTTCTGGTGTCAACCCATCTAATTTTTTATTATACCAATCATAAACTTGCTCCAACGTTATTAACTTACCTTGGGCAAAATCAGTATCAATACCAACGTTCAGTCTCAAATCACAACCAGTATTTTCCCAAGGAGAATTGTTGTGTGTATGTCCGTGCAAGCAAACGCTTCCGTGAGTTTTATCAGC
>Ga0310697_10003261_pt1 | contig 16512 bp, 10 predicted proteins | sample 172DNAGHGlowgp2_FD_203883 | JGI IMG/M metagenome (GOLD analysis project Ga0310697, IMG submission 203883) | Sheep rumen microbial communities from Palmerston North, Manawatu-Wanganui, New Zealand - 1728 DNA GHGlow gp2 (v2) (version 2) | ecosystem: Host-associated > Mammals > Digestive system >... | reverse complement strand
TCTCGCTCAAGGCACCGTGATAGGCGGCAACGTCTGGGTAACCGAAAGCACCAAGCCAGGCGAGCAAATCGTACAGGCCAAGAAGCGAAAGAGCCAACTGGTAAGGCCCGAAGACTGGGGATGCCTATAGAGGAAATGAGAATTAAGGAAGTTAAGGAAGTCAAAGAAGTTAAAGGAGTTAAAGACGATACCATTGACAACGATTAAAGCTATTGTCCTTTATCTCCCCAGCGAGCAAAGCGAGCGATAACTTCTTTAACTCCTTTAACTCCCACAAAATAAGAAAGAAAATGGAAAATCCCAAGTGGAACACTCCAGCGAGCAAAACCGGAGAAGAGTTCGAAATGATAGCCAAGACCTTTCAAGGCCTTGAAACAGTGCTGGCGACGGAGCTTATAGACCTCGGCGCAAACAACATACAGATAGGACGCCGCATGGTGTCGTTCACCGGAAACAAGGAGTTGCTCTATCGCGCAAACTTCCAACTCCGCACGGCCATCCGCATCCTGATGCCCATCAAGCACTTCCGCGCCACCTCGGCCGACGAGGTGTACGAGGCTGTGCAGGAAATCGATTGGACAAACTACCTGACCAACGAGACGACGTTCGCAGTGGATAGTGTGGTCTTCAGCCAAGAGTTCCGGCACTCTAAGTTTGTGGCCTACAAGGTGAAAGACGCTATTGTCGACCAGATGAGGGAGCGCACGGGAGGGCGTCCGAACATCCGCGTCACCAATCCCGACCTGCAGCTCCACATCCACATCGCAGAGTACGAATGCACCCTCTCGCTCGACACGAGCGGAGAAAGCCTGCATCGTCGTGGATACAGGCAAGAGACAGTAGAGGCTCCGCTGAACGAAGTCCTCGCAGCTGGCATTATTATGCTGACAGGTTGGAAGGGCGAATGCGACCTCATTGACCCGATGTGCGGCAGCGGAACCATCGCCATCGAGGCTGCTTTGATTGCCCGCGGCATCGCTCCTGGCGTGTATCGCAAGGAATATGCCTTCGAGAAGTGGCCCGACTTCGACCAGGAACTCTTCGACAGCATCTATGAGGATGAGTCGAAAGAGCACGAGTTCGAGCATCACATCTACGGCTACGACATCAATCACAACGCTGTCAGCATCGCCACGACAAACGTCAAGGCTGCTGGCTTGAGCAAGGAAATCAGCATCCAACAGCAGGACTTTGCCGACTTCAAGCAGCCCGCAGAGAAAGCCATCATCATCACCAATCCCCCTTACGGCGAGCGTATCTCGGCACCCGACCTGCTGGGCCTCTACAAGATGATAGGCAGCAAGTTCAAACACGACTTTACGGGCAACGACGCGTGGGTGCTCAGTTATCGCGAGGAATGCTTCGACCAAATAGGACTTAAGCCGTCGCTCCGCACCCCGCTCTACAACGGAAGCCTCGAATGCGAACTGCGTAAGTACCAGATGTTCAGCGGAAAGTTCAACGATATGCGTGCCGGAGGAGGCGACATAAAGACGGTTCAGGAGCGTCGCATGATGGCGGATCGCAAGAGATTCAAGCAGCATCGTGACTTCAAGGAACGCCTCGAGGACGATCCCCGCGAGCGTTTCACCCGCAAGAAGGACCGCGAAGACTATCGCAGAGACAGCAAGAAAGGCGACTTCCGCAAGGAGTCCAGAGGCGAACGCAAAGACTTCCGAGGTGATTCGCGCAAGGATTTCCGCGGAGACCGCAAGCCTTTCGACAAAAATAAACCCGTTAAGAAATATGGAAAGAAACGCTATGACGATGAAGATTAAATACCTTATTCTATCACTCCTCATGCTCTCCACGACCGGCTCACTCTTCGCCCAGAAGCTCTTCACACTCGAAGAACTCAACTTCGGCGGGAAGAATGCCTCGAAGTTCTACCCCGAGCGATGGCAATTGCGCTGGGACGGGAACCGACTCATCGATGCTGCTGACAAGACAAAGCCTGTCGTCATCGACCCCAAAACGGGCAAGACAATCGAAGGCGAAACGGTCAACCTCGACGCAAACAAGCGTTCGCGACACGACGGGGAACTGGATTTCTGCAAGGCCTCCGGCGCTGTTGCGTTCCTGCGCGACAATAACCTGTTCGTCCTGACTGCCGACGGCACCGAACATCAGCTGTCTAGCGACGGCTCGCGGGAGATTGTGTATGGTCAAAGCGTACATCGCGACGAGTTCGGCATCTATAAGGGAACCTTCTGGAGCCCCGACGGACAGCAGCTCGCCTTCTATCGCATGGACCAAAGCATGGTGGCAGATTACCCGCAGGTCAACACCTTCGAGCGCGAGGCAACACTGGCTCCCGACAAATATCCCATGGCTGGCATGACCTCGCACAAGGTCACGATTGGCATCTTCTCGCTCCAAACGGGCAAGACCATCTACCTCGACCTGGGCGATCCTACTGACAGATACTTCACCAACATTGCATGGGCACCAGACGGCAGGACGCTCTATCTATACGAGCTCAACCGCGACCAGAACCACACGACACTCGATGCCTACGATGCCGCAACAGGTCGTAAGCTCCGCACCCTGCGCGAGGAGAGTTCCGACAAATACGTCGAGCCCCTCCACCCCATTACCTTCTTACCTTGGGACAGCAGCAAATTCATCTATTGGAGCTGGAAGGATGGCTTCAAGCACCTGTATCTGATGGACATCGAGGGCAAGGAACTCGGCCAACTCACCAGCGGTAAGTGGGTCGTCAAGGAGCTTGTAGGCTTCTGTCCAGCCACGAAGAGTGCCATCATCATCACTAAGGAAGCAGGCGACTTGCAACGCAACATCTTCCGACTCGACCTGAAGACTAAGAAACGCACCTCGCTCGACAATGGTCGCGGATGCCACTCTGCGCAACTCTCTGCCGATGGGCGTTACCTCATCGACACTTGGCAAGAACCAACTTTGCCACGTGCCTGCGCCGTGACCGACACGAAGACTGGCAAGCAGAGCCTGCAAAGAACAGCCAAAGACCCGTGGGAAGGTTGGTATCAACCCATATTCGAGCAGGGCACCATCCTCGCTGCCGATGGCGAGACAACACTATACTGGCGCATGGTTAAACCAATGGACTTCGACCCGAACCGTAAGTATCCGACCGTCGTTTACGTCTATGGCGGCCCGCACGCCCATAATGTCGAGGCATCGTGGCACTGGGGCTCGCGCTCTTGGGAAACGTATATGGCACAGAAAGGCTATATCCTCTTCATCCTCGACAACAGAGGAAGCGAGGACAGAGGCCGCGACTTCGAGCAAGTTACCTTCCGCCATTTGGGTCAGGAGGAAATGAAAGACCAGATGCAAGGCGTGGCGTTCCTGAAGTCGCTGCCTTACGTGGATGCCGACAGGCTTGGTGTGCACGGCTGGAGCTACGGCGGATTCATGACGACATCGCTCATGACGACCTATCCCGACGCGTTCAAAGTGGGCGTGGCAGGCGGCCCGGTCATCGACTGGAAGTGGTATGAAGTGATGTACGGCGAGCGTTACATGGACACGCCCGAGCAGAATCCCGAGGGCTACGAGCAGGCCAGTTGCATCAATAAGGCTAAGAACCTGAAGGGCAAACTGCAGATAATCATCGGCATGAACGACCCCACGTGTGTTCCCCAGCACAGCCTGCAGTTCCTCAACGCCTGTGCAGAAGCCGGCACGCAGCCCGACTTCTTCGTCTATCCCGGCGAGGGCCACAACATGGCAGGGCATAAGAGTGTCCACCTGCATGAGAGGATAACGCAATACTTTGAAGACTATCTGAAGCCCCTCTCCAACCCCTAACCCCTCCTCCCCCAAAGGGGAGGCGGGGAACCCACTCGCCGCAACGACTTTAGAAGGAACTTAAATAAACACTATGGACGACTTCCATCGAGCTAATCCAGACTGGTACCCAATCCTCAAGGAACATGCTCGCAGGATGAGAAACAACCCAACAGATGCAGAGGCATACTTGTGGAAACAACTCAAAGCACAGGGGCTGGGCGCGGCATTCAAGCGACAATGCGTCATACTGGACTTCATAGCAGACTTCTATTGCCCGTCGGCAAACCTTATCATCGAGGTTGATGGAGGCTATCACCTGCAAGAGGGACAACACAAACTTGATGAAGAGCGAGAGGATAGGCTGAGGGCAAAAGGTTACAACATACTTCGATTTACCAACGAACAAGTATTATTTGACATAGATAACGTAATAAAAGACATCACTACAATGATACACGGAACGAGAACTCCCTCCCCTTTGGGGGAGGGCCGGGGAGAGGGGCGAATCCTTCTTTTAGGCAGTGGCGGGCGTGAACATGCCCTAGCTTGGAAAATCAGTCAAAGTTCAAAGGTCGACAAACTGTACATCGCGCCTGGAAATGCCGGCACGGCAGAGGTCGGCGAGAATGTCAACATAAAGGTTAACGACTTCGAAAGCATCAAGAAGTTCTGCCTTGACAAGCAGATTCAGATGGTTGTGGTTGGTCCCGAAGACCCGTTAGTGAACGGCATCTACGACTTCTTTAAGGGAGACGAACAACTTAAAAACATCCCCGTTATTGGCCCAAGTAAGAAGGGGGCCGTGCTTGAGGGAAGCAAAGACTTTGCCAAAGGTTTCATGCAAAGGCACGGTATCCCGACGGCGGCCTATCGCACCTTTACCGGCGAGACGCTTGAGGAGGGTAAGGCTTTCCTGCGAACTTTGAAGGCGCCATACGTTCTGAAGGCCGACGGACTGTGTGCCGGCAAGGGTGTCCTCATCCTGCCGACCCTGGAAGAGGCAGAGAACGAACTTGAAGAGATGCTTGGCGGCATGTTCGGCGGTGCAAGTAGTCGGGTCGTCATCGAAGAGTTCATGAGCGGCATTGAGTGCAGCGTCTTCGTTCTGACCGATGGAATGAGCTACAAGATCTTGCCCGAGGCAAAGGACTACAAACGCATCGGCGAGGGCGATACAGGCCTGAATACTGGTGGAATGGGTAGCGTTAGTCCTGTCCCATTTGCCGACAAAGAGTGGATGAAGAAGGTGGAAGACCGCATCATACGTCCCACAGTCGAAGGCTTGAAAGCCGAAGATATTGACTATAAAGGCTTCATCTTCTTCGGCCTCATCAATGTGGAGGGTAATCCAAAAGTCATCGAGTACAATGTTCGCATGGGTGATCCGGAAACGGAAACTGTGATGCTCCGCCTGAAAAGCGACCTCGTGGACCTCTTCGAAAGTGTTGCGGCTGGCACACTTGCAGAGAAAGAGATCGAGTTTGACGAGCGTGCTGCCGTCTGCATTATGTTGGTGAGTGGCGGATATCCTGGTTCGTACGAGAAAGGCTTCCCCATCATGGGCATTGATGACGTGGAGGACAGCATTGTCTTCCATGCTGGCACAGCTATGAAGGATGGTGAAATCGTCACTAACGGCGGCCGAGTCATTGCTGTAAGCAGCTATGGAAAAGACAAGGAAGAAGCCTTGCAGAAGAGTTTTACCGAGGCGAAGAAGATAAAGTTCCAAGGTAAGAATTTCCGTCGAGACATAGGGGCCGACCTCTAATATGGTACGGTACAGGCTCCAGAACAAGATTGCAGGGAGCGAATTGACACTTCCCTTCTGCGCGATTGCCGCAATCAGTATGTGGTGGTTGCCGCAGAAGGCTTTTGATGTGCGATGTCTTCTTGGTCTGGTTCTCTGCCTGCTTACCACCTATGTTATCATGGAGACGAATGCCCAGCACCACATCATTCGCATTCGAACCCGCATGATGTCGTGCGTTTGGCTCATACTAGCGGCCAGCCTCTCGTTTATTCATCCTTTAGGCGAGCCAATAATTGCTGCCACTTTCCTTTGCGTGAGCTATCTTTTGCTGTTCCGATGTTACCAGAAACATCGTCCTCAGAGACTTGTGTTCCATGCCTTTCTGATGCTTAGCTTAGGCAGTTTCTGTGCACCAGTCATGTTGCCGATGTCAATCTTCTTCTTCCTTTATACTGCCATCTTCTTGCGCTCGCTGACGAGAAAAGCGTTTTGGGCAGGCATACTAGGCGTTATCGTGCCTTATTGGTGCTATGCCGTCTGGTGTTTTGCGACAGAAGACATGCAGAGTTTTATAACGAGAATGACCGAGATGGCGAAGTTCGACATTCCGACTGTCGAGGCTGTCACATCACTACCCTTCGTCTGGCAGGTTTCCGCAGGAGTCGTAGCCTTGCTCAGCATTGTGAGTATCCTGCACTATCTCCAAACGAACTACGACGACAAGATACGGGTTCGCATGATATTGTACATATATGTCTTGCAGTCATTACTCTTGATGGCGTACCTCGTCCTTCAGCCCGTTCACTATCAGACCACGATGGCCTTGCTCGTAGCGAGTGCCAGCCCACTTATCGCGCACTATTTCTCGCTCAGCAGAAGCATTCTGACCACCATCTTTTTCCTGCTTTCCATTTTGCTCACGGCAGGTGTGGCGACACTCAATCTCTGGTTGACTTCGTTCTCCATCTAAGGGAAGGAGGAAAACATCACACGTGATAATCGCAAACATCACACGTGACGATTGCAAATGACACACGTGACAAAGCCAAACTTCAAACGTGACGTTTGGCAACTTCACACGCCTAGTTTGCCAACGCAACAAGTCAACTGAAAATCAGCGGCTTTTCCTACCAGATGTCTTCAGACTCTTCTGGGTTATCGTAAACCTCTTTCGCTACATATTCGAAGTAGTCCATATAGAACTCCTTGGCTTCTGCATCGAGGACGGACTGGAAGCGGATGTAGTAGTTTTGGTAAGGCTGAAGGAAGGTATTGATGATAATACGGCGTGACATGTAATGGAAAGTGCGAACGGGACTGCCGCCGCCATTGGCATTGGTCCATGCATAAGGTGCCTTCATGAAGCCTTTCGTACGCATAGCTTTCGTGACGCGGTCGTTGTATTCCTCATCGTCAGTATCTGCTTCCCAACCCACATTAGAGGGAACTGTGACGCTTTCCATTCGTTTCTCCAAGCCACCCATGCGAAGATCCATAGGAATACCTGCGGCGGGCATACGGTCGCGAGTCGTTCCGAAATAGACCTGAGCCATCGAGCGGACACGCGAACCTGTTGCTACACCAAAGCGGATCTCGTACTGACCTGCTCGCGGAACTGGCGGCAACTGCATAGTAAAGTCGTAGCGACCGATGATGTTGAACTCGTCGCCCTGCAGATTGTGATAGCCCGACATGTAACCTTGCAGATAATAGAACAACGTGCCCTCGCGAATCTCGACACCATCCAGATACGGATAATTCGTGGGTATGGCCCTGACGTTGGGCGCTCCGTATGCATAGTAGGCTCGTTGTTGGCGGATGTCATTATTCATCATTTCAGGCATCGTGCAGCAAGCGTCGAAGCGGATACGCTGACTCGACATCGTATTGCAGACGTTCTCCGTGCATACGAGCAATTGTTCGATAGGATAGACAATAGCGTTGGCTATGTTAGAGGCGTCTGTTCCTGCTTCGGTACTGGTAAGTATGCGGATGCCTTCGTTCTCTGTTGGCGTCGAACTGGAGCCTTTTATGCGGAAGAACATGCCGCTCTCATGATAGTCGTTTATGTTTAGCTTGGTCGGTCCGAACTGGCCTCTTCCGTTCCTCAGAATTGGGAAACGGTTAAGGTAAATGCCGTTCGACTCGAGGCTCTCGTATGTCTTGAGCATTCGCGGCAGTCCCATCGTCTGGTAATAGTCCATGATGGGTATGGTGGGACCCTTGGCTGAGGAGTAGTTGTACCCCAGTTCGTTGTAGTGTATGACCAGTTTTTCCCTGCCGATACGTTGTGGCAAGAGATGATACGTGACGAACTGGTTCAGCACATTCATCTCGTTGGTATAGTCATCGTCATAAAGCGTTCCGTCTATGTAGTCGAAGAGTCTAGACTCGCGCAGGTAATCACAAACATCTTTGACAGTTATCTCCTCAACCGGCTTGCCCAATGTCTCCTCCCAAAAACGGTCGGTTTCGGCAAAGAGTGTGAAGCCATAGTAGCGGTGTCTGGGAATGGTACCAGCCTGACCGACAGAGGTGTGATTGGGCAAGTTCTTGACCTGATTGGTCTGATAAAGGTACTCCCACGTCTCATCACGATAGGCGTTGAGCGTGTCTTCCATATGGCAAGCCAACAACAAACGCGACATTACGGTGTACCCACTACCAGGCTGCTTTGCCCACATACGCATAAAGTCGCCCAAACGTCCGTCGCTTGGAGCAACCACTCCTTCAACCTGATGAACATATCCGTTAGTCAGCATGATGCCCCTGTTCTTCTTTGAAACAGTGGCGACACCATCGATGCTGATGCTGTCCAAATCATGCGTGCCGTAGAATACACGCAACTTTCGGTTGTTCATGTTTGCCAATCCGAACTCATGCTCGTTATCCGGGAAGTCCGAAATGTCGTAAGCATACTGGTCGCCACTATCCAAGACACTATTGAACACAATAACTTTCTCGATACTGTCCAGCGTGCTTACTTCCGTGAAACCTTCCCAAGACGGCTCCGTAATGATGCCTTTCCTGCAAAGAGAGTCAAGGTAATTCTGTATGGCTTCGTTCGAAGGGGCAAACACAGTATAGTGTCCGCGAGCAGACAGCAATTGCTTCAATGTTGTCTGGGAGTAAGGGCTGACAGGAACCTTGCTGAGCAAACGCACATACTCGCTATAGTAGTCCTTTTCCTCAAGATATTGCATGATGGTTTTCCCCTCGAATACATATCTCGCAGACGTGTCGATATGTTCCGTACAACCAATCAAAGTGATTAGCAGGATTGCAGCTATCAAAAGTCTTTTCATTGGGAAGAATTTTGTTGTCAGTTATAGTTTTCCTTTGCAAATATATAACTTTTTACGATATAACACGCGCTTTTCCCACATTATTTATGTGTATATTGCTCAAAAAATTATAACTTTGCACTCATGAAACCTGCTCTTATCGATATTCCTGTGCTCATTCTGTTCTTCAACAGGCCGCAGCAATTGAGTCAAGTCTTTGCCCAAGTCAGCAAGGCTCGCCCGTCTCGTCTGTTTCTTTATCAGGACGGACCACGAAGCGAAGCGGACATGCCTGGCATACTTGCCTGCCGAGAAGTGGTGGCAAAGGTCGACTGGGAATGTCAGGTAGAGACTTTCTACCAGGAACGGAACTTCGGTTGCGACCCCTCGGAATACATCTCGCAGAAATGGGCCTTCAGCCATGTGGACAAATGCGTCGTCCTGGAAGACGATGATGTGCCTGCCGTCAGTTTCTTCTCGTTCTGCAAAGAAATGCTCGAACGCTATGAAAACGACGAACGCATCACGATGATAAGCGGATTTAACGTAGAAGAACAGACTGACGACATACAGGAAGATTACTTCTTCACCACAAACTTCAGCATTTGGGGCTGGGCTTCGTGGCGACGCGTCATCGATCAATGGGACGAACACTACACTTGGCTCGACAACCCCACTGCAGTCCGTCAGATAGAAGAACTGATACGCGAACGCCGTTACCGCAAAGACTTCCTGCCGATGTGCCGTAAGCATCGGGAGCAAGGCAAAGCCTTCTACGAAACCATTTTCTGGTCGCACTTGCTGCTCAGCAATGGCCTTGCCATCGTGCCAAGGAAGAACATGATAAACAATCTTGGCGCAACAGCAGACAGCACACACTTCGGAGGGTCCCTCGAGACTATGCCTCGTGGCTATCGACGTATTTTCACCATGCAACGATTCGAGCTTCCGGAAGGTTATACCCTCAATCATCCGCCATACATCATCGAACATGTAGCCTACCGACATCGTGCCTATCGCATCATGGGATGGAGGTGTCCGATGATTAAAATCAGCCGTTCCATCGAGGAATTACTGCTTAACCTGCGTTATGGGAACTTCCGTTTCATTCTCTCCTCCATACGAAATAGGCTCAACAAGTGGATGGGAAAGGAGGCATACAAATGAATGTTCTGCTCGTAAGCACAAGCGAATGCAGCGGAGGAGGAGCTATTGCTGCTCGTCGCCTCATGGAAGCCCTCAACAAAAACGGAGTGAAGGCCAAATTGATGGTGCGTGATAAGCAGTCGGATGCCATTACGGTCTGTCAGGTAGGCAACAAGATTCCAAAGTTCGTGGAACGCCTTTCCGTATTGCCTCGCTGTGGATTCCGACGCTCTCGACTCTGGCAAGCAGACATCGCTAACGTGGGTATCGACATCACACATACTCGAGAATTCCAAGAAGCTGACGTCATACATCTGCATTGGGTGTGCCAAGGCATGCTTTCTCTCGATGGATTGGAGAAAATCATGGGTAGCAACAAACGTGTTGTCTGGACGCTGCACGACGAATGGCCTTACCTGGGAGTATGCCATTATCGAGGAGAATGTGCCGAAAGAGAGTGCCGAAATTGTCCTGTTCTTTGTGGTTCCCTACCTTCTTCTTTATACGCGCGCAAGCGGGCAATCTACCAACAATGGCACCCAACCTTCGTGGGATGCAGTCAATGGATTGCCGAGCAGGCACGACACGCCCTGCCTTCAGAACGTGTGGAGCACATCAACAACTGCATTCCGCCTGCACTCTTCCACCCCGCAGATATGCAGCAAGCACGACAATCGCTTTCCTTGCCACAAGATAAACGCCTGCTCCTCTTCTGCAGTCAAAAGGTGAATGACGAGAGAAAGGGCATCTCCTATTTGCTCGAAGCCCTGCAACTAATTGAAAAGGAAAACCTTCATCTGGTCATTGTAGGCAAGAATGCAGAACAAATCCCGTTGCCCGACGGCATTAGCGTCACTCGTTTCGGCTCCGTTAGTGAGCATTTGATGCCACAAATCTACAACGCCGTCGATGCTTTCCTCACACCAAGTCTGCAAGACAATCTGCCCAACACCATTGCTGAGGCAATGAGTTGCGGCACACCTTGCGTAGGTTTCAACGTTGGAGGCATACCTGAGATGATAGACCATCTTGGGAATGGTTACGTGGCACACTACCGAGATGCTGCCGACTTGGCTGCGGGCATACGTTTCGTCCTTAGCCACGACTTGCGAGATGCCGCTCATCATAAGGCTGCAGATGCTTACGGAGAAACACATGTGGCACAGCAATACATCAACCTCTACCAGTCTTGACATGAAACCCCTGATTACCATAGCAACCGTCACATACAATGCAGAATCAACTCTTGAGCGCACTTTAAGAAGTGTTGCTTCGCAGGATTATGCCCGCATAGAGCATCTAATCATCGACGGATGCTCCAAAGATCACACGCTTTCCCTTGTGCAACGCTATGTAGAGGAGAACCAAGCTCGCCACAACATACGCCTCATCTGCGAACCAGACAACGGGCTATATGACGCAATGAACAAGGCTTTATTAAATGCGACGGGCGACTATATCGTTTTCCTCAATGCTGGCGACTGCTTGCACAGCAGCGATACCATCTCTTCCATTTCCAATTTAGCTCAATGGAGAAAGGGAAGTCACAGCCATCCTGCCATTCTCTATGGGGATACACACTTGGTTGATGGCGAAGGAAACTTCCTCCGTCGCCGCAGACTCACGCCCCCAGCAATGCTCACACCTGACAGTTTCCGCAATGGCATGCTCGTCTGTCACCAGTCTTTCTATGTTAGGACAGACCTTGCAAAACAGGAACTCTACGACCTCCAGTATCGATATTCGGCCGACTTCGATTGGTGTATTCGTCTCGTCCAACGTGCAAAGCGTCGTCGCCTCAGGATTGTCAACACACAACTTGTGCTTACAGATTATTTAAACGAAGGCCTCACAACGCGCAACCACCGCGCTTCGCTCATCGAACGGCTGCACATCATGGCACACTACTATGGTTGGCCAGCAACCATCATCCGACATTTCTGGTTCATCATCAGAGCCATCATCAAGAGATAAGACAACATGTTGGAGCCCTACTACCATAAAGATGTCATCGAAGCAGGTTGCGACGAAGCCGGAAGAGGCTGCCTTGCAGGACCTGTCTATGCTGCTGCCGTCATCTTGCCGCCTGACTTCAAGAGTGAACTTCTGAACGACTCGAAGCAACTCAGCGAACATAAACGATACATGCTTCGTGAAGTCATAGAGCGCGAGGCACTGGCATGGGCAGTAGGGATTGTCAGTAACAAAGAGATAGACCGTATCAACATCCTGCGGGCAAGCATCCTTGCCATGCATCGTGCCCTTGACGGCCTGAAGATTCGACCTGAGGAAATCATCGTCGACGGCAACCGCTTCAAGCCATATAAAGACCTTCCCTACACGACAATCGTCAAAGGAGACGGCAAATACATGAGCATCGCAGCTGCAAGCATACTTGCAAAGACATACAGAGACGACTGCATGCAGGAACTCCACAAAGAGTTTCCTGCCTATCATTGGGACAGTAACAAAGGTTATCCTGCACCTGCACATCGTCAGGCAATACGTGAGCATGGCACGACTCCTTACCATCGTATGACCTTCAACCTGCTTGGCTCACCTCAAATGGAATTCAACTTCGAACAATAACTACATAATCTTCTAATGAAACGACAACTATTATATTTGCTTTTTGCACTACTTGGCATTATCGCAGTAAATGCTCAGGACCTGTGTGTATGTACCTACAACGTCAGGTACAAGAACAGCGGTGACACAGACGCAGGCAATGGCTGGGACGCCAGAAAAGCTTATCTCATCAACTTCGTCAACTTCCAGCAACCAGACTTGCTTGGCGTACAGGAAGCAACGAATGCACAGATGAATGATATGGCGAACGGGCTAAGCGGCTATGCCTACGTTGGTGTAGGGCGCAACGACGGCAAGACAAGTGGCGAGTACTCCGCCATCTTCTATCGCAAGGAACGCATGGTGCTCCTCGACAATGGAGACTTCTGGTTGAGCGACACACCTTACAAGCCCTCGAAGGGTTTCCCAAGCAAAGGTGGCAGCACCACATACTACCGCATTTGCTCTTGGGGCAAGTTCTATGACAAGGCAACTGGTGTTACCCTCTTTCACTTTAACACACACCTTGACCTTGATGAGACGAACCGGCAGCAGTCGTTCTATCTCATAAAGCAGAAGATTCAGGAGCTTGCCAGCACGACAGCACCCGTTATTATAACAGGCGACTACAATGCCGTACAAACTGGGGAAGCCTATAAGTTGTTCCTCAACTCTGGCTTTCTTCTTGACAGCTATGTTAGTGCCAAGCAGAAATTCATATCGAACGGCACTTGTCCCGGCTTCAATGCAAACAACTACTCTACAGTATCGAGTGAACTGAGACGCATTGATCACATTTTTGTTACGCAGAGAGCATTCAACATCACACATTATGCTGTACTCAATCCCTGTTATTATTCCACTTCAGGTACGGCAGATTACAACGAAAGGGCATATTCTGACCACAGCCCCGTGCTGGCAAAGCTTACTTACAAGAACGCAGTATCATCAACTGAACTTCCCACAACTGCTCCTCCCATCGTTGACGGCATCTACCAAATCTCTACTCCAGAAGAACTTCAGGCCTTCTCGTTTATCGTTAATGGTGTAGCGGGCTTCGCACAGAGAACTAATGCTAAAGCAGTCCTGCTGAACGACATCGACATGACAGGAATGAGCAGCTGGTTGCCTATGGGAACGAATAACAAGCCTTTCACAGGCACATTCGACGGTCAGGGATATTCCATCAAGAACATTGCCATTAAGACGAGCAAGTCCTATTCCGGATTCTTCGGCAAGGTATTGGGCGCTACAATCAAGAACTTCCACATCAGCGGCACACTTACCGTTTCTGAGGGCTATACCGAACATGGTGTTGTGGGATATGCCGATGGTTCAACCATCACAGATGTTCACTCTTCTTTGAAAATCACAGCCAACAAAGCAAACAATGACACACAACACATCGGAGGCATTGTCGGCTCGATGTTCAACAGCTCAACAGTCACCAGATGCTCGTTTGATGGGACGATTTCTGATGCTGGAACCAATACTGTGGGCGGCATCGTTGGCTATGCTGACGGAACAAACAACAACATTTCATACTGCATCAACTATGGAACGGTCAAGTCCAACGGGTCCTCAACCAATACTGGTGGCATCCTGGGATACGTCAACTATGCCGGATTCAAGATTTCTTTCTGTGCAAACACAGGTTCTGTTACAGCCAATACGAGTAATGGCGGACAGATTGTAGGCAGACAAGTGAAAGCTATGACCACGCCTCCTTCCGACCTCTACTACATTGGCGGAACAAGTTTGGCTGCATTTGGTTCTGCCACAAACGAGACTTCCGCGACAGGTGCTACTGTCGTTTCAGCAAACGACGTGAAGAGTGGCGAACTGACTTACCTCCTTAACGAAGGAAGGGAAGACGAAGATGTTGTCTTCCTCCAAAACCTGGACGAGGGAGAACTAACTGATCCCCACCCCATCATCGGCGGCTATCCTGAACATAAGATTGTCCACAAAGGTGTGTTTGGCAAGCAAAAGAACCTGAACGACAATACTAACTATAGTTTCTATGTTAATGAAAACGGACGTTTGGCAAGCCTTCCTCTCGTCAACTATTTCTCGACTCCAGTTGATTTTACTGCGGATTATGCCAGCTATACAGGTGAATCGATTGCAAAATGGGGCGCCATCTATCTGCCTTTTGCAGCAGAGTCGAGCGAAAACGTACAGCTTTATGAGCTCGTACCAGAGCTGACCGAAGGTTCCGTCCTTGCGATTGTTCCCTGTTCTACCCTTCCTGCTTACACTCCAGGACTCTATCAAATCCTTGGAGGCGCATTCGAAGTGGAGGCTTACAACACTCCTGTCGCCGTTCCGCCAACTGACGTTTCCGTTTCTGCAGGCAACTTCCTGCTCAAGGGAACACTCGACAAGTTGACTGTTTCTGGCGGTTATGTATATAATAATGGAGCATTCAGATACACATCAGACAATATTGCAGTGAATGCTTTCGAAGCGCATCTGACGGCAAATGGAGAGCAACCAGAGGAAATCACCCTGCTCATCGTCGATGCGACAGGCATCCATGAGGTCCAAGGTTCGCAACTTGCAGAACAAAGCAACAACGCCATCTACAACCTTTCAGGACAGCGCTTGAACAAGATACTGAAGGGTGTCAACATTATTAACGGCAAGAAATACATCATCAAATGAAAAGGCTTTTATCATTCATCACAATAACATTGATGGCATTCTGTGTTTACGCGCAGAATCTTTACATAGGTAGTTTCTACGTCACAACGCCTGAAGAGGAGACGCTCTACGGTGATGGAGGTGACAAATGGACGACTCGACGGACCTATATCTGCGACTTGTTCAGCTTTGAACAACCTGATGTGCTTGGTTTACAGTCATATACAGACGTCCAACTCTCTTTCCTGAAAACTCGTATGACAGGCTACAATGCTGCGGAAGACATTCTTTACAACAGAGCGCTCGAGCTCGACACTTGCGGCATCGTTAGCGATATGCCAGAAGGTAGCACTTGTTCTTGGGCAAGACTCAGAAAGGAAGGAAAGACCTTCTACGTCTTCAACATCTGTTTCTCAACAGAAGTTTCTGTCGCTTACAGTTCCGCAACCCGACTTCGAACAGCTATAGAAGAGATTAATACTGAGGGGCTTCCGTGCTTCATCACAGGCAATCTGGGTGTTGACTCAGCAAAGACTGCGTACAGTAGGATAACTGGGAAATACAACGACTGCTACTCGAAAGCCAGCGTTAAGAGCGCAGAGTACGGCACAAGGAACAACTTCGACCTCGCCAACAATCACGGCAACGAGCGTTACGACTTTGTCTTTGCCTCCAGAAACATAGTCGTCAATTCCTACGGACAACTTCAATCCACCTATTTCGCCAAGGAGTCTGACGGCTCGTACAAGCGTCGACATTTCTCCACACACTTCCCCGTTATGGCGAAAGTGAAGCTACCCTGAGTGGAGCAACACATTTATGTCAGTTAGGGCGGATTGCATATCCGCCCTAACTTTTTGGGAAAATTGTTTACAAAACGAGGTTCACGTTTCGACACAAAATAATGTAAAGATTTTTCCGGAACACCTACTTCCCTCGTTCGAAACAGGGAAAAACCAAACGACAAGTGTGACGTTTGCAAACGTCAAACGTCAAGTTTGGCAACGACACGCGCCAAAATTGCAATTTTCAAAGGTTTCATCGGGCAAATAAACACGCCTTTTTCGCCACTTTTCCGCGCCAAATCACAATCCTTGACATTGCAACATTCTGACTGACAAGCACATAACTTACCCCAAAAATCTGCGTTCTTTTCGCCCTCGGCATCGTTTGGCCTCAAACAAGCCAAGGAAAATGGGGCAAAACAGCGAATTTCCTTGACAAAACAGGAATTCCTACGGACTTGAGTTCCCTCGTTAAAAGCCCAAACTTTTAACATCAAAATAATATTTCTGCGCAGTTTTAACAATATTTAACGATGCTCAAAAACACATTTACACCATT
>Ga0310697_10003260_pt1 | contig 16519 bp, 9 predicted proteins | sample 172DNAGHGlowgp2_FD_203883 | JGI IMG/M metagenome (GOLD analysis project Ga0310697, IMG submission 203883) | Sheep rumen microbial communities from Palmerston North, Manawatu-Wanganui, New Zealand - 1728 DNA GHGlow gp2 (v2) (version 2) | ecosystem: Host-associated > Mammals > Digestive system >... | reverse complement strand
GTACCGCGCAAATTGAGTGTCCAGGCGATGTCGTCGAGTGCGCTGATGAGGATTCCGTCAGCATGGTCTTCGCGCAAAGCCTTACGGATGCGGGCAAGCTTCTCATGAGCAGGCTCACCGGCAAACTCCAAGGGCTGGACGACCACCTTGTCGGCAGGGATAGCAGGTCGGTCGCGCCATATCCGCTCCAAGGGGTCGAAATTGGTGCGTAGCGTGATGCCTCCCTGCTGGCGGAGGTCAGCCTCCAGCTGCTTCACGCTATTAGCCGCATTGACCATACCGTCGATACCCACCTCGCGGTCGCTCATGTCAGCCAGTTCACACCCCAGCCATTCGGCAATGGTGGGTGTGCCGTCAACCTTCAGTTTCATCAGTTGATACTCCGTACCCCGCAACTGCTGCTCAGCGGCAATGAAATAGCGAGAGTCGGTCCAAAGGGCAGCACTCTTCATGGTCACCACAGCGGTACCTGCCGAGCCGTCGAAGCCACTAATCCACTCACGACCCTTCCAATGGTCGGCAGTGTACTCACTCAGATGGGGGTCGCTGGTAGGAAAGATGAAAGCACCCAAATGTTCGCGTTGCATCTCGTCACGCAAAAGGGCTATTCGCTGGTCAATATTCATAGCATTTTGTCATTTCTACTTTGCAAAGATACACATTTTCAGAATAAATAACAAATAAAATTGCATTTCGCTGACGGCAATTCACAATTATTTCTTATCTTTGCAGGCAAATCGTAAATTATAAATGGTAAAATCGTAAATGTTATGGCATTTTTAACTAATGACAAACTGACCATCGTCGGCGCAGCCGGTATGATTGGTTCAAACATGGCTCAGTCTGCCCTGATGATGGGTCTGACAAGTGAAATCTGTCTCTACGACGTATTCTCGCCCGAAGGTGTCGCTGAGGAAATGCGCCAGAGCGGCTTCGACGATGTGAACATCGTGGCTACCACTAATGCCGAAGAGGCTTTCCGTGGTGCTAAGTACATCATCTCTTCCGGTGGTGCTCCCCGTAAGGCTGGTATGACCCGTGAGGACCTGCTGGCCGGCAACTGTAAGATTGCTGAAGAACTGGGTCAGAACATCAAGAAGTATTGTCCTGATGTAAAGCACGTTGTCATCATCTTCAACCCTGCCGACCTCACAGGTCTGGTAACGCTGCTCTACTCTGGATTGAAACCCGGACAGGTGACCACCCTCGCAGGTCTGGATACCACCCGTCTGCAGAGCGCACTGGCTAAGAAGTTTGGTGTGATGCAGAACGAGATTACCGGTTGTGCTACCTATGGTGGACACGGTGAGCAGATGGCTGTATTCGGAAGCCACGTGACCGTTAAGGGTCGCAAGCTGACCGACATCATCGGTACCGCTGAGTTCCCCGCTGAGGAGTGGGAGCAGATGAAGACCGATGTGACCAAGGGCGGTGCCAAGATTATCGAGCTCCGTGGACGCTCTTCTTTCCAGAGCCCCTCGTACCTCTCTGTTGAGATGATTCGTGCCGCTATGGGTGGTGAACCATTCCGCTTCCCCGTAGGTACCTACGTAAAGACCGACAAGTACGACCACATCATGATGGCTATGAAGACCACCATGACTGCCGAGGGTGCCAAATATGAGGTTCCTCAGGGTACTGCCGAGGAGAACGCCAAGCTCGACCAGAGCTACGAGCACCTCTGCAAGATGCGCGACGAGCTGGTTACGCTGAACATCGTTCCCCCCATCTCTGAGTGGAGCAAGATTAATCCCAACCTGTAAGCTACAGCTTATTGGTCAACCCCATAAAAAAAACTGGTCCCAGTCGAAAGACATCGGGACCAGTTTCCTTTTTTACATGTCACCAACAAGTCCTGAGCTACCTTGCTGTTGGTCGTCTTGCAGGATACCGTTCTTGAAGTGATAGGTAGCTGTCAGTCTGCCCTGCTCGTCGTAATGACGGGTGATGCCATCAGCCACACAACCCGTCAGCGGTTGGTTCAGGTCGCGAGGTGTGGGACACAGGTTCCACTCAGAAACGATGCGCTTCTGGCCATTGGCGTACAAAACGTTTGGGCATAGGCGTACGAACGTAAAGTGCCGTTTCTCTCCCTGCTATCTGGCTTCTTTACCCCTGTCATCCGGCTCCATTCCCCTGCAAAAGCGGTCATGGTCACAGCTGTGACCATGACCACTCCCACTGACGTCTGAACAAAAAGAGAGCTGGCACCAAGGCCAGCTCTACTCTCAGGATTATAGAGTTATCTATTTGACATAGGGGTTGTAGCCAGGATTCTGACCAAACTCAGTAGCGTTCTCCAGCTTGTCGAGGAAGCTTGTGGGGATAGGCCACAGATAGTTGTGCTCATCCACAGGCTCATCACCACGCATAGCAGGATTGTGGCCCTTGAAGTATTCTACCATCTTATGAGTACGCTTCAGGTCGAACCAGCGCAGCCATTCGCCGCAAAGCTCACGAGCACGCTCCTCCAAGAACCACTCAATTGTCATGTCAGAAGCTGACACCTTCATCTCGCTAGCATTATGGCCAGGCTTCAAGATACGAGAGGTTCGGATACCCTTAGCCTCGTCGTTGATGATGTCGGCAGCAGCAGCGGCATTGCCCAACTGCATCTGACACTCAGCAGCGATCAGAGGCATTTCAGCATAACGGAAGATGGGCACATCAGCGAAGCCAATCTGTGCATTAGCAGCTGTCAGCAGGAATGTTCCATTGGGATCACGGTCCCAGATACGATATTTGCGGAAACGAGGATAAGAGGTTGCCACAAAGGTAGTAGTGGGAACACCACCAATATCGTCGGGGTTCAAGTCGCGAATACGAGCTCCGCCCATCGAAGTCACCTTTCCTGCGCGAAGGTCATACACGTTGTTAGCACCCAGCAGTACATAGCCTTGCTCGGCAGCAGCCTCACGCTCTGCATCTGTAACAGTCTTGCGAGTTACCTTCAAACCCAAGTCACCCTTCTTGATGGTCTTGCCCTGCAACGCGGCTGGAGCCATGTAGTTGGTCACAGCGGCCTCGTCCCAAGTATAGCTGTCGGCACTGACAGGGAACTCCTCCTGGAACAGCACGTCGTAACGGAGATCCCAGTCGGCATAGAGGTTCAGCAGATAATAGGTAGGACAGAGCAGCACACTCTCGCGTGGATATTCCCAGTTGGTGGCATTCTGAACATTGCCGAAACGGTTGAGCAGACGCGGTGAGAAGTACATGTGCAGACGGTTGGGGTTACCACTCTGCTTGTTCAGCGTAGAGTTGCTGGAGTGAGTGACTACCCAGAGATACTCAGAATTTGTCTTGTTGTTCTTAGCCTGCCAGATTTCATCGTAGGTGCTGTAAAGGCTGATACCCAGCGATGCCTGATTATCCATCACATACTTGGCTGCGTCGTAAGCCTTCTGATAGAAAGCACGGGCCTCGCTGCTGCCGGCAGTCTCATACTGAGCACGAGTCAGACACACACGAGCCAGCAATGCATAGGCTGCCTTCTTGGTTGAGCGTCCTACCTCACCATTGTACGGCTGTATGGGCAACAGCTTCGTTGCTGCCTCAGCGTCGGGGATAATCACTTCGTCGTAGATGACCTTACGGTCTGTACGATAGGCTGTATATACCGGTGTCGAAGTTGGCTTGGTGCGCATCTCAATGTCACCAAACCACTCTACCAGCCACCAATAGTTATAGGAGCGCATAAAGCGTGCCTCGCCCTCGAAGGTGTCGTGGGTCTCCTGCTTCAATCCCTGAGTGGTGGGCAGGTATTCCAGCACCTCATTAGCCAGATTCACGTTATCATATACACGGTTCCATGCTCCCTGCACCTGACCGCGGTCACCCTGCAGATCGACAAAACGGGTCAGCTGCATACCATAAGTGTACTTATCAGGAATATTAGCCCAGATATCACCGGCACCTTCAAAATAGAGCACAGGGTCCTCACGTCCGAAATATTTCCATCGGAAGTTGTAATACATCTGGTTGACGAGTCCCTGCATTCCCTGCTCCGTAGCGAAGACGGCATCGGCAGTTTCTGAAGAAGGATTATACTCGTCCAGGTCGCACGATGTGAGACCTATGGTGGTGCCAAGCAGCAACGCACCTACGAAATATTTATTGAAAATCTTCATAGTTCCTAATCAATTAAAAGTTAACATTCAAACCAAACGTAATGCTACGCTGCTGACCCTCAGGATCAAACTCCTTCATCCAGTCTTCCTTGACGATATAGAGAGGATTGTTGACGGTAGCATAGACACGAAGTTTCTCAATACCCAGCTTCTTGATAACAGAACGCGGGAGAGTGTATCCTAAAGCAACTCGCTTCAGTTTGATGAACGACTGGTCGCAGTACCAATATGCGGTATAACCCAGATAGTCGTAGAAGTTGTAGTTCTGCATCAATGCGGGGAAAGAACCACCTTCATTAGAACCGGCTACCCAATAATCCATCGTTGTATAACGTCCACCATTAGATGGAGTGAAGTTGGCCAATGGGTTCTCACCCCAATGTCCCCAGCGTGCATAGATGTAGATGTTAAGGTCGAAGTCCTTGTAGCGGAAGTCGTTGTTGAATCCGGCAAACCACTTGGGCGATGTAGAGCCGAGATAGTCATAGTCGGCACTCTGTAAGATGTAGCCGTCACCGTTGAGGTCTTTCACCTTGATATCGCCAGGCTGGAAAGGCTTCTTCTTGGCTTCATCCTTGTAGAGCTGGGCAGCCTGAGCAGCCTCGGCAGTGGTCCATATTCCTTCATAGACATATGCACGGAACGAATTGACGGGATGTCCCACCATCAATACTTCCTCGGGCTTGCTGCCCACCTGAATCATATCCTTGCCATCAGCGAGTTCCAGGATTTCTTCACGGTTGGCAGACAGTGACAATGTGCTGTTCCACTGGAAGTCTTTGGTGACGATATTACGGCTGTTGATAGTCAACTCCCAACCACGGTTACGAGTAGAACCGATATTGGTGTAGGTACTGAACTTACCATCGTTACCCGACGAAGTAGGCAACTGACGCAGCAAGATCAGGTCGGTGGTCTTCGTGTTATACCAGTCGAAGGTAACACTCAGGCGATTGTTGAACAGCATCAGGTCGAAACCAAGGTCAAAAGTGGTAGAACGCTCCCACTTGGTATCGGGGTTACCGATAATGGCCTCACCTGTCTTATCGTTGGTAGTCTTCACACCTAACCAGTAGTGATTGGCCTGAGTATCCTGGAAGCCAAGCTGACCGGCGTCGAAGGTGACACCCGACTGAGTGCCGTAGACACCAATACCAGCATTACCCGTCACACCGTAAGTAGCACGAATCTTCAAATCGTCAAGCCAAGACTTGGTATTCTTCATGAACGGCTCATCGCTCAGACGCCATGCAACAGCTGCAGAGGGGAAGGTATCCCACTTGTGTCCCTCAGCCAGACGAGAAGCACCGTCGCGGCGCAGAGAGGCGGTAAACAGATAACGGCTCTTCCAGTCGTAGTTGACACGGAAAGCATAAGAGAAGTTCTGCTCCTTGGTGTAGGCACTGCCATGAACCACATGACCTGCGCCGCCATCGTTGCTACCAAGATTCCACCAGAGGTTGCTGGCCAAAGTCTGACCGTAGGATGTTGCCGACAGAATGTCGTAGGTCTTCTTGCTCCAGGTGGTCAGTGCGGTCACTCCAAGATGATGATCCTCAGGCAGCATGGTGAAGTTATAGGTCAGGATGTTGTTCCATTCGGTGTAGACACTGTTCGACTTGCTTTCAGATGCTGCACTCAGATTGGTGCCATTATACAGCTGTGTGGCTGAGTTGTTGGCCGTGAAGCTGCCGTCTGAGGCATTGGTGATATGTGCATTGAACTGTGTACGGAAGGTCAGGCCTTCAATAGGATGAATATCCAAATAGCCATTAGCCACAATATTCGTTCCATAGGTCTCACGACTGTAACGGTCGCCATTCAGGGTGTTAACAAGTGGATTGACGTAGCTACCAGCATCAAGCGGACGCTCCACCAATTCAGAACCTATCACGTATTTACCTGTACCGTAATCATAGTATCCGTAGGGCGATCCAAGCTGCATGTCGGTGGTCGAAGCCTCCTCGTATGGGGAACGCTCTGAGCGGTTGTGGGTCAGCTGGAAGGTAACACCGCCGCTAATCCACTTGCGGATATTGTGGTCGATGTTGGCGCGGAGCGTGTAACGGTCTGTGCCACCGCTGTTCTTCCACTTGCTGCCGTCATTGGCATAGCCTACACTGAAGCGGGCTGTCGTCTTGTCGTTACCACCAGAAAGAGTCAGTGAGTGCTGGGTGCTCCATGTAGTAGACTTCTGCACCTCGTCCTCATAGTTGGTAAAGGCACCTGCCTGATAAGCTGCCAGAGCTTCGGGACTTCCACCAAAGAGGTTGATGTCGTCGGCACTGCTGCTCCAGTTGCCTGCATTCTGGGCTGCCAGCCTACGAGCCTCGTAGTAATTGCTTCCCGAACGATAGTCAGGATGCTGCTGACGGAAAGCACCCGTCACATAACCATTGTAAGATATCTGGAAACGACCAGCCTCGGCCTTCTTCGTCGTCACGATGATAACACCGTTGGCACCCTGCGAACCATAGATAGCGGTTGAAGAAGCATCCTTCAGTACATCGATATTCTCGATGTCATCAGGGTTTAAGTCGCTCAGACTTCCGCCCTGCACACCATCGATAATAACCAATGGCTCATTGCTACCGTTAATAGAGCGGTTACCACGAATACGCATGTCAGAACCGTTCACATCCAAACCAGTGATGCGGCCCTGTAAAGCTGTTGCCACATCAGAAGTGGGGGTCTGCAAGATAGCCTCACTCTTAATCTGGGCCACAGAACCAGTCAAGTCACGTTTCTTCACCGTACCGAAACCGATTACCACTACTTCATCCAGTCCCAGAGCATCAGGCTCCATCTGGACGTTAATCTCCTGACGTGCCTTGACGGTAACCGTCTTGTAACCCGTGTAGGAGAGTTGCAATTCGGCAGTACCTGGAGCCTGCAGCGTGAAGTTACCGTTGATGTCGGTGATGGCACCACCATTAGCTCCGACGATTTTAACAGATACGCCAATCAGCGGCTCACCGTTCTCGTCCACTACATTACCTTTAACGGGCCTTGCCTGCTGCACTGCGGCAGGCTGGCTGGGAGGTGTAGTCGTATCAGCCATTGCTGTACAAGGCGTCAACAAACCTGCCATCAGACCAAAAGCCAAGTAGGTCTTCATAGATTTTTTCATTTGATTTGTTTTTAAGTTAATATTAATAGTTATTCGTTAAAAAGACGTTCCAACATCGTATTTGTAACATTTTCGCTTAAAAAAATTGGGTGTTTGCCGAAAGTTTTTGCAATCATCATGCAAAGTTCGTACCTTTGCATCATCAAAAATGATTCTTTATTTGTAAAAGGTTAGTAGTTTTTTCATAGTAATTGGATAATAGTGAAAGTTATTAGATTAACACTCAAGAGGTAGAGCCCGTCGTGATGACGGGCTCTATTCTTTTTAGAAAACTACATCAGACCGGCGGTTCTCTGGTGTCACTTTGATGCGGACGACATGTCCATCTTTCAGTTCAGCCTCAACAGTAGTATTCCTTGATGCATGCAATTTGAACTTCACATCCCAGTCGCGAGGCCAGGCAGGGAAGAGGTATATCTTGCCATCAACCTCCTGCAGCAGCATCTCCTGTAGACCTATCATACCAGAACCGCCCCAGTTGTGGTCGGGTGTCCAGTCAAAGCCCGGACCCCAGAAGGCAGGGAATCGGTGAGGGCCATCGCCCATTTTCAACTCCAACAGTCGGGCAGCCTCGTCGGTCATTCCCAGACAGGCAGCCCATATCAGGTCTTGTTTCCATCCTACGTGAGAGCGGAACTTCAGGGCCAGCGAGTCGTTCTGATAGGTATTGCGGGCTATCTGCAAGTCAGGACGCCCCACCCCATACATTCGCCAGGGGAAGACGGGATAGAGCTGGGTGGTCTCTACATTCTGCAGCCGTTCGTAATGCAAGGCAGGCTGAATCATACTGTCGCGAACCACGATATCAGGCAATCGGCGCAACAGAGCGGTATCGCCAATAGCTGCGGCTACGGTACGAAGGGCAGCGATGGTTGAGGTGGAGTTATAGGCACCCTTGAACGTTTCACCTCCTGAGCCAGGATAGAGCACCAGTTTGCCATGACCATCAAGACGCTTGGCACCGCGCTGGTTGGCCAGATATTGGTAATGTTCGTCGAAGAAGCGGAGGCACGAACGAATCATAGGCATATAACGCTCCAGATCGAACAGGGTATAACGTCGGGCCTCGATGGCCATCATACAGAACTCCAGACAGGTGTCCCACTCATACTCCAACCAGGCATTACGCTCCATACCGGGATCAAAGCCTGCAGGACGCTTAGTGCCATATTCAGGATAGCAGGGCAGTCCATAGTTCTCAATCTGTTCCGTCAGGCAGGCTCCCTCATGCCCCCAGTAGAGACGGCTGCGCTCCTCTGCATTCTTATAGATATTCAGATAGAACTCCAGCTGAGGAATGAGCAGGTCGAAGTCGCCATTCTTCAGCATTGGCCAATAAACCAGTCGCTGATTCTGAGCTGTATGCACGCCCCCACCCCAGTTGCGAAAATCAGGCGAAAGGCGATACTCCTCAGCAGGATTCACATATTCTGGGTCGAAAGTGAAGAGACCGCCATTGAACTTGGTAGGCCACTGACCTCGACTGTTACAACCCAACATATAACGGAAAAGGGTGTAGTTGCGGATGATAGAGTTGACAGTTGACAGTTGACAGTTGACAGTGATGTAGCTACGAGTCCAGAAATTGTGCCACCAGCGGCGGGAAGCCTTGCGGTCTGCATTGAGTCTGATGGCCTGTCTTGTCTTCGTCAATGTGCTCTGGAAATCAGCGACAGTACCCTGAACGGTAGCCATCGCTATCTGCAGATGGGCCTGCTTGACGGGGGTCTCAGTGACGTACAGCCAGCCATTAAAGTCGCTGCTGGCATAGTGGCCCGACACCTGATCGACCAACACAAAACCCTGTCCACTCATCTGTCCACCAAAGGTCAGACGACGAAGCGGGTTATAGAGTCGCTCCTTGACACTCTCCATACGCTGCTGGCTAACCGTAGCATCGAAGATGGTCTCATCGCCATTATGATGGAAGAAAGTAATGGAATTGTTGTTGGCAATGATGCTGTCGTGGAGGGTCTGTAGGCCCTTGGGAGCTGCAAACTTATAACTGCTCTGGAAACGTTCTCGCTTCGAGAGGGTGATATCCTTGGTGCGCCAACTCTCATAAGTGGCTCCTACTGTCAACTTGCCCTTCTTGCTGGAGGTGGTGACATGTACTACAGGCTTATTGACATCAGCCCACAGCTGGATACTTATTTTGCCATCAGTCACCTCGACATAGCCCTCGTTGAGGTGCAGTATTTGTTGGAATGACTGCATATCCAGTCCTGGAGACAGACTGATACGGAAACGTCCCAGCTTCAGCAGACTGTTATTCTCATCGAAACACCCACTGCGCGACAGGTAGAAGAGCACATCGCCATGCTCCACCCACACATTCATACCCACGTCGCCACCACCACAAGGCATTGACTCTGAGGAATTCTGGCTGGGCGAAGTCCAGACATAATCCGCTGGCTGCGCTCCTACGGAACTGAATAAAAAATAAAATATAAAAAATAAACTTGCTCGCTTCATATAATTAAGACGGAAAAATCGTACCTTTGCCCCCAAATTGTAAATGGTAAAATTGTAAATGAAGATGATGTGGATGTTAGCTTTCACGCTATTGCCCCTGATGGCCATAGCCTATATCAGTTGGCACGTGTGGTGCCTGTTGCCCCTCAGTTGGATATGGAAAACCCTAGCCATTATGCTGATGGTAGGCTCCTTCCTGTTGATGTTTGCAGGAATCTTCCGCTCGACGGACAAGATGCCCATGCCACTGGCTACGGCAGTCTACGAGATAGGCACATCGAGCATTTTTATCCTGCTCTATCTGTTTATGCTCTTCGTAGTGCTGGATTTAGGTCGACTGGTACACCTCATCTCGCGTACCTTATTATATAATAACTGGTGGGTGACGGGAGGCATTGCCTTCTTCATGATTGCCTTGTTTGTCTATGGACACCTGCACTATAAGCATAAAGTACGTGAGGAATTGACGCTGAAGTCAGAGAAGGTGAGCAAACCCGTCAAACTGGTGATGGTGAGCGACCTGCACTTAGGCTATCACAACCAGCGCGAGGAGTTTCACCGTTGGGTAGACCTCATCAATGCTGAGAAACCCGACTTGATATTGATTGCGGGCGACATCATCGATGGTAGCATGCGTCCACTCAAGGATCAAAAGATGTACGAGGAGTTCCACCGGCTTTCTGCCCCCATCTATGCCTGTCTAGGCAACCACGAATACTATAGCGGAGAGCCTGATGCACAGCAGTTCTATCGAGATGCCAACATCCATCTACTGCAAGACAGTGCGACGGTGGTTGGCGACCTCTGTATCATTGGACGCGACGACCGTACCAATATCCATCGCAAGTCGTTAGGGAAAATCATGGAAGAAAATTCATTTCTCATTACTCATTCCTCCTTTCTCATTTTATTGGACCATCAGCCTTACCACTTGGAGCAGGCAGAGCGTCAGCACATCGATTTCCAGTTCAGCGGTCACACCCATCACGGACAGGTATGGCCCATCTCATGGATTACGGAGTCCATCTACGAATGTGCCTTCGGAGCACACAAAAGAGGCCACACCAACTATTATGTCAGCAGTGGCCTCGGCATTTGGGGTGGCAAGTTCCGTATCGGTACCCGCTCAGAATATGTCGTGCTTAATCTTCAGCGTTAAAGCGACAATCGGGATTCTCCTCCAGATAGTACTTTGAATACGCTACATAGTGCTCAGCATTATCCGTCTGACCAGGACGGGTGGGCTTGATGTACTTGGCAGGCACCCCACCCCATATCTCGTGAGGACCAATCTTGGTATTCTGCAGCACCAAGGCTCCAGCAGCCACAATGGCGCCTTCGCCTATCTCACAACCATCGAGCAACGTAGCACCCATGCCTATCAACGCATGGTCATGGATGGTACAAGCATGTACGGTAACGTTATGGCCAATGGTGACATAGTTGCCAATATGCGTAGGACCTGTTTCATGCGTCACATGCACACACGAGCCGTCCTGCACGTTAGTACAGTTGCCTATGGTGATGGGAGCCACGTCACCACGCACCACCGCATTGAACCAGATGGAGCACTCATCGCCCATCGTTACGTCACCCACGATAGTTGCATTCTCGCTGAAATAGCAGTCCTTGCCCCATTTGGGGGTAAGACCACGATAACTCTTGATTAAAGCCATAATTTTAGTTGACAGTTGACAATTGACAGTTGATAGTTTAGAGATGAACATCGGAAAGGATCTTCTGTGTAGCACCCGTCATCGTCTTGACGAAGGCTCCAGACTTCTCACCCAGCTCCTTTGCCAACTCAGGATGATCGACAAAGCCCTGCATCAGTCGGCGGAAATCATCGGCATTAGCTATCTCCAAGCCACCGCCACATTGCTTCAGTCCTTGAGCCTCCTGGAAGCGCTGGTTGTTAGGACCGAAGAATACGGGAACATCCCAGACGGCAGCCTCCAGCGTGTTATGGATTCCTACGCCAAAGCCACCACCAACATAAGTTACATCTGCATAGTGATAGATGCTTGACAGCAAACCGAAGCAGTCGACAATCAAAGCCTCACCCCCGTCCCCTCTCCAAGGGGCGAGGGGAGTAGTATCTCCCTGCGATTCTAATTTTGTATAGCGGGCATGGGTAAAGCCTATAGCATCAAGTTGAGCCTCTATCTGGCGCAGATGGTCCTCGCCAATCACGTGAGGGGCTATAACGAGTTTCCAGTCAGTATGTTCCTTAAACCAGGGGATGAAAATCTCCTCGTCGGGCTGCCAACTGCTGCCGGCAACAAACACTTTACTCCCCTCGCCCTTTGGAGAGGGGACGGAGGTGAGGCTCTCAATGATAGGAAGTTGCTTGGCTGCGGCCTTAATCTGCAATACACGGTCGAAGCGCGTATCGCCCACCACCTGCACAGCCGTAATACCTATCTTGGCCAAAAGCTCTTTGCTGATGTCGTTCTGCACATAGAAACGGGTAAAGCACTTCAGCACATGACTATATTGGCGGCCATACCAGCGGAAGAAGATCTGACCTGGACGGAAGATACTGCTCACGCTATAGACGGGAACCCCACGATGGCGTAGGATATGCAGATAGTTATACCAGAACTCATACTTGATGAAGAAAGCCATCACCGGACGGATGGTACGCAGGAACCGTCGCGCATTGGTAATGGTATCAAGGGGGAGATAACAGATGATGTCAGCCCCTTCGTAATTCTTGCGCACCTCATAGCCAGAAGGTGAGAAGAACGTCAGCAGAATCTTGTATTCGGGATGGTCACGACGTAATTGCTCCATCAGCGGACGGCCCTGTTCGAACTCGCCCAATGATGCGGCATGGAACCACACATACTGAGCATTCGGGTCTACCTGTTCACGCAGAATGCGTATCGCTTCCCGCTCGCCACGCCACATCTTACGAACCTTCTCGTTGAAAAGGCTCACGACGATGACGCCTAACTGGTAGAGATAGATAATGAGGTTATACACTCAATTTACAATTTGACAATTTACAATTTACGATTTAACCAAGCACCTCTATGGCGCGCTTCATTCGCTCCAGCGTCTCCTGTTTACCCAGGAAGGCCGAGATGTCGAACATGCCAGGACCCTTGCCCTCGCCTACAAGTGTCAGTCGCCAGGCATTCATGATGTTACCCAGCTTGTATTCCTTCTGTTCAATCCAAGCGTGTACGATCTTCTCCTGGTTCTCCAAGGAGAAGTCATCAATGCCCTCCAGTACCTGCATCAACTCAGTCAACTGCTGTGCGGAATCGTCCTTCCAGCGCTTCTTGGCAGTCTTCTCGTCATACTCAGTAGGAGCCACGAAGAAGAAGGAACACAGAGGCCACAACTCATGAACGAACGACACACGGTCCTTCATCATAGCAGTCACCTGCAGGATGCGCTCTGAGGTCTCGTTAGGACAATGTTCCTTGACAATGGGCTCGAACAAAGCAGCAATCTCCTCGTTAGACTTCTTCAGGATATACTCGTGGTTGAACCAAATAGCCTTCTCATAGGCAAACTTAGCACCTGCCTTCGAACATTTGGAAATATCGAACAGAGGAACCAGTTCGTCAAGCGTAAACAACTCCTGTTCTGTTCCTGGGTTCCATCCCAGCAGGGCCAGGAAATTGATGACTGCCTCAGGGAAATAGCCGTCCTCACGATAACCGCGAGAGGTCTCTCCCGACTTAGGATCCTTCCACAACAACGGGAATACGGGGAATCCCAAGCGGTCGCCATCACGCTTCGACAGCTTACCCTTTCCATCAGGCTTCAGCAATAAGGGCAGATGGGCAAACTGAGGCATAGTATCTTCCCATCCGAAAGCACGATACAACATGACGTGCAATGGAGCTGAAGGCAACCACTCCTCACCTCGAATAACATGTGAGATTTCCATCAGGTGGTCGTCGACGATATTGGCCAGATGGTAAGTAGGCAGCTCATCGGCACTCTTGTAGAGCACCTTATCGTCGCAGATATCGCTCTTGACGCGTACCTCGCCACGAATCAAGTCGTTGACCAGAATCTCCTGACCCGCTTCCACTTTGAAGCGAACCACATATTGCTTACCCTCAGCTATCAGGGCATCCACCTGCTCTTTCGACATGGTGAGCGAGTTGCGCATCTGACTGCGGGTATGGCAGTCGTACTGGAAGTTCTGTATCTCATTGCGTTTCTGTTCCAGTTCCTCGGGCGTATCGAAAGCAATATATGCCTTATCAGCATCCAACAGCTGCTGGACATACTTCTTATAGATATCACGACGCTCGCTTTGGCGGTAAGGACCCTTGTCGCCACCAAACGAGACACCCTCGTCGAACTGGATGCCCAGCCACTTGAATGATTCAATGATATATTCCTCAGCACCTGGAACGAAACGGTTGGAGTCGGTGTCCTCAATGCGGAACACCAGGTCGCCACCATGCTGACGAGCGAACAGATAATTATATAACGCAGTACGCACACCACCGATGTGCAAAGCCCCTGTAGGACTTGGCGCAAAACGCACCCTAACTCTTCTTTCTGCCATGTATTACTAATTTTAGGTGCAAAGGTACGAAATAATTACGAATTAGGAATGATGAATTAGGAATTATTTTGTACCTTTGCAAGCAAAATAATAAAAATGAGCAGTACATTCATCAAAGAAGACCTCAAGTGGCGCGACATCTTAATACGTACCGCATTAATCATCACAACCGTAGCGATTGTCGTATGGGCCATGCCTAACGATAACCGCAGCTACTTTCATGTAGAACAGGGCAAGCCTTGGAAATATGCCGACTTTACAGCCCCCTACGATTTTCCCATCTATAAGTCGGAGGCTGCCATCAACGAGGAACGAGACAGTGCCTTAAGACAATACGAGCCCTATTATATTTATGACAAGAACGTCGAGCAGCGGATGGTTTCGAAATTCGACACCGACTTTGCCAATGGCATCCCCGGATTGCCCGATCATTACGTCCGTCTGATTTCTAACCGCCTGCACAGCCTCTATCAGCAGGGTATCATCGAACAGAAAGAATATACCGAACTCGTAAAGGATACCGCCCAGATGATTCGAGTGGTCAGCGGCAAGGAGGCCGCCACCATCTCCATTCATGAGGTCTACTCTGCCAAGACAGCCTACGAACAGCTGTTCATGGAGGAGCAACTGTCTATCTTCCGTCCCGTATTGCAGAAGTGCAATCTGAACGACTATATTGTTCCTAATTTTATATACGACCGCGAGCGTAGCGAAACTTATAAAAACGACCTACTATCAGGTATTGCCCTGGCCAGCGGACTGGTACAGAAAGGCCAGAAGATAGTAGACCGAGGTGAAATTGTGACGGAGAAGACATACCGCATTGTCGAATCCTTCAAACGTGAGAACGAACGACGACACGAAGACGACGCACAAAGCAAGATCTCGCTGTTGGGCAAGATTGTCTATGTCTTCATCCTCATGCTGGCCTTCACACTCTACCTGACACTTTACCGCAAAGACTATTTTGAGAAGCCACGTAGCATGCTGATGCTCTACACACTCATCATCATCTTCACGCTGCTGACGGCACTCTTTATGCGCAACACGTTCATCCACGTGTATATCCTACCCTACGCCATGGTGCCTATCTTTATTCGTGTGTTCATGGACTCTCGAACGGCCTTTATGACACATACCATCATGGTCCTGATCTGTGCCACCATGCTGCAACACCCCTACGAGTTCATCGTCATTGAGCTGGTAGCTGGTCTGGCAGCCATCATGTCGCTGAGAGAACTGTCACAACGCTCACAGCTGTTTAAGGCATCCATCATTATCACCCTCACCTGCATTGTTGTCAATCTGGCTTTCGACTGGATGCACGCTGATGCACTGACACAAATCGACTTCAGAACGTACAATTATCTGATAGCCAACGGCATCGGACTACTCTTCGTCTATCCGCTGCTCTATTTGATGGAGAAGACTTTCGGCTTCACCAGCGATATCACGCTGATTGAGTTGTCGAACACCAACAATGAGTTGCTACGTCAGATGAGTGAGATAGCTCCAGGCACCTTCAACCACTCTATACAGGTGGCCAATCTGGCTGGCGAGATAGCCAACAAGATAGGTGCCAAGGCCCAGTTGGTACGTACTGGAGCACTCTACCACGACATCGGCAAACTCTCCAACCCCATCTATTTCACAGAGAACCAATCAGGCATTGACCCCCACGAGACGCTGACAGACATCGAGAGTGCACAGATCATCATCAGCCACGTGACAGAAGGTCTGAAGATGGCTGATAAATACAACCTGCCTAAAGTCATCTGCGACTTTATCTCAACCCACCACGGACAAGGCAAGGCCAAATTCTTCTATATCCGCTATAACAACGAACATCCTGACGAACCGGTTGACGACCTGCTGTTCACCTACCCCGGTCCCAACCCCTTTACGCGCGAACAGGCCTGCCTGATGATGGCCGATACGGTAGAAGCCGCCTCACGCTCGCTGCCCGATTATACGGAGCAGTCGATTCGTTCGCTCGTAGAACGACTTATTGACACGCAGGTGGCTGAGGGCTATTTCCGCGAATGCCCCATCACATTCCGCGATATTCAGTATGCCAAGACAGTACTTATCGAGAAGTTGAAGACCATCTATCACACCCGTGTGAGCTATCCTTCTGAGAAGAAGTAAAAAAACGCTGTTTGCGGACACAAAAACTTGCACACTTTGGCACATTTGTGCAGAAAGTGTGCACTTTTTAGTTAATAAGTCTTAATTTTATATGCA
>Ga0310697_10003258_pt1 | contig 16522 bp, 12 predicted proteins | sample 172DNAGHGlowgp2_FD_203883 | JGI IMG/M metagenome (GOLD analysis project Ga0310697, IMG submission 203883) | Sheep rumen microbial communities from Palmerston North, Manawatu-Wanganui, New Zealand - 1728 DNA GHGlow gp2 (v2) (version 2) | ecosystem: Host-associated > Mammals > Digestive system >... | reverse complement strand
GTTTGTGCTCCTTACGTTTATTTGTCAGCCTATCGCGATGATACTTATGAATATGTTTGGTTTGTATGTAATCCGACTTCAGTTGTTGAAATTGGTGGGGAAGAAGAACTTGAAGTTTATCCCAATCCTACATCTGGATTAATCAATATTGAAGGTGAAGAAGTTACTGAAGTGCAGGTTTACAATAGTTTTGGCCAATTGGTAAAGACTTTCCTGAATGTAAATATAATTGATCTAGGGACTATGCCCAAGGGCATTTATATGCTTATTATAAATGACGTCAAGGGTGCTCAATGTTCGACAAAGATAGTATTAGAATAATTTTTCCCTGATGGCATTTATATATACATAACCCGCTGCGGAGATTATATCAAGACTGGAAAGCTAATGATAACAAAGTAGTAATAAACAACAACAAAATAAACACTATGTCAAACATCAAACCAAGTGAAATATCGAGCATCCTGCAGATGCAGCTCCAGAACATGAGCAACAAGGTGCAGTTCGAGGAGATCGGCAAGGTGCTGCAAGTGAGCGACGGCGTGGCGCACGTCTATGGCCTCGACAAGGTGCAGTCCGACGAACTCGTCGAGTTCGAGAACGGCACCATGGGCGTGGTGCTCAACCTTGAGGAAGACAACGTCGGCGTGGTGCTGCTCGGTCCCACCGAGGGCATCAAGGAAGGCGAGACGGTGAAGCGCACCCAGCGCATCGCCAGCGTCCTCGCTGGCGAAGGCATGTTGGGCCGCGTCGTCGACGGCCTCGGCCGCCCCATCGACGGCAAAGGCGCCATACAAGGGCAGACCTATGAGATGCCGTTGGAACGCAAGGCCCCGGGCGTCATCTTCCGCCAACCTGTGAATCAGCCCCTGCAAACAGGCCTCAAGGCCATCGACGCCATGATTCCCATCGGCCGCGGCCAGCGTGAGCTCATCATCGGCGACCGCCAGACGGGTAAGACCGCCATCGCCATCGACACCATCATCAACCAGAAGGAGAACTTCAAGAACGGCGACCCGATTTATTGTATCTATGTCGCTGTAGGACAGAAGGGCAGTACCGTCGCCAACTTGGTGAACACCCTCGAGAAGTACGGTGCCATGGACTACACCATCGTGGTCTCGGCCACCGCCTCCGACCCCGCCGCCATGCAGTTCTACGCCCCCTACGCAGGCTGCGCCATCGCCGAGTATTTCCGCGACACGGGCCGTCATGCCCTCATCATCTACGACGACCTCTCGAAACAAGCCGTGGCCTACCGCGAAGTCTCGCTGATTTTGCGCCGTCCGCCGGGACGTGAGGCTTACCCCGGCGACATCTTCTACCTCCACAGCCGTTTGCTCGAACGTGCCGCCAAGATCATCAAGAACGACGATGTGGCGCGCCAGATGAACGACCTGCCCGACAGCATCAAGGACATCGTGAAAGGCGGCGGCTCCATCACCGCACTGCCCATCATCGAGACGCAGGCTGGCGACGTGTCGGCCTACATCCCGACCAACGTCATCTCCATCACCGATGGACAGATCTTCTTGGAAACCAGCTTGTTCAACGCGGGTATCCGTCCCGCCATCAACGTCGGCATCTCGGTGTCGCGTGTGGGTGGCAACGCCCAGATCAAGTCGATGAAGAAGGTGGCCGGCACCTTGAAACTCGACCAGGCCCAGTTCCGCGAGATGGAGGCCTTCTCGAAGTTCGGCGCCGAACTCGATGCCGCCACTTTGGCTATCTTGGACAAGGGCCGCAAGAACGTGGAACTGCTGAAGCAGCCGCAGTATTCTCCTATGCCAGTCGAGAAGCAAATCGCCATCATCTTCTGTGGCACCAACGGCTTGCTGAGCAAGGTGCCCGAGAACAAGGTGCTGGAGTTTGAAAAGCAATTCCTCGACATGATGGAGGTGAAGCACAAAGACGTGCTGGAACAGCTGAAAGCCGGCAAGATCGATGACGACCTCAAGGCGGTCTTGAAGGAAGAGGCTTTGAAGTTGAGTGAACACTTTAATGCTTGAGACACTAAACCATGGAATACCAACCTAACCCTTAACCGTCATGGCGGAGGAACATCCGCCATCTCCTAAGCAAGAAAGGAGTCCCTTTTGCTGAGGAGATTGCGGATCAAGTCCGCAATGACTGCGGGTCAAGTCCGCAATGACGGTAAAGGATAAAGGTCAAAACAAAAACAAAGATGGCATCACTAAAAGAAATACGAGCCCGCATCGCCTCCATCGCCTCGACGCAAAAGATCACGAGTGCGATGAAGATGGTGTCGGCGGCCAAGCTGAAGAAGACGGAAGGCGTCACGACGCGCTTCTTGCCTTATAAGAACAAGCTGAGCGAGGCGTTGTCCAACTACCTCGGCTCTCTTGAGGGTGAGGTCAGCATCCCGCTGGCCGAGCGCCGCGAGGTGAAGCGGGTGGCACTGATGGCCTTCTCGTCGAGCAGCGGCTTATGCGGCGTCTACAACTCCAGCGTCTGCAAACTCTTCAAGCAGGTCTACGACGGCTATGCCGAAAGCCTGGGTGCGGAGAATGTCGCCGTTTTCCTGGTGGGGAAGAAGCTGGGCGACTACGCCAAAAAGTTCGGCATCGAGGTGGAGGAGCAATATGCGCCTTTGGCCGAGAGCATGTCGTACGACCTCGCCATGGAAATCAGCGACAAGATGGTGGACCTGTTCCTCAACGGGAAGGTCGACCGCGTGGAGTTGGTGTTCAACCATTTCAAGAACTCTGGCGTGCAGATACCTATGCGCGAGGTGGTGCTGCCCCTGAAAGCCGAGGTGACGGGTGAGGCCAAGAGCTTCGACTATATCGTCGAGCCCGACAGGGAGACCTTCGTCAACGACTTGATCCCCAAGGTGATTCGCACCAACTTCTATTCCATCATGCTCGACACCTTGACGGCCGAGCATGGTGCCCGCATGACGGCTATGCACATCGCCAGCGACAATGCCGACCAGCTCTCGCAAGAACTGAAGATCCAATACAACAAAGCCCGCCAAAACGTCATCACCAACGAGTTGATCGATATCGTGGGTGGCGCTGAGGCCTTGAATGGGTAAAAACTAAGGTCCCTGAGCCTGTCGAAGGGCCGTCAACAACACGGTCGGCCTTTCGACGAGCTCAGGGACCTGATTTTACTGTTTTTCCGTTATTATTCCTGATAATAAACCCTTTTGACCCGTTGCGAGACGCGTGTCATGATTTCGTAGGGTATTGTTTGGCAAGCCTTGGCGATGTCGGCGATGCCGTGTTCGGCATCGAAGATGATCACGGTGTCGCCTTCGTCGGCCTCCACATCCGACAAATCTAGCATGCACATGTCCATGCAGATGTCGCCAACGGTTTTCACCGCTTTTCCATGCACGTAGAAGATGCCGTTGCCGTTGCCCAGCAACCTTGAGAGTCCGTCGGCATAGCCGATGGGCACAATGCCGATGCGCATATCGTGTTGGGCGCGACCGTGACGGTTGTAGCCTATGCTGTCGCCGGCAGGGATGCACTTGATCTGGTTGATGGTGGTCTTGAGCGACACCACGGGCTGCAAAGCATTTCTGTCGGCTTCGCAGGTGGGCACGCCATAGAGGCCGATGCCCAAGCGCACCATGTCGAACTGGTACTGCGGGAAGCGCGAGATGCCAGCTGTGTTTAAGATATGGCGTATGACGTGGGGAAAAGCCTCTGCAATCATCTTGCTGCCTTCTTCGAACTTGTGGATTTGGCTCAAGGTGAACTCGTCCTCGGCGGGGTTGTCGGCGGTGGCGAGGTGCGAGAACACGCTCTTCACACACAGCATGGGGTTAGCCTTGATGCGGCGGATGAGCTCGGGCAGATCGTCGTTGGAGAAGCCCAGGCGGTGCATGCCCGTGTCGAGTTTGATGTGGACGTTCAAGGGGTGCGCCTCAGGCAAGGCCATGTTCTCCATCGCCTTCTCGATGAATTCGAGGTTGCGGAAGCTGAACACCTCGGGCTCCAGGTGGTATTTGATGATGTTGTCGTAGCTGTTCACCTCGGGACTCATCACCATGATAGGCAGGTTGATGCCGGCGCGGCGCAGTTCCACGCCTTCGTCGGCGAAGGCCACGGTGAGGTAGTCTACATTATGGAATTGCAGCACATTCGACACCTCGAGGTTGCCGCTGCCATAGCCGAAGGCCTTCACCATCACCATGAGTTTGGTCTCGGGTTTGATTTTGGAGCGGAAGTGGTTGAGGTTGCTGACGAGGTGGTTGAAGTTAATCTCCAAGACGGTCTCGTGAGCCTTTTCCTGCAACTCCATGCCGATTTGCTCGAACTCGAAGGCACGTGCGCCTTTGAGTAGTATGGTTTGGTTGTTGAACTTCGAGAAGGGGAAACGCGCCAAGAAATCCGGGACGTTGGGGTAGAAGAAACACTCCATGTCGAACTTGTTGGCTTGGCGGGAGATACCTTCACCGATGCCGATGAGCGTGTCGACACCTTTGGTCTTCAGCAGCTGCCCGATCTCGGTGTAGAGGTCCATCTCGTTGCGTCCACTTTGCAGGATGTCGGAAAGGATGACGACATTACGCTTGTGCTGGTGTTGTTGTTTCATCACGTCTAGTGCGATAGACAGCGAGTTGACGTCGGAGTTGTAGTAGTCGTTGATGATGGTGCAGTTGTTCATGCCCGCCTTGATTTCCAGTCGCATGGCGATGGAGGTCAGCGTCATGAGCCTTTCAGCGATGACTTCGGGTTTCATCTGCAGCAACAAGGCGACGGCGATGCACTGAATGGCATTTTCGATAGAGGCAGCATCAGTGAAAGGTATCGTAAACGACAGCGAGGCGCCATGGTAACGGCATTGTACTCGACTGTTTTTTTCGCCTACTGCAACTTCGTCAATCAGAAGGTCGGCTTCTTCGAACTTGCGGCTCCAGGTGAACAACTTTACCTTGGATGCCATGCTTGAACGTATGACAACCTGTTGGATGTCAGAGTAATCCATGCAATATACCAATGACTCCGCCTTAGTGAAGAGGTTCATCTTTTCTCCGACCTTTTGTGCGCGGTTGATGAAGTTTTCCTCATGTGCCTGTCCGATATTGGTGAACACGCCGATGGTGGGGCGGATGATGTCTTGCAACGCCATCATCTCATCGGGTTCGGAGATGCCCGCCTCGAAGATGGCCATGTCGTAGGTGTCGTTCATCTGCCATACCGACAGCGGCACGCCCACCTGAGAGTTGTAGCTCTTCGGGCTGCGGACGATGTTATGGTCGGGGCTGAGCATCTGGTAGAGCCATTCCTTGACGATGGTCTTGCCGTTGCTGCCCGTGATGCCGATGACGGGGATGTCGAACTGTTGGCGGTGGTGTGCCGCCAAAGTCTGCAAGGCTTTCAAGGTGTCGGATACCACGATAAAGGCGGCTCCAGGAAAGACGTCGTTGGGAATGCGCTTCACCACAAAGGCACGCAAGCCTTTGTCGTACAGGTCTTTGATATACTTATGCCCATCGTTGCGCGCGCTCGTCAAAGCGAAAAACAAGGCTTGTTGGGCATCCACCAGATGGCGGCTGTCGATGAGCAAGTCGCTGATGGTCTTGCCTTCAGCGGCACCCACCAGTTGCCCGCCGACGATGTCCGCAACCTCTTTTAAAGAATAATATTGATGCTGCATGGAACTCAATTCAAAATTCCTGCAAAAATAACCTTTTCTTCGTTCTTGTTTGGCCCGAAATCAAAAAAAACTATCTTTGCAGCATTAAAACCTCAATCCCATGAACCTTAAGAAGCACATCCCCAACGTGATTACCTGCGGCAACCTGCTGTCAGGGTGTTTTTCCATATTGTTTATTGCCTCTGGCATGCCCGTCAAGGCGGCATTGATGATCCTCGTGGCAGGTCTTTTCGACTTCCTTGATGGCTTCGCTGCCCGACTCCTCAATGTCCATTCGTCCATCGGTGCTGATTTGGACTCGCTTTCTGATGTGGTTTCCTTCGGAGTGGCCCCTGGCCTTATCATGTGCTACATGATGAACAACGCCCTTGACTTGCCGCGCCTGACCTTAGACGGCATCGACTTGTTCCCGTGCTTGGCATTCCTCCTGCCTGTGTTTGCCGCCATCCGCTTGGCGCGTTTCAACACTGACGAGACACAGCAAACCGTCTTCCGTGGCATCCCTGCACCGGCCATGGCCATTTTTGTCGCCTCCTTGCCCTTGGCATTGGCACAAATCGGTCATCTTGCCGATGGCTTTTTGGACTTTTGGGTATGCCTCGGCATCACGCTGCTTTTATCGTTTCTGATGGTGAGCAACTTGCGTTGTTTCTCATTTAAGATGAAGAAGTTAAGTTGGAAAGGCAACGAAGTTAGATGGATGTTCCTCATCGTCGCTGGGGTAGGACTTGCTATCTTCAAATGGCTGGCATTGCCATTTATCATGGTGCTTTATATTTTGCTGTCGGCATTCTTTGGTAGCAAAATGGAGTAATAAGATTATAACTCTTTCTTGTGCAAAATGAAATTATGCCCGAGATAGACCTCGCGTACATGTTCGTCAGCGGCGAGGGTCTCGGGTAAGCCTGACATGAGTACTTTGCCGTCGAAGAGCAGGTAGGCTCGGTCGGTGATGCTGAGGGTCTCGTGCACGTTGTGGTCGGTGATGAGCACGCCGATATTCTTTTTCTTCAATTTAAAGATGATGCGCTGGATGTCTTCCACGGCGATGGGGTCGACGCCGGCAAAGGGCTCGTCCAAAAGCACGAACTTGGGGTCGACGGCCAAGGCGCGGGCAATCTCGGTGCGACGACGCTCGCCTCCCGACAGCTGTATGCCCTTGCTTTTGCGCACATGCTGCAAGCCGAACTCATCAAGCAGTTCTTCCAGTTTTTGTTTGCGGTCGGCTTCCTTCATCTTCTTGAACTGCATGACGGAATAGATGTTGTCTTCGACGCTCATCTGACGGAACACCGAAGCCTCCTGCGCCAAGTAACCGATGCCTTTTTGGGCGCGTTTGTACATGGGCAGGCTGGAGATGTCCTCGTCTTCAAGGAAGACCTTGCCCGAATAAGGCTTGATGAGGCCCACTACCATATAGAATGTGGTGGTCTTGCCGGCGCCATTGGGCCCTAGCAGCCCTACAATCTGTCCTTGTTCCACTTCGATGTCGACATCGTTGACCACGGTGCGCTGACCGTATTTCTTGACCAAATGTTCAGTTCTCAGCTTCATTTTCAGTTGTTCAGTTGTCATTAAAAAATCCCTTCTCTCAAGATGTCATGCAAATGTATGATTCCCAAATATTTGCCATCGTGAACCACAGGTAGCTGCGTGATGCTGTTGTGTCGCATTTTGTGCAGGGCGTCCACCACGAGGGCGTCTTCGTCGATGGTCTTGGGGTTGGAAGTCATGATTTGCGATGCTTTTACCTTCTCGATATCTGGTGTGTTCATCAGCATGCGGCGCAGGTCGCCGTCGGTGATGATGCCCAAAATCCTGTCGCCTTCGCTGACCACCGTGGCGCCGAGGCGTTTGTGAGTCATCTCGATGATGACGCGTGTCAGGTTGTCGTCGGGCCCCACCTCAGGGCGTTCGTTGTTGACATAGAGGTCCTTCACGCGGAGATAAAGTTGCTTGCCCAGGGCACCGCCGGGGTGGAACTTGGCGAAGTCTTCGGTGGAGAATCCGCGGCACCTCATTAATATGAGCGCGAGGGCGTCGCCCATGACGAGTTGTGCCGTGGCGCTGCTGGTGGGTGCCAGGCTGTCGGGGATGGCCTCTTCGCTGACGCTGACGTCGAGCACATAATCGGCTTGTTGTGCAAGATACGATTTTGGATTGCCTACCATGGCCACGATTCTATTGCCGCGCAACTTGATGAGCGGCACCAGCACCTTGATCTCGGGAGTTTCGCCACTTTTCGACAAAATGATCACAATATCGCCTTCGCGGATGATGCCCAAATCGCCGTGGATGGCATCGGCAGCATGCATAAACACCGCCGTGGTGCCAGTGGAATTCATTGTCGCCACAATCTTTTGGGCGATGAGAGCGCTCTTCCCAATGCCGGAAAACACTAGGTTTCCTTCGCATTTTAGCATGATCGTCACTGCTTTTTGAAAATCATCATCAATTCGGCCTTTTAATCCTATGATCGCATTAGCTTCATTTTCAATGATTTGAGAGGCTAATTCTATAATTGTGTCATTTTTTTTCATTTTTTCTCGCTTTTTCTTGCACCGAATGATTTAAAAACTATAACTTTGTCAATGCGACAAGGGCCCAAAACCGCCCCTTGGTAATAACGCATTTTTTCAAAATAGATTGCAAAATAACACAAAAGTTTGGAAAATACCAAAAGGAGAAAATTATGGCAAAGAAAGAAGACCAGGCGATCCATAAGTTGTTGAAGAATGTTTTCGGCTTCGACCAATTCAAGGGAAACCAAGAGGAGATCATCAAAAGCATCCTTGCTGGCAACAATACTTTCGTACTGATGCCTACGGGTGGCGGCAAGTCGCTATGCTACCAGCTGCCCGCGTTGATGTCGAAGGGCACTGCAATCGTCGTCTCTCCTCTCATCGCCTTGATGAAGAACCAGGTGGACATGATTCGTAACTTTGGCACCGACTTGGGCATCGCTCATGTGATGAACTCGTCGCTGTCAAAGGCTGAGTTGCTTGAAGTGAAGGAAGACCTGAAGAGCGGCAAGACCAAGTTGCTTTATGTCGCCCCAGAGTCACTCACCAAAGACGAGACCGTCGACTTCTTGCGCGGACTCAAGATTTCGTTTGTCGCCATCGACGAGGCGCATTGCATCTCGGAGTGGGGCCACGATTTCCGCCCTGAATACCGCCGTTTGCGTCCCATCATCAATGCCATCGGCGACAACCTTCCCATCATCGCCCTGACGGCCACCGCTACGGTGAAGGTGCAGAACGATATCATGAAGAACCTCGACATCATGGATGCCAAAGTGTTCAAATCGTCGTTCGACCGTCCAAACTTGTACTATGAAGTTCGCCCCAAGACAAAAGATGTCATCAAGGACATCATCAAATATATCAAACAAAACTCGGGCAAGTCAGGTATTGTGTACTGCCTCAGCCGTAAGAAGGTGGAGGAATTGGCCGAGACGCTCCTCGTCAACGGCATCCGTGCTTTGCCATACCATGCCGGCCTCGACAGCCAGACGCGTAAGGAAAACCAAGACAAGTTCTTGATGGAGGAAGTAGACGTTATCGTGGCCACCATCGCCTTCGGCATGGGTATCGACAAACCCGACGTGCGTTTCGTCATCCACCACGACATCCCCAAGAGCCTTGAAGGCTATTATCAGGAGACAGGTCGCGCGGGTCGCGATGGCGGTGAAGGCAACTGCATCGCCTTCTACGACTACGAAGACATCCATAAACTTGAAAAATTCAACAAAGGCAAGAACGTGGCTGAACAGGAGATTGCCCGTGAATTGTTGAATGAAACGGTAACATACGCTGAGTCAGCGGTCTGTCGTCATAGATTGCTGTTGCATTATTTTGGCGAGGAATATAATAAGGAGAACTGCGGTTCATGCGACAACTGCCGTTCGCCGAAGGAGAAATTCGACGGCAAGGAAGACCTGAAGCTCGTTCTCGAAGCCGTGGAAGAGACCAAGCAGCTGTTCAAGACCAAGCATATTGCCGAATTGCTGGCGGGTAAGCTCACAGGCGACATCAAGGCGGCCAAACAGGAGAACAATGAGTTCTTTGGCGCCGGTGACGAGCACGACGAGAAATATTGGACGGCTGTCATCCGCCAGGCTTTGGTGAATAAGCTGTTGTCAAAGGATATAGAAAACTATGGCATTCTGAAGATTACCAAAGAGGGTAAAAACTTCATCAAGAAGCCTTACACCATCATGCTTGTCAAAGACCATGACTACGAGAACTCCGATGAGGATGATCCGGAGGCCATGGCTGCCATGGGCGCCAGCAAGGATGGTGGTGCCGACAAGACGCTCTTTGCCTTGTTGAAAGATTTGCGCAAGACCATCGCCAAGCAAAACGGCTTGCCGCCTTTCGTCATCTTCCAAGACCCCTCGCTCGAGGACATGGCCATCCAATATCCTATTACGAAGGAGGAGATGACCCAGATTGCGGGTGTCGGCGCGGGCAAGGCAGAGAAATTCGGTGAGCCCTTCATCAAACTTATCAAGGAGTATGTCGAAGAGAACGAAATCACCCGCCCGAACGACATGGTGGTGAAGTCGGTGGTCAACAACTCGGCCTTGAAGATCGGCATCATCCAAAACATCGATAAGAAGATACCGTTGGACGACATCGCCTATGGTAAAGGCTTGAGTTTCGATGAGTTGCTGACCGAAATCGAGAGCATCGTCTCTTCGGGCACCCACCTCGACATCAACTATTTCATTGAGGACTTCGTGGACATCTATCACCAGGAGGACATCTTGGAATACTTCCACGAGGCCGAATCCGACGATGTGCAGACCGCCCTTCGCGAACTCGGCGAAGACGAATACGAAGAAGAGGAAGTGCGCCTGATGCGTATCAAGTTCCTTTCCGATGTCGGCAACTGATCCAAAATGAAACGTATAACCTTAATAGCTTTGTTTTTTGTCCTTGTGGTTGCATGCGGCCACAAGGACAAAGGCTTTATGCCTGAACGCCTGCTTACCGAGCCTGAGATGATTGACGTCTTGACGGATGTGCAAATCATTGAGGCCGACATCAACTACAGGAAAACACAGGAAAGGGAAGCGGAAGACATCCCAAAAGACTATAAGGGATTGACGCGATCCTATTACGACCAGCTCTTTGAGCATTATGGCATTAACGACAGCATTTTTACACAGAACATGCGGTATTACACCGAGCATCCTGCCCAGCTGGAAAAGATCATGGACTCGGTGACGCAGCGGCTTTTGAAGGAACAAGCCAAGCTGAGGAAAGACGAAAGCCAATAGTTTCAACTTACCAATCCCACGCGGAAGGCAAAGAGTATCAGTTCGGAGGTGGATTTAACGCCTACCTTGCTGAATACGGTGCTTTTCAGGTTCTCGACGCTATGTGGCGTGATGCACATCTCATCGGCGATTTGTTTGGCGGTCAGTCCGTTGGCGCATAGGCTGATGAGTTCCATCTCGCGTCGTGTGAGGCTTTTCATGGTTTCAAAGTCGTCCTTGAGGTCGCTGGCGATGCGGAGGTTGCCTTCTTCGGTATAATCGTGTCCCGCCATCACCGAGCCGAGCACAGTGGTGATTTCCTCGGCGCTGATGCTTTTGCTCATGAATCCATTGACGCCAGCGTCCATCAATTGTTGCACAATGGCGCCCCCAGCCTCACCCGAGAAGATGACAATTTTGGTGGCGGGGCAAAGTCGTTTGGCGGCTTCGATGACCTCCATGCCAGTGCCGTCGGGGAGCACGAAGTCGAGGAGGAGCAAATCGATTTCGGTACCGCGTTGTTCCAACAGAGTGATGGTTTTCGCCACCGTGTCGGCCTCGGCCAGCACGACGTGGTCGAGCTCCGACTTCTCTAGGGTCATCCGGATGCCGAGGCGGCAGATGGGCTGGTCCTCAACGATGACAATTTTAATTTTGGTCGTTTCTTCCATCGCTTTTTACTGTTTGACGCTAAATCGAACCGTTGTCCCCATATCCTTTTGGCTTTCAATCATAATCTCACCACCAATCTTATCAACCAGTTCCTTGGTGACGAAAAGACCGATGCCGGTGCCGGTTTCGCCGCCTGTGCCGCTGGCTGATGAGGTCATGTATCTGAAGATTTTCTCCAATTTCTTCTCGCTGATGCCCATTCCGTTGTCGCTCACCGTCACCCAGATGCGGCCGCCTTGGGCTTCTGCGTTCACGCTGACTTCGCCGTCGGGATAAGAGAACTTCACCGCGTTGCTTAATAGGTTTTGCAGCACGAGGCTCACCACATTGGCGTCCTCGTGGGCCATCATGTCGCGTGGCACGCTGTTGACGACTTTCAGCGCCTTCATCCCGATGGTGGTCTCCTGCGTTTTGATGCACCCATCGACCAAGCCGGCAAGGTTGAATTCGGTAGGTTCGATTTTGCTGTTTTCCAGTTCGCCCTTCACCCAATGCATGATGTTGGCCATGCGGTCGTTCAAGGCCTCTGACGAAGAACGCAGCATGATAAGGCTGGCTTCACGGTCGGTGTCGTTGGTGGAGTCATATCCGTCGGTCAGTTGTCGCAACACCGTACACATGGCCCCGATAGGTGTCCTCACGTCGTGTGAGATGATGGTGAATAGGTGGTCTTTGGTCTCGTTGAGATGTGCCAACTCCTCGGCACGTTTCTTGCGTATCCTGGCCAAGCGATACCAGATGATGGCGATGGCGAGGAGCAGTAGGGCGATGGTGGCCAAGACGATGACATACAATCTGTTGCGTTTGGTCTTTTCTTGTTCCAACTCCAATGCATGTTCCTTCTCCTGTGTGGCGTAGCGCACCTGATAGTCGCGGATGAGCTGCTGTTGGTTCTCGTTGAAGACCGAGTCTTTCATGGCGACGCTCTGCTCGAAATACTCTAGGGCGAGGCGAGGATTGCTATCCTTTGTCAGATGGTAAGCGCTTTCTAGAGCCTCCTGCAGCAACTCGTTGAAATGGTTCTCTTTCGCCATGTCGATGGCTTGTGCATAGCACTGTTTTGCCGCTGTATAATGGCCCAATTCGGTTTCAAATTGGCCTTTTTGTACGTAGATGCTAGTCTCAAGAAACACCTCGTCGTTGTCCTTGGCGATGCGTAGTGCTTCTTCCATCACCTTCAGGCTTTCGTCTGTACGTCCGGTCTGGAAATAGGCTTTCGACAGGGCCGCCAAGCGGTTGATGATTTTGTGAGGCGTGTCTTGGTAGCGTTCGGAGAGATCTAAGGATTGTTCAGCGAAGCTCACAGCTTCAGCGAGTTTTTCAGCATTGGGTTGGACTTTGTTTTGGACGATGCGCACCTCGGCAAGGTTTTGGTAATAGGTGGCTAGATCTAGGTTGGAGGCCGTGTCGTTGGCGTCGACGTTGCCCAGCATCTCGATGCATTTGCGGTACATCTCCTCTGCCGTCTCGTATTCGTTCATGGCGAGGTGGATTTCGGCGATGTTATTGATGACATAGCGTTTATTGACAGCCGCCATCTCGCCACCGATTTGGTCCATGAGCTCGTTGCATTGGTTGTAGCAGTCGATGGCTTTGTCCAACTGGCCCAAACGTTGGTAGGCATTGGCCAATGTCATCGTGCAGCCAGCTTGGTTGAAAAGGTCGCCGATTTGGCTATAGTGCGCGATGCCGATTTCAGAGTAATGCACAACATGCTGGAAATCATTGTTGTTGTAATAGTACAAAATCATCGTGCGCAGCACCTTCAGCTTGACTTCGTCCTTGTCGGTGTCGGCATCGAAATTGGGCTCGCGGCCGATGGCTTCATCGATGGCCAGGGCAGCGCGGTAGGCCACTTCGCCTTTGTTGTTTTCGAACACAAGGAAAAGACTATCAAGGTCTTGTGCGACAAGACTGGAAATGGCAAATAACAAAAACCCTAATATGATTCTTTTTCTCATCTTGATTTCGATACTATTTGGCAGCAAAATTAGGAACTTTCTTGCAATTTTCCCCGTTTCTTTTCGTTTTCTTGTATAGATTTCTTAATTTTGCCCGCTATTATTTGAATAATCAAAAATACGAGAAATATATGCAAGACAAACTGCAAGAATTGACCGATAGGCTTTACAACGAAGGCCTTTCGAAGGGAAAACACGACGGCGAGGAACTCGTGCAGAAGGCACAGTCTGAAGCCGACCGCATTGTGGCTTACGCCAATGCTGAGGCTGAACGCATCATCGCCCAGGCCAAAAAAGAAGCTGAGGAGCTGAAGACCAAAGTGACCGCCGACGTCAAGATGGCTGCCACGCAGAGCATCGCCGTGACGAAACAGGAAATTGAAAAAATGGTGGTGACCAAGACCGCCACCGAAGGTGTGAAAGCCAACATGGGCAACGCTGCTTTCGTGAAGGAATTGATCACCAGCATCGTGAAAGCTTTCAATCCGCAGAACGCTTCGCCCGTCGACTTGAACCTTATCCTGCCCGAGTCGCTGAAGGCTGAAATCGAGCCTTTCGTGAAGAACGAAATCGCCAACCAGTTCAAGGGCGAGGTGAAGGTGGACTACTCCAAGAAGATGAACGGCGGATTCAAGGTGGCCCCCAAGGACGAAGGCTACGTGCTCCAGTTCACCGACGATGAGTTCACGCAACTCATCGCCAACTATCTGCGTCCTGCCACCAAGAAAATCCTCTTCGGCTGATGGATAACTACGTCTATATCGTGGCCGGCTTGCCGGAACTGACCTCGGGCTTCGAGAACACGGGCTTCGACTATGCCGCCGTCAAGGAGTCGATCATGGAGCTGCTCTCCGAGAAAGACCAACAGTTGGTCGAACTCATGGAGGAAGGCTTCGACGAGGACAGCCTTGGCGCCGACTTCTATGCCAAAGCCGCCCAAAGCAAGAACCGCTTCATCCGCGAGTACTTCGACTTCGACGGTCGCCTGCGCAACATGAAGGTGAACTACCTGGCCAAACGCCTAGGCAAGAAAGGGGAAGATTACATGGTGGACTTGCCCGAGGCCGACTTTGAGGAAGCCAAGCTGATTGAGGAAATCCTCGCCGATGCCGACTTCGTGGAGCGCGAGCAAAAGATGGATGAGCTGAAATGGGAAAAAGCCTCCGACATCGCCCGCATGGACTATTTCAATATGAACGCCATCCTCGCTTTTATGGTGAAAGCGAAAACCGTCCAACGTTGGGCTGAGCTTGATGAGACAAAAGGGGATGAGATGTTCCGCAAACTTGTCAAAGAGGTGCGTGGCACTTTTGGAGGTGTTAACAGCGCTACGACAATCACAGGAACCACCGCTCTTGAAATAGTTGAGGAAGAATGAGTTTTGAGATTGTCGAAAGGTCGTAAGCCCCGACAGAATCTTTGAATTTTAAATTTTGAATAATGAATCTTAATATATGAAAACAACAGGAAAAGTTACAGGAATCATTGCAAACCTCGTCACTGTGGAGGTGGACGGGCCTGTGGCACAGAATGAAATCTGCTTGATCGACCTCGACGGCGTCAAGCTGATGGCAGAAGTCATCAAGGTGAACGGCAACAAGGCCTCCGTCCAGGTGTATGAAAGCACCCGTGGACTGCAAATCGGTGACCCGGTGGAATTCCAAGGCTACATGCTTGAAGTGACCTTGGGACCTGGTTTGCTTTCGAGCAACTTCGACGGCCTGCAGAACAACCTCGCCACCATGACGGGTGTGTTCCTCAAACGCGGTGAATACACCAAGGCCCTCGACGAAGAGAAACTTTGGGACTTCACGCCTATCGCGAAAGCGGGTGACCAAGTGGTTGCCGCCGACTGGTTGGGCGAAGTCAAGGAAGGCTGGCTGCCCCACAAAATCATGGTGCCGTTCAACTTCAAAGGCACTTATACCGTGAAGAGCGTGGCCAAAGCCGGACAATACAAGATCACCGACACCATCGCCACGCTGACCAATGACGAAGGCGAGGAGGTGAAGGTGACGATGATGCAGAAATGGCCTGTCAAGGTGGCTGTGGCCGGCTATGTGGAGAAACCGCGTCCCTTCAAGGTGATGGAGACGGGTGTGCGTTGCATCGACACGCTCAATCCTATCGCCGAAGGCGGCACGGGATTCATTCCCGGACCTTTCGGCTGTGGCAAGACCGTACTGCAACACGCCCTCGCCGAGCAAGCCGATGCCGACATCATCATCATGGCGGCCTGCGGTGAGCGTGCCAACGAGGTCGTGGAGATATTCACCGAGTTCCCCGAGCTGAAGGATAAACACACGGGCCGTTCGCTGATGGAGCGTACCATCATCATCTGCAACACATCGAACATGCCGGTGGCTGCTCGTGAGGCTTCGGTCTATACGGCCATGACCCTCGGCGAATACTACCGCGCCATGGGTATGAAGGTGTTGCTTTTGGCCGACTCCACCTCGCGTTGGGCACAGGCCTTGCGTGAGATGAGTAACCGCTTGGAGGAGCTGCCCGGTCAGGACGGCTTCCCCGTCGACCTCTCGGCCATCATCTCCAACTTCTACGCCCGTGCGGGTTACGTGAAGCTCAACAACGGTCAGTCGGGTTCCATCACCTTCATCGGAACGGTGTCGCCTGCCGGCGGTAACCTGAAGGAGCCCGTCACCGAGTCGACGAAGAAAGCCGCACGTTGCTTCTACGGCCTCTCGCAGAACCGCGCCGACAAGAAGCGTTATCCCGCCGTCGACCCCGTGGACTCCTATTCGAAGTATCTCGAATACCCCGAAATCATCGAGTATTTAGACAACAAGATCGAAAAGGGTTGGGTCGACAAGGTGACGAAGACGAAATACATCATCCGCCGAGGCAAGGATGCCTACGAGCAAATCAACATCTTGGGCGACGATGGCGTGCCGATGTCGTACCACGAGCAATATTGGAAGTCGGAACTCATTGACTTCGTGATTCTTCAGCAGGATGCTTTCGACGAAAT
>Ga0310697_10003256_pt1 | contig 16523 bp, 14 predicted proteins | sample 172DNAGHGlowgp2_FD_203883 | JGI IMG/M metagenome (GOLD analysis project Ga0310697, IMG submission 203883) | Sheep rumen microbial communities from Palmerston North, Manawatu-Wanganui, New Zealand - 1728 DNA GHGlow gp2 (v2) (version 2) | ecosystem: Host-associated > Mammals > Digestive system >... | reverse complement strand
GCATCGGCATTGAGGAAGTCGGTGGCCATCTGGATGGCTGGACAAAATTCGAGTGCTCCCGAGGGCGACACATGATGGCTCATGCCTGTTGCGCCTGGACAGATGGCTTGACCTTCGTCGTCCCAATAGACATCGATGAGGGCTACAGGGGCATTGAGACGCTCGTGGACAAGGAACTGACGCAATCCACGTATCTGCTCGGCTGTGAGCGCCTGTTCGGGATGAGGGGTTTCCCCCACGGGACGATAGATGTAGTACCAAAGATAGGCGGCTCCTTCACGTGCCACCCGCTCGATGTGCTGACGGGTGACGAGCTCGTCGTAATTTCCCTTGCAGATGCTGGCTGCCACCCCGAAGATGAGTCCTGCTTTGCGGCAGGCACGTACGCCTCGGAGGGTGCGCTGATAGACTTCGTTGCCCTGACGGCGGCGGTCGCTCTCTTCTTCCAAACCTTCTATGCTGATGAGGGGAGTGACATTACCTGCCCGACGGAGTTGTTGAGCAACATCGTCGGTGAGGAGGGTGCCATTGGTGAAGAGTTGAAAGTAGCAGTCGCTGTGGTGCAGGAAAAGGTCAGTGAGTCCCTTGTAGAGAAGGGGTTCTCCTCCTAATATGCCGAAGAATCGGGAGCCGTGACGTTTGCTCTCGCAGATGATGCCGTCAATCTGTGCTATGGTGAGGTGCTTGTGTCCGCCCTGACTGACCCAACAGCCGCTGCAGGCAAGGTTGCAGGCTTCGGTGACGGAAATCATGTTGAAGGCAGGGAAGAAGGGTTCGCCTCGTTGCTGTCGCTGTTCAAAGTGGCGCATATTCCACAGATTGGGCCAGCAGAAGTTCCAACAGAACTTCCACAGGAGCCTGAGAGGGGTTTGGCGGAACACTCTCCAACAGATTGTCAGCAATGAGGTGTATTCGGACATGAGAGGTTAATTTAATTCATAATGCATAATTCTTAATGCATAATTAGTGAATGAGTTTGAGTTTTCTGGTGGCAAGTTTTTCCCGAAGGGTTTGGGCATAGAGTTCTTTGGCATCTAATCGGACTGCACTCTCCTGCTGCTCTTCGCCTCCATTGATGGGGCTGCGGTCGTACTTGGGAAAAATGATGGCGCTGGCTGGACAGGTGCGGGCACAGGCTGGACAGTTGTTTTTGCAGTGCTGGGGATGAACGACACGGATGCGGTCGTCAACCATCTCATAAACACCAAAGGGACAGAACTCGAGGCATTTTCCGCATTCGGCACACACGTCTTTGTCGAGCGCGGGATACCAGGCGTCTTCGCCTAACTTGCGTGGCATTGCCTCCAGCTGCTGCATCCACTCTGCGGTGGCGGCAGAACTGACTGCGGGGGATAGCACGCCTAATGCCTCCAACACTTCGTCGGCAGAGCGGGTGCGGAGGTTGAAGGACTGCACATCACCTACTCCTGCAAAAGCCATCAGGCTCTTGACAGCTCGGGGATGACATGCCACTATGGTTGTAGCTGCTATGTCATGCACAGCTTCTGACTGGTTTTCGCACAATTCGCAAAGGTCATTGACCAGCGTCACCTCCATGCCTGCCTGCTTGGCTGAGGCTGCCAACTTCGCCACTTCTGTTCGGTCGATGAAGGTGCGTGAGGAACAAGCGCAGATTGTTATTTTCATTATCTCGAAATTTCAATATTCAATTTTCAACTCTAAACCCTAAACTCTCAACCCTAAACTCTCAACCCTCAACTCTAAACCCAAAACTCTAAACCCTCACCCCTCAACTCCCCGTCATCCAGTTTTTGAATTCGGATGCCTTGTTCTTGCTGACGAAGAGGGGTTCGGGCAGTTGGATGGGCATGCTCACCAAAAGGCGGTTGTCGAACCAGACGACTATCTCCTTCACACTGTCACGTGCCACGATGTACTGCTTGTTGGCTCGGAAGAAGCGAGAGGGGTCAAGACTGACGATGATGGAGTCGAGCGAACGGTTGTAGAGCAGCATCTGTCCCGATTTCAGGTAGAGTTGAGTTTTGCGGTCGGTGCTGTAAATGCATGCCACTTCGTCCATGCTGACTGGCACGAGCTTGTCTTTGACCGGCACGAGCAGCGAGGTGGTGTAACCTGTGGAAGCACTCTCAGGACGCATCTTCATCATGCGTTGCAGATAGTCCATCACGTCGCTGTGTGTCCATCGGCGGAACTTGTCGAGAGCACGAGTCAGTTCGGAGGTCTTGATGGGCTTGAGCAGATAGTCCACGCTGTTGACGGTGAAGGCATCAAGGGCATATTGGTCATAGGCGGTAGTGAACACGATGGGTACGGTGACCTCCATTTCCTGAAAGAGGGTGAAGGCTGAACCATCGCTCAGATGGATGTCCATGAAGATGAGGTCGGGCGAGGGGTTGCTACTGAGCCACCTGACGGTCTGCTGAACGCTCTCCAACACCTTCAAGACCTCGATGTCGGAATCTATCTCCTGCAACATGGCGATGAGATTTTCGCTGGCGGCTGTTTCGTCTTCTATTATCAATACTTTCATGCTATCCTAATGGCAAGATGACTTTGTATTCGTTGGCAGTCTGTTCCACCCTTATCTGCCTGTTCATGAGCAGGGTGAAGCGTTTGTCGAGATTGCTCAGCCCAGTGCCGTGCGTCTCGGGCTTGTATTGCTTGGGGTAGAGGGGATTGATGACCATCAGTTCTTTGTCGTTGTTCATCACAATGTCCACCCGCATGCGGTGTTCGCTGTCTATCATGTTGTGGACGGTCACATTCTCAATGAGGGGCAGGAGTGCGAGAACGGGTATGGAGAGGTTGAGGTGGTCGGCTGGCACATCGATGTGGATGTCGAGTTTGCCAGCATATCTCACCTGCATGACTTCGCTGAAGGAACGGGCAAATTCGAGTTCTTCCTCGAGGGTGACAAGCTGCTTGCGCTCGCTCTGAAGGATGTAGCGGAAGATGTCGGAGAGATGGTCGATGTAGCAGATGGTGAGTTTGTCGTCTTTCTTCCTGACCAGACTGCTGATGCCTCCCAGCGAGTTGAAGAAGAAGTGGGGGTTGATTTGGTTGGTCAGGGCGGTGCAACGGCTCTCCAAGCTCTCGATGCGGAGCTGCTGCAGCTCTTCTTCCTTCTTCTGATGGATGATGCTCAAGTGGTTGGTGAAGCCAAGGAGCAGCCCCATCATGCCCATGACGAAGAACTGGAAGGTGAGAATGATGGGACGGCAAGCGTCGAAGCCTGTGCAGATGAGCAGGGTGATGCCTTTGTAGATGCCGTATGCCACGATGGTGAGCACCACGTTGGGCAGAATGCGACGGGCAAGCGATTCGGTCTTCAGCCATCGCTGGTTGAACAGGAGCATGCCCACGGAGATTGCCCAAAAGAGGAGGAAGCGTATGAGCATGTTGTCGATGTAACAGGCACGCCCTTCAACTGGCACATAGCTCCAGTCCCAACTGAAGAAGAGCAGGTTGGGATAGCTGACAAAGAGGGTGCACACGAGGCTTGCCAGCAGAATCTTGTTGAAGGTTTTGTCGTATTTCATCGGAGGCTGATGGTAGATTGAAGACCTTTTTGAGGCTACAAAGTTAACAAAAATTCTTTTTGCCTCCTAACGGAAGCGCATAAAAACGTAAAATGTGCCCGTCATGCCGATTTCATGCCCCCAAAAAGAAACCCTCCTTGTGGGGGAGGGTGTCAGAGAGAGAGTGTGTGTGTAGAGAGTGTGTCACACCATGCGATGAGTGGGGTTGGGACGTCCGGGTTGCAAATAGCGCCATGCGAGCACCTCGTCGGTGTATTGGTCGCCAATGGCATCGAGCAGCACGGAACGGACAATTTCATCCAAATGTTCAGGGGATGTCTCCACACGAGCGTTGATGATGAGCTTAGCATGGTCGCTGGTGCCTGCCGTGCCTCGCAGCTGAAGCGTTGACACATCGCCAGTGATGTTGCCAACGGCATACTGCTTGCCATTCTCGGCAATCACCTTGATGTGCCCCACACGCAGTTTTTCTTTCTTTACAGCCTTGCAAATGCCTGTCATGATGTCCTTGAGCAGGGTGTCCCAATAGGCATTCTTTCCTGTCAGGGCAACAGTGCCGTTGAGCCATCCCAGCACAGCCTCTCCATGCGCATATTTGTCGTAGTCGATGTCGAGAATCTTCGTGCCTTCTCCCTGACGGTTCGCCACATACTGGAACCACTCTCTGATGCCAGAACCGTTCATCGTGCTGGCAGCCATCACCTTGGTGTGGTGGAAGCAAGCCTGAGTGTCCTTGACCAGTTTCTCCAACTCATCTTCGCTCAGAAGGTCGGTCTTTGTAATCAGAATCACCTCGCTCTCCTCCAACTGCTTACGATAGATGTAGGCAGCATCTTCATGCAAACCTCCATCACCTCCATAGAGGATGGATTTCAGACGGGTGGGGTCGCTCAACACGGTGAGTGGCGACACAATCACCTCGGTGTTGTGATACTTCTTCAGCGGACGAACAATGGTGGCAGTGAGGTCGGCACAACTGCCCACGGGCTCTGCCAAGATGACATCAGCTTCCACCTCGCGTCGCAAGGAATGGATGGCATCGACGAAACCATTGAAATTGCAGCAGAAACAACTGCCTGCCACCTCAGCCACTTGCAGATTGGCTTGTTGCAGCAATCGGCTATCCACCAGTTCCGGAGCTTGGTCGTTAGTGACCAATCCCACACGTTTACCCTGTGCCATGAGTCGCTGTGCAACATCCCAAATCAGGGTGGTCTTACCTGCTCCGAGGAAACCACCACAAAGAATAAGTCTTGTCTGATTCATATTTTTTGATTGTATTATTCAACTTTCGGAAGTGCTCAACTTTCAGCCTCCGCATCCGCACGAACGGTTCTTCTTCTCGTTGATAGGTTCAAGCACATACTTGAAGAAGAGGGCTGCAAGGCTGGACCCGATGATGGGAGCAAGCACATACACCCAGAACCAACCACCTGAGGCATCAGGCAAAGCGGCATCGCCCCACCCTGCCAGATATGCCACGATGCGAGGACCTAAATCACGGGCAGGATTCAGTCCCGCCTGAGTGAGTGGAGCAATGAAGAAGATGATGCTGCTCACGGTCAGTCCGATGAACACAGGTTGCAGGTCTGACGAAGGGCGCCCCACGTTGCAGTCTTCCGTCAAGGCAAAGATGAACAATGCCAGCAGAAAGGTGCCAAAACCCTCTGCACACATGGCAAGGGGCATCGATACGACGGAGACTGTTGCATCGCCTGGATTCGGATAAAACTCGCCAAACATACGGGCGGTGTCCACCGAAACGGCTGTGCCTCGCACAATCTCATGGGCTGTTTCATAATGCTCGATAGATGCTCCAAACAAAGCAAAGAGCACCCAACCAGCCAACACAGCACCCACCAGTTGCGCCACCAGATAGAGCGGCAATCTCTTTGCCTTCATGCGACCTGCCAGCACCATCGCCACCGACACTGCCGGGTTCAGATGGGCACAACAGATGTTGCGTGTCAGGAATATGGCAAGCGTCACACCCAAGCCCCATACCAGACCAATCTGGAAGATGCTGTTATACTCGCCAAAAAGCACTGCCACTGCCACACTACAGCAACCCAAGAGAGTGAGAACAAATGTCCCCATCAACTCACCGATAAAATCTTTCATCGTCTTGTTTTATTATCAGTTTTCTATTATGGTTTTGAGATATTTCTTTACAAAGATAGACATTTTTCCCAACACCATGTAAACACATCATTCACCATCACGAAAAGAAGGTGCACCATCACGAAAGATGTGCAAGGTGGAATATGGGATGGAGAATGGAGAATGAATGATGTGAGCGGAAATGACAAAATAGAGGCACAAAGTCAAGATAACTCTGTGCCTCTAAATATAATAATGTGTAATCTGATGATGTACAACCGTTAGAACTCGGCAGTCTTTGGAGTACGTGGGAACGGAATCACGTCGCGAATGTTCTGCATGCCCGTAACGAAGAGAATGAGACGTTCGAAGCCAAGACCGAAACCTGCGTGTGGACAAGAACCAAACTTGCGGGTGTCAAGATACCACCACATATCCTTCATCGGGATATTGCGCTCCTCGATTTCACCCATCAGTTTGCCATAATCCTCCTCACGGACAGAACCACCGATAATCTCGCCAATCTGAGGGAAGAGCACATCAGTACCTTGCACCGTCTGCTCCATCTCCTTGCCGTCAAGCACAGGGTTCTTCTCGTCTATCTTCATGTAGAAAGCCTTGATGGCCTTTGGATAGTGCGTCATGATGACAGGCTTCTTGAAGTATTCCTCCACCAGATAGCGCTCATGCTCAGAAGCAAGGTCATCACCCCAGTTGCAAGGGAACTCAAACTTTCTGCCGTCCTTGATGGCTTGCTGAAGAATGCGGATACCCTCTGTATAGTCGAGACGCACGAAGTCCTCACGAAGCACACCCTCAAGACGTTCAATGAGTCCCTTGTCAATCATCTTGTTGAGAAACTCAAGGTCATCCTTGCAGTTATCAAGTGCCCAACGCACACAATACTTGATGAAATCCTCTTCCAAATCCATAAGGTCATCGAGATCCATGAAAGCAATCTCTGGTTCAATCATCCAGAACTCTGCCAAGTGGCGGGGTGTGTTGGAGTTTTCTGCACGGAAAGTAGGACCAAAGGTGTAGATGGCACCCAATGCCGTGGCTCCCAACTCACCTTCCAGCTGACCAGACACGGTGAGGGAAGTCTGCTTGCCGAAGAAATCATCGTCGTAGATGATGCTGCCATTCTCATCCTTCTTCAGGTCGTAGAGGTTCTTCGTGGTCACCTGGAACATCTGACCAGCACCCTCACAGTCAGAAGCTGTGATGATAGGCGTATGGAAGTAGAAATAACCATGCTGATGGAAGTATGTGTGAATGGCCATTGCCATGTTGTGACGAATGCGCATCACTGCACCGAACGTGTTGGTGCGCAGACGCATGTGGGCATATTGGCGCATGTACTCAAATGATTGTCCCTTCTTCTGCATAGGATAGTCGGCAGGACACTCACCAAACACCTTAATGTCGGTTGCTTGTACTTCCACAGCCTGACCAGAACCGATGCTCTCCACCATCGTACCTGTCACAGAAAGGCAGGCACCCGTAGTGATGAGCTTCATCATCTCTGGGTCAAACTTCTCCACATCAGCAACAATCTGCACGTTCTTGATGGTGGAACCGTCATTGAGGGCAATGAAGTTGACAGCCTTGCTGCCACGCTTCGTGCGCACCCAACCCATCACGGTGACCTCTGCACCAAAATCGGTGCGTTGCAAGAGGTCTATGATTTTAACTCGTTTCATATCTTTTGAAGTTAGGAATTAGGAGTTAGAAGTTAGGAGTTAGGCTGACGCGATGCACGTAATCCGCATGGCAAATCCTAACTCCTAACTTCTCACTCCTAACTGATTATTCATAATGTCCCGTGTGCAGCATAGCCACTTCCTGCTCGGTGAGGAAGCGCCAGTCACCACGCTTGATACCCTTCTTGGTGAGACCTGCGAACATCACGCGGTCGAGCTTGCAAACCCTGTAGCCGAGGCTCTCGAAGATACGGCGCACGATGCGGTTCTTACCAGAGTGAATCTCGATGCCCACCTGCTTGCGGTCAGTCTCTGAAGCGTAGCTGATAGCATCTGCCTTGATGTCGCCATCTTCGAGCGTGATGCCCTCTGCAATCTGCTTCATGTCTGCAGCAGTGAGGTTCTTGTCAAGGTGTACGTGATAAATCTTCTTCTTCAAGAACTTAGGATGCGTGAGCTTCGAAGCCAAGTCACCATCGTTAGTGAAGAGCAGCACACCCGTTGTGTTGCGGTCAAGACGACCTACAGGATAGATGCGTTCGCGGCAGCAGTTCTTCACGAGATCCATCACCGTCTTACGCTGCTGAGGATCATCCGAAGTGGTCACGTAATCCTTTGGTTTGTTAAGGATGACATACACCTTCTTCTCGATGCTCACGAGCTGGTCGTGGAAATGCACCTGGTCAGTACGCTGCACCTTGGTACCCAATTCCGTCACCACCTGTCCGTTCACAGACACAACACCTGCCTGGATGAACTGGTCAGCCTCACGACGAGAACATACACCAGCATTTGCCAGGAACTTGTTCAAGCGGATTGGTGCATCAGGATCTTCAAGATACTCCTTATACTCAATCTGCTTCTTCATGCTGTACTTCGCATTCGGGTTGTAGTCAGAAGAGTGTGGACGATAGCCGCCACGACCACCCTGCTGATAGCCGCCACGACCACCCTGCTGATAGCCACCACGCTGCTGATAACCGCCACGCTGCTGATAACCACCACGCTGTTGGTAGCCACCACGCTGTTGGTAGCCACCACGCTGCTGGTAACCGCCCTGACGTGGCTGATAACCACCCTGCTGTTCGAAGTTGCCCTCCTCACCATTCTGCTGCTGATAGCCACGATTGTAGCCGCCGCCACGCTGTTGATAACCACCACGCTGCTGATAGCCACCGCGCTGCTGATAACCACCACGCTGGTAACCACCATTATTATAAGATCGCTGCTGATAACCACCACGCTGCTGATAGCCATGTGACTGATAGCCACCCTCATTCTCATTTCCTTCAGAAGAAGAGGAACCACCAAAGCCAGCGGGACGGAAACCGCGCTCATTCTGTACGCCATTTGAACTGTAAGCCGCACGCTCGTTACGATTGAAACGAGGGCGCTGAGGACGGTCACCACGATTGAACTGTGGACGACCACCAAAATTACCTTCACGGTTGTAAGATGGACGGAAGCCCTCACGGTCACCGCCATGTTCAGACTTTTCGTCTGATGCAGGTGCATTGCCCTGCCATTCTTCTAATTCAGACATAATCCAGTTTTCAATTTTACAAATTAATGCTTTCTTTTACTATTATTTTGCGATTGCATAAATATAGGTTTAACAATCTTTTTTTACAAACCTGTGTATGTGTGAGGAGTGATAGCCCTCAGCTCCTCCTTTACGCTCTCCGACACCTCCAGACCATCGATGAAGCCTCTGATGCTTTCAGCTGTGATGGCTGCATTCGTGCGTGTCAGTGCTTTCAGAGCCTCATAAGGGTGTGGATAAGCCTCACGACGGAGAATCGTCTGAATGCCCTCTGCACACACAGCCCAGCAATTGTCAAGGTCGCGGTTGATGGCATCCTGATTGAGCAACAGCTTGCGCAAGCCCTTCAAAGTAGATTGGATGGAGATGACCATGTGACCCATTGGCACACCCACATTGCGGAGCACGGTAGAGTCGGTCAAGTCGCGCTGCAGACGGCTCACTGGCAGTTTCTGGCTCAAGAAAGCCAGAATGGCATTCGCCATGCCAAGGTTGCCCTCCGAATTCTCAAAGTCAATCGGGTTCACCTTGTGAGGCATTGCTGAAGAACCCACTTCGCCAGCCTTGATTTTCTGCTTGAAATATTCCATCGACACATACATCCAGAAGTCCCTGTCAAGGTCGATGATGATGGTGTTGATGCGCTTCATGGCATCGAAGATGGCACCCATGTTGTCATAGTTGCTGATCTGCGTTGTCCACTGCTCACGCTCCAAACCCAGTTTCTCGCTCACAAACTTGTTGCCAAATGCCTTCCAGTCATATTCAGGATAAGCGATATGGTGCGCATTGTAGTTGCCCGTAGCACCACCAAACTTAGCTGTAATCTTGCAAGCCTTCAGCTGGTTCAGCTGCTCGGTGAGGCGATACACATACACCATCACCTCCTTGCCAAGACGGGTTGGTGAAGCAGGTTGTCCGTGAGTCTTTGCCAACATGGGGATGTCCTTCCACTCGTCAGCATATTCCTGCAGCTGTGCAATCAGCTCCTCCACCTGTGGATAATACACCTCATTGAGGGCATCCTTGATGGTGAGCGGCACGGACGTATTGTTGATGTCCTGGCTGGTCAAGCCAAAATGAATGAATTCCTTGTAATCCTCGAAGTTGCCAATCTTGTCCAGTTCTTCCTTGATGAAGTACTCCACAGCCTTCACGTCGTGATTGGTCACCTTCTCGATGTCCTTCACACGCTGTGCATCTGCCTCTGAGAAATTACGGTAGATGTCACGCAGACGTTCAAAAAGAGAGTGGTCAAAACCTTTCAGTTGCGGAAGGGGCAACTCACAAAGTGTGATGAAATATTCGATTTCAACACGTACACGATACTTGATCAATGCGTATTCTGAGAAATAGGAAGCCAAGTCCTGAGTCTTGCTTCTGTAACGACCGTCAATAGGCGAGACAGCCGTGAGTGCATTCAGTTCCATATCTGTTGCTTTCTACTGTTTTGTTTTTAATATGCGTCACCGAGACGCTTATCCAATCTTCTATCTTCTAAATAAAAAATATCCGAATAATCTATACAATCAATTTGTTGTCTTTGCTTTTACAACTTTAACACTGCAAAGATACGGCTTTTTTACCAATATATAAATACAAGAGGCAGAAACTTCATCTTTCTGCCCCATTTTTTGTATTTTTAACCCTTTTCCACTGCCGAAATGCGAAATACGGTGTACACCTCCACAACGACAAAGAAAACAAACGGTATCAGCCACGAAGTTTTTCCCAAATACATCCCAGCATAAAAACCCACAGGAAGCCACATCATCACTGTTGCCAAAATCAAGGCAACGATACCGAATACCCTTTGGTGATACAAGCGTCGCAACGTCAATTCACGAGGGTCAGTCACAGGATATTTCAAGTAGAAAGGAGTCTGCATGAACCTTCCGACAACCAGTGTCACAGTGCCTAACGACATGCCCCACAAAGACAGTGAACGCAAGTTCTCCATCGGGAATGCCCAAAGAGCCGCTGCCACAACCACCAGCGTCAATCCCACCACTTCTATGATACCCAAAATCTTCTGCATCTCTTTTCTTTTTACCCCCTAGTTCAAATTATGAATTATGAATTATCAATTGTGAATTGTGAATTATGAATTGTGAATTATCAATTATGAATTATGAATTGTGAATTATCAATTATGAATTGTGAATTGTGAATTGTGAATTGTGAATTGTGAATTGTGAATTATGAATTGTGAATCATGAATTGTGAATTATGAATTACCTCACTCGTCCTCTTCTACAATAAAGATGTCCTCCTTATCCGTCTTCATGAAATAGCGACTGCGAGCCACCTCCTTGATGGCATCAACATCATTCTTCAACGCATGGAGCGTCTGTCTGTCCTTCTCGAATTTACGGTTGTACTCGTCAATTTCCCCTTTCAGGCGGGAAATCTCTCGTTGCTGACCAATACGGTTCACGATGCTGCTTTCACCCACAAAACCAATTGCCACGATGAAAACCAGCAAGGCAATCACATATTTCAGCTTAAAAAACCATTGCTTGATACTGTTTCGCATAAGGCACTCACTTCATTCAAAAAGATGGAATAACAAATTTCTGCCACAAAGATAAGGATTATAATTGAAAAAAGAGAAATGAAACCGAGAAAAAAGATGGCTTACAGATGATAAAATCACCTCTGACACCCCCGTTTTCATTTTTCACATCCTCAAATTCACTCCACCTTCACCTCCACAGGGCGACTCACATTCTCTTGCCAGTCCTCCAGCGAGGCAAACCACTCCTTGGCAGAATGATAGCCATTCTCTTCCTTGTCAGCACAAAACGTGACGAAATACTGGAGCGACGATTCCTCATCGGGCTTCACCACCAAGAGATAGTTCAAGTCATCCTCCCTCGTGTCTGAAACATATTCCTTTGGCACATACACAGCCAATCCGACAGCTTCCGGTGCCCACATCTCCTTCTTGCCCATGTCGGGATAATCACAACCCCACGAAGCAGCCAGTCCCTCCTTCTTCACGAGTCCTTGCGGCTTGTGTCCCTTGCGGGCCTTTTCGTCAGCTGTCACACCCACTTTCTGCACACCCGTGCAAAACAGTTTCTTTCCGAAAGGCTTCTTGCCCAGAAGAGGTCTGAACGTCACATCAACCTTCAAGTCACGATGACCGGCATAGAGCGAATAGCGCTGGCGCATGTCGTACATAAGTTCATCCTCGTCTCTCACACCAAGGTCATACAGCTCCACCACTGTGCGCAACGCTCCTGTGGTCACCACGCGCTGCCCTCTCACACCCACGTCTGTCCAGTTCACGGGCTTTCCCTTCTGCCAATCCTTGAATGTGCCACATCCGATGGCATCGCCAGCCCATAGCACATCCACACCATAGCCATCTTTCAATTGGCTCTCCGACGTGTAGAACTGCGTTTGCGGCAACTCAATGCGGCGATGCTTCTTGCCGTAGAGGTCAATGTTCTGGCGTTTGTCAAAATAGATGCGGTATCCCACCATATCCGACTCGATGGTGACGCCGTGCATGTAGATGTCGTTGAAGAGGTCTGTTGTGCCAGGAGCCTCCACACGCAGCACATCAGGATGCAAGTCCTTCCTGTCTCTGAACTGCAAAGCCGTATAGATGCGGGGCTCCACCACCCTCTTCGATTTCTCATCCTTGGCAGACAGCTTCACCTCATACGTCTTGGAGTCTTTCCCTTTGATGTCGGCAAGGAAGAACACCTCGTCGGGAAGAAGGTCCCCATCCATATCGTCCAACTGGCACGGCACATCCTTGCCCTTGCACTTCACAGTGGCACTCTTCACCTCAAAGTCCACCTTCTTCATGTCGCCAAACTTCACCGCCACAGGTTCGTCAGCCTTGTCTTCCTTCCAGCTGTTGGTCACCCTCACCTGTATCGTCACATTCTGAGCCGATGCCGCCACACTGCACAGCATCACCCACATCACACACAATGCTTTCCTCATAATCACCAATTCATTTTAAGTTGCATTTCAGTTCCACATCTTTATCCCGTTGGAGTTAAGCACATGCGAAACGTCAATTGTAATTCTTTATCGCCTGCTCATGCCACTCCCTGATCTCGTCAGCCAGCCATGCCGGTTGCAGCACCTTCTGCCAAGCCCCTCTCGACATGATTTGGGCTTTCACGTCAGCAGTGGGTCGCATGAAAAATTCGAAGTCTGTATAATCATTCCCCCCAGAAGTATTCAATGACACCAGTTCCTTCTGCGTGTGATGCATGGGCAAGTCGCGCAGATAATACTTCTCCCTGCCATACGCCCTGATGACAATCCTTTCCGCCTGCGTGCCATCACCAATCACCACACCGTAACACTCGCTGAAAAAGTCAGTGGCACTGAAATCCTTGTCCATCTTGAAAGACTCATCCGTCATGCTGATGTCCTCCATTCTGTCAAACGAGAAGATGGCAAAACCTCCATCATCAAACTTTCCCAACAGGTACCAGCGTTGGCGGAACAGCTTGATGCAGTAAGGCGACAAGGTGAACGTCTTCGCCTCTGTAGCCTGATAGCGCCTGTAGCAGACAGTCACCCTCTTGCTCTCTTTCATCGCCTTCACCACCACCTCCAGATTATCCCCATCCGAAGGGATATTCTCCAACAAGATACGGTGTTGCAGGCTCATGCTCTCCCCCACCAGATTGTTGACCGTCAGTGTCGAGAGCATCCAGTTCTGCACAGAATCCTCCCGCAGCACCTCCTCATTGCCGATGTAATAACGGTAGCCATCCCTCCTGTCACAATCAATATAGATGCCAAAGATATCCTCTATCGCATCCTTATGGCGGTTAAACGTCGTGCGCGACAGCGACACACCCCCACTCATATCCGTCCGCACCCATCGCTTGTTGATGTCCACCAACGAAATCCTTCCCGCATGGTAAATCGTATTCACCAGCCATATATATTCCTTAAATAAAGTTGGAGTATTCATAAGTTTAGTCCTTTTCAAAATAAAATGCCATCACCTAAGAATTGGGTGAACAACAATCAAGATTTTTCCAAATCTTCAATGAAAGGCAATTCTCCGATATATTTATCGAAATCACTTTGGAACAATCGATCCTGAATGATGCGATATTTCTCAAATTCAGTTTCTGCGTGTTCTTTCGCCTCTTCTGCTGTTACACTTCCTGCTGTTTGCAGCACTTCATTCCCGCCTGCCGCCAAAATGACATCAATCTGCTTTGCCCAGTCCTCCATCGTCATAGGGATGTGACGTTTGGCCATCCGCTCTGCCAATTCAAGAACGCCATTCACCAGTTGCCCCATGTCTGCAAGTTCCACCTCCTTCAGATAATTCTTCGCTATCGACACATCTGTCTTCACAATCTTACCGTCTGGTGCATTTTCCCAAGTAGTAAGCCCCATGTGCTCCTTGTCAGCATCTGCACGTTCCACAATCAGTTCTGCTGCAGTACGTCCATGCACAGCATAATGCATCTTATTCTGCATCATCTTGAAAAACAGCGTGGTCGTTGGAGCATCCCGATTATAGTCGACAGCTGTAGCATAGATGTCCGTCAGTTTCTGATAGAAACGGCGTTCCGACAGACGTATCTCCCTGATTTCCGCCAACAGATGCTCAAAGTAATCTTCATCCAAGAAAGTACCATTTTCCATACGTTTCCTGTCAAGCACATAACCACGAATGGCAAACTCTCGCAATACGCTCGTAGCCCATTGACGGAACTGTGTAGCACGAATGGAGTTTACACGATAACCGACACTGATGACGGCATCAAGATTATAAAATTGAGTCAAATACTTCTTGCCATCAGAAGCAGTTGCCGAGATTTTCTCGGTAACTGATTCCTTGACCAATTCTCCACTTGCAAAAATATTCTTCAAATGTAGGCTGATGTTGTCCGTTGAGCAATCAAACAGCATACCCATAGCCTTCTGGGTACACCATACCGTTTTATCCTTGTAAAACACCTCCACTCCTTGTTCTTTCCCTTCTACCTGAAAGATCAGGAACTCGGCTGTGCTATTTCTTATTTCTTTTCTTTGTGCCATTTCTTATTCTATTTCGACTACAAAGTTACAAATAAAAAAACACTCCTCCAAGTTTTTTGAAGAGTGTTTTTTTCATAAGCATCTTTCTTCTTCCGCAAATATGCCCAGAGCAGTGGCGGCACATATTATATATACCAATAACTCTGTAAATACAAATGTCTTTATACACCGTACCCCTCGACTACACCTCACCGTAGTCGAGGGGTACGGCATTGTATAGTCGAGGGGTACGATTCACCGACTATCTTAAAATCTGTTCCGCGATGAATGTAGTACCACGCGGCTTTCTTTCAGAAAGAATTCTCCGCTTTCTCATGAATGATGATTATGCGTGCAGCCATACCTCCTTATCATGCAAGACGATGTCGTTCGATACAGCAGGATTCTCGTGGTCTGCTTCATCAAACCAACGCTCATCAACCTCATCGTAAGGGAATGGTTTGTCCACCATGAAGTCATGTTGTTCAAGAAACTCCACAGTTGCAGGATGCAGATTCTTCTTCATATAGGCAACACGTTCCTCCACAGAAGAGCAGCTTCCCTCATACGCCAAAGCAGGTTCATTCACCTGTGAAAGTTCCTCATTTTTGTCGAAATCGTATTCCATACTATGATATTTTTTGCAAAGATAACAAACATTTGTCACATGACAAATAAAAAACAGTTTTTTAGTTATGAATGTCTAAACAAGATGATAAAGAGTAGGAAAAAAGAAAACCCGAAAGTTCTGTGGAAACGACGATCTTCTTTAGAATTTGGAAAGTTTTAATTGGAATTTGATAGACAAAGGGAGATTCTAATCATCCTCAGCAATCACGCTTTCTTTCCAACGGGTCAACACTTTCTTCATTCTATCGTCCAAATAGGAAAGTGCAGCGGCTTTCATCTCTTCTGGAATCCCCCAGACAGCTTCTGCTATACTACCCACTATAGCACCAAGTGTATCAGCATCTGCACCAAGACAAACGGCACGACGAACAGCATCCTCAAAACCGGTGCTCTGATTGATTACCCATAAGGCAACAGGAACTGTGCCTTGACAGGTTTCATCGAATCTGTTTTCAACATCTTCCTTACGTATATCGATGTCATAACCGGAAAAAGCGACACATGCATCCATCACACTTTTGATGACATCCTTTGTCTGTTCATGACACCTACGATGCTGATTGGCCACATAGATAGCCAGTGCAACAGTTTGAGCCCCTTTGACACCTTCGGGATGGTCATGAGTACAGAGTGCCGTCTTTTTGGCTTCCTCCAACACATCTTGGCGTCTTTTGCAGAACCACCCTACAGGACTTACTCGCATCGCAGAACCATTACCATAGCTCCCGTATGGCTGAGGATTCTCGCTCCTCACCCATTGTGCAAATCGTCCTCCATAGCCTCCCATTGGATGAGGATATTTGCGACACCATTCGTGAAGAGCATCACCATAATCCCTATCATTCAACAATGCATCTGCAACAGCGCAAGTACAAATGGTGTCATCTGTAAACCCACACTCGTCTGTGAACAACTCAAAGTTGTAATCATTGGTAGGATTGAACTCAAATCTGCTACCAGCTATATCACCAATTATTGCTCCTAACATACAGTTGTTCCTCCTTTCTG
>Ga0310697_10003251_pt1 | contig 16542 bp, 16 predicted proteins | sample 172DNAGHGlowgp2_FD_203883 | JGI IMG/M metagenome (GOLD analysis project Ga0310697, IMG submission 203883) | Sheep rumen microbial communities from Palmerston North, Manawatu-Wanganui, New Zealand - 1728 DNA GHGlow gp2 (v2) (version 2) | ecosystem: Host-associated > Mammals > Digestive system >... | reverse complement strand
GTAGTAGCATCTATCGCTGGGAGACGCAAAATTTTGCGTCTCTACAAAGCGGACTAATTGAGTATCAATACTTTATTTTCATCGAACTCACGTTATCTACTTGTTGCCGTTGATGACGTCCATCAGATAAAGGAGGATGGCGTTGTCGTCAAAGTTGTAGCGCTTGAAGTCCTCATAGGTGGGAGCGAGGTCGGGCGTGAACTGCTTGGCGCGCGGGTCGTCATCGGGGAAGCACTGCTGGGTGCCGCGGTCGATTTCGCCTACCAGTCCCGTGCGTGGCAGGGTGTAGTAGGCTTGGCCGCCCATAAAGGTGTTGGGTGCCTGGCTGCTGGTCACGCCCACGACAGTGGCGCCCATGCGCCACAGGTAGTAGCTGAAGTGGAATGCGGCACTGAAGGTCAGCGCATCGGTCACGACATAGACATGCTTGGGCTGATAGACGGGCTCTCCATTGAGGGCGCGCAGCTTGTCCTTGATGCTGCACATGCTGCCGTCGATGAACTCGCTGCGCATTTCCTTGACGCTGGAAAAACTCTGAGTGAATTCTGAATACTTGCAGAAGTCGCCATACTCCAGTTTGTCGTGGCTCTTGGCATTGATCTGGTCAAGATGGGACTGGCTCACCGTCCAGGGGGCGATTTCCATCATCCCCTCCTTTTCGCTGGTGAAATGAAACTTGAGATACTTGTCGCCGTAGAGCATATAGACCAATGGACAGCAGATGGATGTCGTGCCACCGCCATTGCCGCGCATGTCGATGATCAGGTTCTGGCTGCCATGCTGCTTCATCAGTTGCAGTGCCTTATCAAACTCCTCGCTCAGCGAGGGAACCATCGCGATGGCCATCTGCTTGTCAGCTGGTACGGGCATGCCCACAGCGCTGTAAATGCCTTGGAGCCAACTGTCCACATCGCTGGTGTTTTCCAGCAGGTCGCGGGCAATCATGTGCTTGGCACCAAAGTACATTGTCTCGCACGCGTCATCGACAAAGCCATAGATGAGCTGGTCCATGAAGTTGTAGGTCATTTGTCGGCCAGGGAAGGCGCTGGGCCGCGCAGCCTGCTGCGCCTGCCATTGCTGCACCTGGGCGAACGGCATGACGGGCAAGGTGACTGCGGTCTCCTGTCCAGTGGGCGTCAGTAACTGATAGGTGATTGAAGCGTCGTTAACGCTGGAAATGACTTTTTTCAAGGCTTTGGGTTGCATGGCATAGTGGGCTAGGTTGAGCATCTGCCCTGATTCATTCTCGGCAATGAAATAGTGTGCCATTGCCGTCCACACGTCCTTGACAGGCATGTTCTCGATGGCGACAAGGCGGCTGCCCACGAGATCCTTGTATTCATCGGGCAGAGCCTTGACAATGATGCCGTCGTTGATAGGCTCCAGCATGATGAGCGTTGCGGGGTCGGTATATTTGACAGGAAAGTGGCCGGGGACAAAGTGGCCGTCGGGCATGGCAACGGTGTGGCCGTCCTTGAGCGGGGCCAGAAACTCGTTGATGCGATAGGCAAACTCGCGGACATCGGTCACATGGTCATTGATCAGGGCATGACGGGTGTCCCGTGCCGCCAGGCGAAAGTAAGGCTTGCCACCGTATCCGCTATAGGGGTCAGGATGGATCTTTTCGAGGTTGGTGATAAAGTCTCTGAAGTCGGCAACGATCGAGTCGGTTGGCACTTGTGCCCACCCATTGCCTGATGTCAGCAAGGCGAGCATGGCGCTGAATAAGGTAAGCTTAAAAGTTTTCATTTGGTGAGAGTGTTAAAAAATTTGATTAGATTACGGGTGCAAAAATAACTATATTTAGTAGGTGCTGCAAACTGTTTGAGTTCAAAATTTGAGATTGTCCCGCTTTTTTTCAAAAAGTGCCTAAATTTTTGACACAAGGGTGAAAAATGATGGTTACCTTTGCAGCCTATGGCTGATGTTTATCTGTTCAATCCCGAGCATGACTTGGCGCTGGCTCATGGGGCACACAACTATACGGCGCCACCGTTTGCCCGTCGGCTGCGTTATGACTTGCGGTTGCTGCCTGCATGGCTGGCGACGGCAGGTGCATATATTGCGGTCCCCGATGATGCACCCATCGATGAGGACCGCCGTTGGCTCAAGAATCATCATCTAGCGGTTACGCCCATAACAATCAGTGAAATTGCCGATTTAGGCCCTTGCCGCATTCACCCCTGGGGCTGGGATGCCACGTTGCGTCACCAGTTGTTGCAAGCGGGCGTTTCACCCGACTATTTGCCCACCGATGAGCAGCTGGACTGGATTCGCCGCTTGTCTCATCGTCGCATGACCATTGCCGTTCATCAAGCCCTGGAAAACACTTTTTCGCCTTGTCCTGTTGAGTTGAGCACCGTTGAGGATGTAACCGCTTTCATGCGCCATCATCCCGGTTGTTACTTGAAGATGCCGTGGTCGGGCAGCGGCAAGGGCATCTACCGTGTTATTGACCCTCAGGGCGATAACCATGTGCCTCGCTGGATCTCAGGTGCCTTGCACCGCCAAGGCTCCCTCTTGTGTGAGGTGGGATTGGATCGGGTACAGGACTTTGCCATCGAGTGCAAGTGCTGTGATGGCCACTCGACGTTGACGGGCTACTCGGTGTTTGACAGCGACTTCCATAGCCAGTTTGGGTCGGGTAGGGTAGCCCCGATGGAAGAATTGCACCAGCTGCTGCTGGGTATGTATCCCGCTATTGATCAGGTGGTTGAGGAAGTGTTAAAAGCTATCGATACCCTCATTGCTCCTCACTATAGCGGTCCCCTGGGCATTGACATGATGCTCTATCGTGACGACAAGGGGGAAATTGCCATAAACCCTTGTGTGGAGGTTAACCTGCGCATGACCATGGGCATGGTCACCGCTGCCATGGGTAACCGTCACGGCTTGCAAGGCGACTTCTCTATCACCGCCAGCCAATCCGGTTATTGTCTGAAAATATAAGTTTCGCAAGTTGTTAACTTGCTCACTGATTAGTGAATAAAAATAACTTAACGTGAGTTCGACGAAATCACACTCTGTCCTTCAGTCAGTTACCATCTACACCATGTAGAGACGCAAAATTGTGCGTCTCCGGGCTGGCGTTGTAGTAGCATCTATCGCTGGGAGACGCAAAATTTTGCGTCTCTACAAAGCGGACTAATTGAGTATCAATACTTTATTTTCATCGAACTCACGTTAACTTAGCGCCTTTGTGCCTTAGCGTGAGGCTTGATATAGTAGGCGTAGTATTCATCGAAGGTGATGTCCTCGTCGTGAATGCGCCGGGCAACTTCTTTTCCCACATAGCGCAGGTGCCACGGCTCGTAAGCGAAACCAAAGATGCGTGACTGCTTCTCGGGGTAGCGCAGGATGAAACCGTACTCATGGCAATGCTCACGCATCCACACCCCCTCCTGTGATGGCTCAAATGGTCCTCTCATGGGATGCTGCCGTGATGTGACATCGATGGCAAATCCCGTCTGGTGTTCGCTGCTTCCTGCCCGGGCAGCATATCCCTTGGGGTTGCGCTTGTAGGTTCTAATTTGATCCTGATAAGAGCGGTAGGCCGAGTTGACCATCAACTGGGCGCCAGTCTGTTGCTTACATGCTTCTTGCATCGCTATGAAAGCCTCAACCACAACACTTTGTGCCTTTTGGTCCTCATAGCAGTACTCCTTGCTGAATGTCGCCAGTTGTTCCGGCTTGTAGCTCTCATCCAAGTAATGGCGGCCATTGACCAGCATCAAGCACCCCTGGGTTGTATCACATGGCACGTCGGGCTGTTCATCGTCGGCACCAATGTTAACTAGGGCGATGATGTTGTCGAGTGGTGTGTTGTTTTTATCTGTTTGATACAGTGCTAGATAACGATCAAAATTATCTGCAATAAAGTAGTGGGCATGGATGATGGGTATCGCGATGCTGTCATATCGCTGGCGGGCAATGAGTGAGTCGGTTTGCTCGTCGTTCAGGACAGCTATCAAAGCACGAGCATCCTCAATGGAATAGCCCAATTTGTAAATCCTGCACTCGTCGCTCAGGTTGTAGATAATGCCCTGGCAACTCTTGACCAGCACCAGCAGTACCAGCAAGGCTGCGGCAGTGCATGGCACTGTCAACCAGCGGTTGTCACGATCTGTCAATTGCCTCCACAGGCGTTCGAGCCGTTTCATGGTGCGCTTATCGGTTGGCACGTTTGGCCATCTCAAACAGTTCCAGTGGCAGGTGGCAATAACCCTCGGGATTCTTGTCGAGGTAGTCCTGATGATAATCCTCGGCTGAGTAAAAATTCTTGAGTGGCAGCAGTTCCACGGCGAGTCTGAGTTTTACCTGGGCTTGCACGCGGTTATAGACGGCTTGCAGCGTGGGCACATCGGCCTCGTCGGTATAGTAGATGCCCGTGCGGTACTGGGTGCCCTTGTCATGACCCTGCTGGTTGACGCTCACGGGGTCGATGGCCTTGAAAAACATCTCGGTGAGGAATTCGAGCGAGATGACATCGGGATTATAGGCAACGCGCACTGTCTCGGCAAATCCGGTCTTGTCGGTGCACACGTCCTGATAGGTGGGATTCTCAATATGCCCATTGGCATAGCCCACCTCGGTCTCGATGACACCATTCACCAGTTTGAAGTAACGCTCTGTACCCCAGAAACATCCTCCTGCATAATATATCTCTTTCATAGCAAATCCTTATTTTGTTGGCAAAGGTACGTCATTTTTCCCAACAATCCATCCTGCTAAATGGTTTTTGTCTCATCGGGCAATTGATGGCGTGTGCCGTACATGCGATTTGCTTAAACTTTCTTGCTTAATTCTAGTCTTAATTGTAATTTTGCATGAAAAATGAAACGAGTGGTAATCATCGGTTCCGGTAATGTGGCAACCAGTCTGGCACATGGATTGATGGCACATTGTGAGGTGGCTCAGATCTATAGCCGCCAGCTCTCTCATGCTCAGGCGTTAGCCACCGCCATCGGCTGCCCCGATGCCACCAGTGACCTGCATGCGCTCTGCCCCGATGCCGATGCTTATATCATCGCAGTGCGCGACGATGCCATTGCCGATGTCATCGCTGCAACACCCGACAACGGGGCGCTGTGGATCCACACATCGGGCAGCAAACCCCTTGACCTGTTTCATGGCCGCCGTTCCCACTATGGCGTGATGTGGCCCATGCAGTCATTCTCGCGCGAGAGGGTAGAGCCTCTCGACGAGGTGCATTTCTTTATCGAGGCAAGTGATGCAGCGTCATTGTCCCGGCTGCGTGAGCTGTGTGAGGCTGTCTCGCGGCATGTCGTTGAGACCGATAGCAAGCAACGCCGCATGTTGCATGTGGCCTCGGTCTTCTCATGCAACTTTACCAATCACATGTGGACACTGGCCAGTGAGGTGCTCGCTGATGCGGGCTTGCCTTTTGACGCGATGATGCCGCTCATCCGCACCACTGTCGGGAAACTGGAACACCTCTCACCAGCACAGTCCCAGACGGGACCGGCCATACGCCACGACATCCAAGTCATGGATAGCCACATGGCGATGCTCGACGGTGATAAACACGAGATCTACCACTTGATTTCACAATCTATCATGAACCGTAATCCGCTTGACGATCATGCTCAATAATCTCGAAAAATATGATGTCGTGCTGGGAAGCAACTCTCCTCGCCGGCGTGAACTGCTGGGCGACATGGGACTGACCTTCAGGGTCGAAGCCATCAAGGGCATCGACGAGACCTATCCTGCCAATCTGTCCGTTGAGGAAATCCCTGTCTATCTTGCACGCATCAAGGCCACTAGCCATCCATTGCAGCCTGGCGAACTGCTTATCACTGCCGACACGGTTGTGGTGCTCGACGAGGCTGTGTTGGGCAAGCCCAATGGTGAGCGCGAAGCGCATCACATGCTACGCTCGCTTTCGGGAAGGGATCACAGGGTCATCAGTGGCGTGTGTGTGACGACAGCCGACCGCACTGAGGCGTTTTCCGACACCAGTATCGTGCGCTTTGCCCAGCTCACCGACGATGAAATTGATTACTACATCAAGCACTATCGCCCCTTTGACAAGGCAGGCGCCTATGGCATCCAGGAGTGGATTGGCAATATCGGCATCTGTGGCATTAGGGGGGACTTCTATAACGTGATGGGATTGCCCACGCGCAAGCTGTATCAATTGTTGAAAACATTTTAATAGAAAGGAAAGAAGTAGTTATGAAAGACTGGATTAAATCATTATCCTTGATATTGGCACTGGCGATATGTCCCATGCGCAGTGCGGCTTTATCACTATCTAACGACACGCTATTTGTCTTTGAAACATGGCAGCAGATGCTGGACAATACTCCTGCCATGATGATGGTCAATCCCGTGATGGACGTTGTTAATCCTCACGAGGTCTATATCGTCACTGGAAGCGATGCGATGGATAAGATGTTTATCAACACCAATTTTGCTCTTTTGCTAGGTGATGACTGGCTCATCAGTTCCACCTATCTCAAGAAACACTTCAAGGGCGATGTCAAGCATCTCAAGGGGTTTGTCCCCGTTTTCTTCAATGACAAGGCCGCCTATGTGACTCAGTTGGGCAACATAAAGTTGAAGGACTATCTCATTGGCAGTGATGTGGATTTTGAATATACCAGCAATTCGGTCACGTATTATAATATTGATTTCGAGAAGCGCCTGGTGCAGAAAGTCACCCCTTCCAGCCTGCCCGAATTGCTCAGACCTTACCATGACCTGCTGATGCGTTATGAGGGCTTGAGGGACCGCAAGAAGCAGCATGTCATCAAGGAGTTCTACTTTGAATATATCGATCGTGTGACTCAAGATGATTCGCGCCCTGCAATTATTGAACTTGTTAAATGAAGGAGATAAGATAAGATGAAAAAATTGTTTAGTTTTTTAACTGTTATGGTTGTCGCGATGGGTGGCATCAGTGCACAGGCCGTTGAGGAACCTCATGATACGCTCTATTTCTACAAGACGTGGAGTCAGATGTTGAATCAGCAGCCCGATGCCTTCCTTGAAGATCCGTACATCGAGTTGCAGTCGCCCTTTGAGATCTATATCTCAACGACAGACTATAAAGCTGATAAAGCCATTAAGAAAGACTATCTCGCAGCAACCATTGGTGACAGCATCTGGTTGATCAACAGTGAGTATATAAAGAAAAACTTTTCGGGCAACGTCTCCAAGTTAAGCGGATATATCCCCGTGTTTTTCAACGATAAGGTGGCTTACCTCACCTTTGTGGGCTATGGCGAGAACCTGAGCTTCACGCAGATGATGTTTGGCACTCTCGATGACCCGGTGGAATATGAAGAAATAGTTGACCTGTACTATATCGACTTCTTCAATCGCAAGGTGCTCAAGGTCACTCCCGTGGTCCTCAGTGGCCTGTTGGAACCCTATCATGACCTGCAGATGCGATATGAGGGCATGAAGGATTACAAGAAACGGTCGATTATCAGGGATTACTTCTACAAGTTCGTAGATAGGGCTACCCAGGATGTCATGCGCCCCTTTATCCTGGATTTGGTCAATTGATGACGGGCAATAAAACCACATTCATTAAATGAAACAAACTACACTGATTTGTCTCCTGTTGCTGCCCCTGATGTTGATGTCATGCCTCAAGAGCGGGAGCGGCTCAAGTACTACACAGGACTCTCAAGACTCGGTAATCACGACTGCCCGGCTGCTCTCGATGCAGCGCGAGAGTCATTACACCGTTGTCACTGTGGGCGACCCGTGGAAGGGTGGGGTTCTGCATCGATATGTGCTCGTGCCCCGTGACTCAACGTTACCTCAAGACTTGCCCGATGGCACACTGGTGCGCACCCCGGTGCGACAGGCATTGGTCTATTCGTCGGTGCACACGAGCCTTATGGCCGAACTGGGTGCTATCGATGCTGTGCGCGGAGTGGTGGACAAGCAGTATTTTATCGATTCCACTTTACTGGCAAGAATCAATAGCGGTGAGATTGCCGACTGTGGCAACTCGATGAATCCCACTGTCGAAAGGGTCATCAACATGCAACCCGATGCCATACTGCTCTCTCCCTATCAGGACGCCAGTTACGGACAAATCACCAGCCTGAATATCCCCATTATCGAGTGTGCCGACTATCTGGAGTATGACCCGCTGGGCAGGGCCGAGTGGGTGAAGTTCTATGGTGAATTGCTGGGTAAGCGCCAGCAGGCCGATAGTCTGTACAGCGTCATCGTCAATGCCTATAATGCGGTGAAGGAGACCGCCGCCAGGGCACAGGGACGTCCCACGGTGGTGACCGAGATGGTCATCAGCGGGGTGTGGAACGTGCCTGGTGGACAGAGCTACATGGCACGCATCATCGACGATGCCGGTGGAGATTACATGTGGGCCGATGACAAGAATACGGGATCATTGGCGCTCGATTTCAACCAAGCGCTTGCCGTGGCCCAGAATGCCGATTACTGGTTCATCAAGTGGACCAATATCAACACGTTGAATGATTTGCAGGGAGCCTATGACCTGAATAAGGAAATGGCCGCCTTTAAGAATAAGCGTGTCTATGTCTGCGATACCGACAAGTCCCGCTTCTTTGACCGCATCCCGTTCCACCCCGACGTGCTGTTGCGTGAGTTTGCCGCAATTCTGCATCCCGAGGTGTTCCCCAATGTGAAACCTCAAATGTACCGCCACCTTGACTGACGCCCCCATGTCATATCGCCGTTATGTCGTTACCATGATTGCGGTGACGATGTTGCTGGTGCTGCTAGCGCTGGCTTGCCTCGTGTTTGGCTCGGTAGAGATTCCTGTGGGCAGTATCGTTGATATTATCACAGGCAAGGGCAGCGACAACAAGGCTTGGGAAATCATCATCCTGCAATCGCGCATTCCCATGATCGCCACAGCGGCGCTGGCTGGTGCGGCTTTGTCGGTCTCTGGACTGTTGTTGCAGACGACCTTCAATAACCCGCTGGCTGGACCTTCGATACTGGGCGTGTCGTCGGGTGCTGGATTAGGGGTCGCCATTGTTATCCTGGCTATGGGGGGATCGCTGGGTGGACTGCTGGGCGAGGGAGTGGGCAGCTACCTAGCCATCTTGGTGGGTGCCTTGATGGGTGCTGGCGTGGTGCTGGTGGTGCTCATCGCTTTCTCGGCGATTGTACGCAGCAACACGATGCTGCTCATCATCGGTATTCTCGTGAGTTACCTCACCTCCAGCGTCGTGCAGTTGCTCAACTCGGTGGCTACCGAGGAGGGAGTGCACAACTATGTTGCCTGGGGATTCGGTAATTTCTCGGGAGTGAGCGCGGCCCAGATGCCCGTATATGCGGGAATCATCATCCTAGCCCTCATGGCATCGATGATGATGGTCAAGCCGCTCAACGCCTTGCTGCTGGGAGCACGCTATGCCCGCAACTTGGGCATCAATGTGCCCATGACACGCAACATCCTGTTGCTCATCACGGGCGTGCTCACGGCTGTAGTGACGGCCTTCTGCGGCCCTATCGGGTTCATCGGTCTGGTCGTGCCCCACATCGCGCGCATGTCGCTGGGTACCAGCAACCACTCGCGCCTCGTTCCCGCTACAATGCTGGCGGGTGCTGATATTGCCTTGCTGTGTTCACTGGCAAGTGTGAGCAGCGCCCATGGCATTATCCCCATCAATGCCATCACGCCCATCATCGGTGTGCCCATCATCCTGTATATCATCATCAACCGCCGCCGAATCCAGTATTTTAATTAAGTCGTCAATTTTCAGCGCCACCCGCCCTAAACTAACAACTAACATCTAAAAACTAATGAACACGAACCCAATATACACGACCCGAGATCTCGCTGTGGGCTACCGCAATGGTAAAAAAGAAGTGACACTCCTCAGTGGCCTGAACCTGTCACTGGAGAGCGGTAAGCTGGTCGCACTGCTGGGACGTAACGGTGCCGGCAAATCAACCTTGCTGCGTGCCCTCACATGTGATGAGCGCCCCTTGGGGGGCTCCATCCAGGCAGGTGGCAAAAACCTGTTGGAAATGAGCCAAAAGGACCGCTCACGCCTTATCGGACTCGTCTCGACCGAGCGCATCCAGGCAGGAGCACTCACCGTCACCGAGCTGGTGGGCCTGGGCCGTCAGCCACACACGGGATTCCTGGGCCGGCTGGACGACGAGGACCGTGAAATCGTGCGTCAGGCAATGATCGATGCGGGCATCAGTGACAAGGCGGGCGATTATGTCGCATCGCTCAGCGATGGCGAGCGCCAGAAGGCCATGATTGCACGGGCGCTGGCACAACAGACCCCCATCATCATCCTCGACGAGCCCACCGCGTTCCTTGACGTGGCAAGCCGCATCGAGACGATGCGACTGCTGCAAACCCTTGCACACGAGCGAGGCAAGGCTGTGCTCCTATCCAGCCATGACATCTCACAATCCCTCTTGCTGGCCGACGAATTATGGCTCATCACCACCGAGCGCAAGGTCCTTACCGGCAGCACACGGGAATTGATTGATCAGGGTGCCATGAATCACCTGTTCACCAACCGCGACATACACTTCAACCCCCAAATCCTCGACTACACCTTCTGAGTGCCTGAGGCTACGTAATGCGCCTATAAACAGCAACTTGACGGTGGATTGGCCATCGGTCGAGGTGCATTTTGTGCGCTAGAAATTTGGTAGTTTAAAATGTTTTGCCTACTTTTGCAAAACGAACCAATTACTAACAACTTATGCTAAAACGATTATTTTTAGCGCTTGCTGTTGTGATTGCTGTGTCTGCCGTAGGGCAGGATTTTAAACTGCACGCCACCAAATATCACCCTGGACAGGGCGGTGCTGGTTGGGTAACAGCAAGCGGAGACCGAATCAATTATGATAAGTTGAAAAACTATCAGATTCGTTGGGTCGCTCTCTCGCATGACATGTTCAAGCAACATGGCTTCAAAATGGGCGACGTGATTGTTGTGGAGAGTGAGTCCACGCCCGCTCTTAATGGAGAATGGGTTGTCAAGGACAAGATGGGTCCGAGATTGCGCAAGCGCATCGACTTCCTCACTCCACGTGGTGACAAGTACAACTTCCGTAATGGGGCGGTCACCATCCGCAAGAAAAAGTAAGATTGAACAAGCCCGGGGAATATACCCCGAGGTCGTTTCTAGAGATTATTGAAGATGACGAGACAGATTACCTCTGCCTCGTCATCTTCATGTTGCATCAATGCAAAGTGATGGCCCGTCAGTCGCTGATGGGGAATGCGGCCTTGTGCCTGTTCAGTGCCTTGAGTGCCGTCTGGACAATGTTGTCGCCACGGTTTACTATGGCCGAATAACCTTCAGGACCGAAGATGTCGTGAGCGATAATTGACTTGATCTTGGTCAAGATACGGTCACGTGACAGGTTGATGTAGTACCATCGCGGAGCGATGCCACCTTCGGCTGAAGCAAATTGGGCAAAAGCTGTGATAATCTCTTGATCGATCGGCGTTGTGCGCAAGAACTGCTTGTAGTCACTCATCTTCTCAAGCGTCGTGCGGTTTTTCTCGCAATAGGCAAAGGCAAAACGCTGTAACAGCCCCGCATTTTCAACATCGATGTAATAACTGGTGATTCCAGCCGTATCCCGTGCAACAAATATGTCAGGGATGATGCCGCCACCGCCATACACTCGACGGCCATGCTGTGTGGTGTATGCCTGGTTTTTGTCAATCTTGATGCTGTCTTTGTTGTAGAGCTCGCCGCGCTTGAAGCGTTCCAGCAGCTCGTCATCATAATAGCGGTTGTCTTGATGCTTGTAGCTCTTCTGGATGCAGCGGCCGCTTGGTGTGTAGTAGCGTGCTACAGCCAGTCTGATGATACTGCTGTCGGGAAAGAAGAAGTCACTTTGCACCAAACCCTTGCCAAAGGAGCGGCGCCCCACGATCAGGGCACGGTCATTATCTTGGAGGGCGCCTGCAAAAATCTCACTGGCGCTGGCGCTGTACTCGTCGATAAGAACTGCTAGTTCAACATTCTGGAATTTCCCTTTGCCGTCACTCTTGTAGTGATGGTTGTACTGCTTGTTCCTGCCTCGTGTCGTGACGATGGGCTCTCCCGCAGGCAAGAACTCGTTGGCCATGAGTACCGCAATCTCCATATAGCCCCCGCCATTGCCTCTCAGGTCAATCATGAAGCGTTTGGCGCCCTGGTCTTGCAGTTGGGTTAATGCCTGCTCAAATTCTTTGTAAGTCTTGCTTTCAAACTGGTTGACCTTGATATATCCCGTGTTCTTGTCAAGCATGTAGAAGGAATCAAGGGTTTTCTTGATAATCTTGTTACGCGTCACTGTGAAGTCTAGAACTCTGGAATAACCATGGCGTTGTACGCTCAAGGTGACCTTGCTCCCGTTAGGCCCACTCAAGCGCTTGAAAATCTCACCGGAGGTTTTCTTGATATTGGCGGTTGGCTGACCGTCAATCTTCACGATACAGTCGCCAGGCCGGATGCCGGCTATGTCACTTGGACCAGCGGGAACAATGCATTCAACATGGATCGTGTCGTTGAAGATGATGAGCACAACGCCGATGTCGGGAATGACTCCGTCGGGATGATTTCTTGTGATTCTGGAATTGTGGGCGTCAAAGTAGCTGGTGTGAGGGTCAAGCCCCCTCAGGATTGAGGGAATGTTGCTCTCCATGAGCTCCTCAACATTCACGGTGTCCACATATTCCTGTGCTATCAGGTCGAGTATGGCTTTGACCTTTGAACTCTTGCCTGTAGCGGGGGTGGGATTCAAGTAATGACGGTCAATGAGCAAGCCTGCACCAAATGCAACCAGTGCGATGGCGGTGGCTAGCCAGATGGGCAGAGTTCTTCTCATTGCTGTCATTGGATGATTCCTCAGTCGGTGATCGGGAACGCGGCCTTGTGCTTGTTCATTGCCTTGAGAGCGGCTTGAACGGTCTTGTCGCTGCGGTTCAGGATGGGATAGAACGCTTGACTGCCATAGATGTCACGGGCTATTAACGCCTTGAGGTTTGTCACGATGATATCACGTGACTGGTTGATGTAGTACCATCGTGGCGCTATGCCATTAGCGGCGGCATAGTCGGCAAAGTCCTTGGTGAGGTCCTCGTCGCTAGGTGCCGTGCGCAGGAAGTGGTTGTAATCTTGCAGCTTGTTGAGCTCAGTGCGATGGTTGTTGCAGTAGTTGAACGCATACCGCTGCAACAGTCCCGCATTGAACACCTCGATATAGTAACTCGAGATGCCGGTGGTGTCACGGGCAACAAACACGTCGGGTACAATGCCGCCTCCGCCATACACGGTGCGACCATGCAGGGTGGTGAAAACCTGGTCCTTGTCAATCTTCATGCTGTCACGGCTATACAGCTCACCGTTCATGTAGCGGTCGATAAGCTCTTTCTCATAATTGAGGGCACCCTCCTTGTAATCCTTCTGGATGCAGCGGCCGCTAGGCGTGTAATAGCGGGCTGTGGTCAGGCGTATGGCGCTGCTGTCGGGAAGGATGAATTCCTTCTGTACCAAACCCTTGCCAAATGAACGGCACCCCACGATCAGGCCACGGTCATTGTCTTGTAATGCGCCGGCAAAGATCTCGCTGGCGCTGGCGCTGAACTCATCGATGAGAACAGCAACCTCGGCATCCTGGAATGAACCGTTACCATCGCTCCACACCTCGCTGTCATCACGCTTGTAGCGACCCTTGGTGAACACGATGGGTTGGTCGGCGGGCAGGAACTCGTTGACCATGAGCACTGCCATTTCCATAAAGCCGCCCCCATTGCCGCGCAGGTCGATCATGTAGCGCCTGGCGCCTTCCTCGGCAAGGCTTGACATGGCCGTAATAAATTCATCGTAGGTGTGGCGGCCAAACTGGTTGATCTTGATATAGCCAGTATTCTTGTCCAGCATGTAGTAGGCATCCACGGTATTGACGGGGATATCGCCACGCGTGACGGTAAAGGTGAGGGTCTTGCTGGAGTTCTGGCGCTTGATGCCCAGTTTCACCTTGCTCCCCTTGTCGCCACGCAACCGTTTCATCACTTCACCGGTGTTCATCTTGGGACCTGTGGCAACCGAGTCATCGATCATGACAATCTTGTCGCCCGCCATGATGCCCACTTTCTCACTCGGACCTCCAGGAATGACTTCCACCACGCCGATAGTATCATTGACCATCACAAACGAGACGCCGATGCCGCTGAACGAGCCGTTCAAGTCATCGGTCGCAGCTTTCAAATCCTCGGCGCTAAAGTAGCTCGTGTGGGGATCTAGATTGCTCAGAATCTCAGGAATGCTTAGCTCGATCAGGTCCTTGAGGTTGGTCGTGTCCACATAATCCTGAGCAATCAGGTTGAGGATAGCATTGAGTTTTCGGTCGTTCTCAGCTACGGGTTTGTTGGCTGTGAATCGACTGCCAATAAAGATGCCCACCACCACTGCCACGGCTATGGCGAGGGGGATCCAAATGGGTTGACGTATGGACTTCTGATTCATATCTGGATGAAGTGTCAAGCCTGGTTATTGCTGGGTGGATAAATACTGTGCGACTTCCTGGTAATGGCTCTCACTGTTGTTGCTAGTGATGCGCACTGACTGGTACTCTCCATCGCGTTTCCACAAGTGGATGATCTCGATACCAGCGCGGCACAGCAGATCAACGCCATCGTGCATGCGGTAATACTCGCCAAACACGACGCGGTCAATACCTGCCTGGATAATGAGCTTGCTGCACTCCATGCAGGGAGATGTGGTGACATACAGCGTCGCTCCGTCGCTGCTGTTATTGCTGCGGGCTACCTTGGTGATGGCGTTGGCCTCGGCATGAAGAACGTAGGGCTTGGAATGGTCGGCATCTTCCTCACACACGTTCTCAAAGCCTGATGGCGTGCCATTGTAACCGTCACTGATGATCATCTTGTCCTTCACCAGCAGCGCTCCCACCTGGCGGCGTTTGCAATACGAATTCTCGGCCCAAATCTGTGTCATGCGCAGGTATCTGGAGTCGAGTAGCAGCTGTTTCTTCTCGTGAGTGTCCATTTGTCCTTGTTTTAATCTACAAAGGTACTGCTTTTTTTCACTGTTTGACCAATGTTGGTTGTTTTTCTTAAATAATTTGGACAAAAAAACTGGTTTTCTACTCTTGACTAAATGATAGTGCCCCTTGTTATGCGCCCTGATTGTGAAAAATCGATAAGAACTGGCCTGTTTTAGTTAAATCATTTAAATGGGATACAACATTTCAGCCGTTTCATCGTCTAAAACAAATATTGCAAAAAAGTTGTAAATACGTGAATTATTTTAAATTTAATGTGAATATGAGAAAGAATGGTTTGATCATGACGCTGCTGGCTGGATTGTTGCTGGTGAGCAGCTGTGCCAGTAAGAAGGATCTGGAGGATTGCCGACAGAATAACCTCAAGTTGCTCAATAGTAACAAGGAAGTGTTTATGGACCTGCAACAATCCAGGGAGCAGCTGGCTGCCGCCAACGCTCGTGTGGCTTCGCTTGAGGATCAGCTCGCTCAATCCAAGGCCGACTATGCACGTTTGCAGCAGTCACTGGACAAGAGCCTGGTTAATACGAGTCAGAGCAATGTCTCAATCGAGAAGCTGGTTGACCAGATCAATGAGAGCAATCAGTACATTCGCCACCTGACCGACCTGAAGACCAAGAGTGATTCTCTCAACATGGCATTGACCAACAAGTTGACACGCTCACTCTCTAAGGAAGAGTTGCGAGACGTGGATGTACAGGTATTGAAGGGCGTGGTCTATATTTCGCTGGCCGATAACATGCTCTACAAGAGCGGCTCCTATGAAATCAGCGACCGTGCTGCCGAAACCTTGTCCAAGATTGCCAAAATCATCAACGACTACGAGGACTATGATGTGCTCATCGAGGGCAATACCGATGATGTCCCCATCCGTCGTGAGAACATCCGTAATAACTGGGACCTCTCTTGCCTGAGGGCTTCTTCGGTCGTACAAGCCTTGCAGAACAACTATGGTGTAAACCCCAAGAGACTGACGGCTGGCGGACGTGGAGAATATAACCCCTTGGTGGGCAACGAGACGGCTGTGGGTAAGCAGCGCAACCGCCGCACACAGATCATCATCACCCCCAAACTCGAGGAGTTCCTTGAACTCATTGACGAGGCTCCCGAGGATTGATATCTTTTTGGCTCACCTTATATCGGGTGAGCCATCTTTTTTTTGTGGGTGAGCCCGTTGTCCCCATGCAGTAGGACAAAAAAAGCAAGTCCTTGACTCTCCGTCAAGGGCTTGTTTTAACTAATTAACCTTCTAATACCATTAACATAAACCTTAAACATTTTGGTCATCTACGGGTCTCACGACGATCGAATAACCTTTTCATAAAAACTAATACCATGAAAACCGATGCAAATATAATGCCGTTTATTATTTCCTGCCTAATTTTTTGATGAAAAAACGTCAATATTTAACACTATTTTGCAGAAAATGGCTAAAAATCGCCGAAATCTAATATTTATCCATAAATTAATTTCATTTTGTTATCAACAATGTTGATTCAAGTATGATGTGAA
>Ga0310697_10003250_pt1 | contig 16545 bp, 14 predicted proteins | sample 172DNAGHGlowgp2_FD_203883 | JGI IMG/M metagenome (GOLD analysis project Ga0310697, IMG submission 203883) | Sheep rumen microbial communities from Palmerston North, Manawatu-Wanganui, New Zealand - 1728 DNA GHGlow gp2 (v2) (version 2) | ecosystem: Host-associated > Mammals > Digestive system >... | reverse complement strand
ACCATATCACACCAGAGGAGATGCCAGTTGTGAAAGAGCGCATCCTACAGAAGAAAGATGAACTTGGGTTGCTGATGCTGGAGACGAGTGCCCGCAAGGGTGGTTATCATCTAGTGTTCAAACGTCGCCCAGAACTGAGTCAGGAGGATAATCTGAAATGGGCAAGTGAACTTTTGGAGGTGGAATATGATGCTGGGGCCAAGGATATTACAAGGGTGTTTTTCACGACATCGGATAGCGAAGAGGATTTGATTTACCTCGACGATGAAATCTTCGAGATAGAGGAGCAAGGTGCAGGGAGCGAGGGGCAAGAGGATACCTTGCTCGTTAGAGACTCAAAGCATAACATTCCTCCTGCTCCTTGCCCCTCGCCCCTTGCACCTCAGGAATACAACGGCCTTCCGTATTCGGAGATTATCAGCAAGTGGTGGGAACTCTACAACGAGGGCAAGGAACCCGTCAGGACGAACCGTGATGTGCTGACCTTCGAGTTGGCCGTGAACCTGCGCCACATCTGCGGCTTCGACCGCGAACTGATGGATGCCATTATTCCCTGCTACGACGGCTTTTCTGAGACGCAGAAGATGAAGTGCATCGACTCGGCTCTGTCGGAGAAGCGCACACAGATGCCCAAGCGACTGAAGGATGTGCTCTTCGAGGTGCGTCGCGACCGCATGAACGAGGGTATCGACACCGCTAACAGCGAGGGTTTGGACGAAGTAGTTCAGGAGGATGACCGCTTCTATTACAATCGTCTGCCACGGATGCCGCAAGGTGTGCGCGAATCGATTGAGGCCGTCGGCCCTTCGCTGTCGATGCCTGTGGTGACAGCTATCTGTCCCGCCATCGGTATGCTGGCAACGGGTGTAACACTCGACGTTCACGGTCAGAAGAAGGGTCTCAACCTCATCAGCTACATCGCCGGTGACTTCGCTAGCGGAAAGGGTTCGATTGATCCCGTGATTGATGCCTGGCTGGGTGAGGTGAAAGCTCTGGATATGATGTATCAGCAGCAGGAGGAAGATTGGCGCCGGAAGAAACGTGCCGCCAAGAACAAGAAGGAACAACCCGAAGAGCCGAAGTTGCCGGTGCGCTGTCTGCCGCTTAACAATACGGTGGCCAACCTGGCTGAGCGACTGGCTAACACGGAGGGCAAGCACGCCTTCTCGTTCACCCCCGAAGCCGATACGGTGGCACAGAAATGGAAGTCGGCCATGAGCGACTTTTCCGTCATGCTGCGTCAGAGTTACGACGGTTCGAAATACGACCGCGAGGCTCGCTCGGCAGACGCGGTGAACGTCCATATCGAGCATCTCCTGTGGAATGTCTGCATGTGTGGAACGCCCGATGCCCTCTATCGCGTCGTATCGAACTATACCGACGGTTTTCAGAGCCGTATCGCGGTTGCCCGCACACCCGACAATACGTTTGCGAAATTGGAGGACAAGCCCTACGTGCTGACCGACCGCCAGCAGGAACGCATCCAGCAGATTGCACATCTGTTGCCGTTGATGCAGGGCGTGGTGGAACTGCCTAAGCTGGAGGCAAAGGGTCGCGAATGGGTGGAGAACGAGCGTTTGGAGACAATGAAGAACGATGATAAGGTGCGCGCCCGTCAGCGTTTCCGCATCTGCGTAACGGCACAGCGCATGACCTGTTGTCTGATGCTCTGCAAGGTGGCCGAACAACTCATCCTAAAACATGGCGCGAGTGGTGCTGAGAAGTTGTTGAAACAGAAGCCAGACCTATGGCAGACGATGCTACAGAAGGCTCAGACACCGCAATTGTTGGAGGCTTACGACGTGATAGCCGACTACTTGATGGAGACAGCACTCTACTTCTTCCGCGACCGCATAGAGGCGGCTTTTCAGAGCCGTGACTATAGTGGCTCGGGCGACCGCCAGCGCATGGGCAAGAACGACTCTATCTTTGAGCGTCTGGACGTGGAATTCGGCTTCGAGGGAGCCTTCCAGCACAGCGTCAGCGTGAAGGGTGCCAACGTGTCGCGCAACACCGTTCGTCAGATGCTGAAGAACTGGAAGAAACAGGGCCTCATCGTGCAGACGGAGGCAGGACGATATAGGAAAGTTGATAATGTATAATTGATAATGTATAATTATGGTCACGAGTGTCATGTGTCATGAGTGTCATTAAGCAATTCATAACTATATGAACATCGATAATACCCAAGAATGCTTCGTGGAGCTCTGGCTACGGCTGGAGCGCACGAGGCGCCTGCTCTGGGGGCAGTGCAAACGGTTCTGCATCCGCAGGGTGCTGAAGACGTGGTTCGGATTGCGCGCCAACGATGACTTCATCTGGGAGGTGTGCCAACGCGCCGCACAGGATGACGAGGAGCAGGTGTGCGGGTGGGACATCCTGCCGCCGCCCTCTCTCTATCCACGTCCGCACCGCGAACTGCTCCGCGCCATTGTGTCAGTCACCCTGGGCATCAGCAAGAACAAAGTCAACCTGCGTGCGCTGGACAAGGCCTACAGCGAGGCGTTCCCTAAGAGCACACCGATTAATGTGAATAAGAAGCCCCTCTCTAACTCCCCCCGTGGGGGGGAGGACTGGGGAGCGCGGGGAGTGAAAAGTTAAAAATGAAAAAATGAAAATTGGAAATTGAAAATGACAAAGTTAACTGAGCATTTCACACTCGCGGAGATGACGAAGACGAGTGCGAAGATAGAGAACGTGCCGAATGAGGCACAAGTGAAGAACCTGAAACGGCTGTGTGGCTGGCTGGAGATGCTGCGTAGCCGCTACAACGAGCGCTACGAAAGAGCCTCACCCCCTAACCCCCTCTCCGAAAGGCGAGGGGGGAGCCTGCGGCGGGAGGGGAGTGAGGACGAGCCAATAGTGATTAACAGTGGGTTCAGGTCCGAGGCGGTGAACAAAGCTGTGGGCGGTGCGCCGACTTCGAACCACCTCACCGGCTGCGCCGCCGACATTCGCGTCAGCGGTATGGAACAAGCCTTGCGCTATGCCGTCATCCTGCTGGACATCAGCGATGAAAGCGGTGAGGATTTCGATGAACTCCTCATCGAGCGCAACGCCCGCGGCGCCATCTGGCTCCACTTCGCCGTGCGACCCACAGGCAACCGCCTTCGCACCGCACTGCGTTAAACTCTATAGTCTCTACGCTAACCCTCTACAGTGTCTGCGCGTAGGGACTATAGAGGGTAAGGCGAGGGAGTGGAAGATGGATGAAGGAAGATGTAATAGGGATGAGGGAAGACAAATAACGACGGAACGGCAAATAATTGACGAAAATTTTGGTTGGTGCCAAATAATTGCGTATATTTGCAGCCGAAATGCAAATGTAAACAGGAACAGTTTATTTTTAGCAGCGGATTGTCATGCAAACGGACAGCTTACAACATTGGGTGGATCAGCAAATGATACGTGGCAAGTATATCTTTACTAAGGAAGATGTGCTGGCGCAAGGGCTGTCGCAAACTGAGGAAAGTCTGAGGACGGCTTTGTCGAGGCTGGTTAAGAAGGGGATGATTGTTTCCCCTTGGCAGAATTTCTATGTAACGGTGCCTACGGAGTATCGTCTGAGGGGTGAGGTGCCACCATCGTTCTATATTGACAGGCTGATGAAGCATCTGGGCAGGGATTATTACGTGTCTCTGCTGTCGGCTGCTGCGTTGAATGGTGCAGGGCATCAGCGCGCTATGGTGTTTCAGGTGACAGTGAACGGTGCGCCTATACGCTCTGGTATCAAGAATGGTGTAAGGCTTGATTTCACGCTTCGCAATCCGCTCCCGCTGGCCTACGTGAAGCAGGTGAAGACGCAGATGGGGTTCATGAACGTTTCGTCGCCAGAGCTGACTGCGCTTGACCTAGTGCTTAATGAAGAGAAGGTGGGCGGACTTAGCCGTGTGGCAGAGGTCTTGATGGAACTGGCAGAGAATATGCGCTTCGATAAAGCCAATGCAGAACTCCTTGATTTCTTCAACGCACCCGTGATTCAGCGCCTGGGCCATCTGCTTGATTTGATTGAGGAACATGAGTTGGCAGACCATCTGCTGATGCTGGCACAAAAGCAGGAAAAGGTGTTCCGAAAGATTCGTCTGAAGCAGGCGAAGCCTCAAACTGACGGAATGATGATTGACAGCAGATGGAAGGTGATTGTCAACCAAGAAATAGAAACAGACGAAATATGATACCAGAATACCTTATCCAAGAATGGAAGGAGAAAGCTCCGTGGAGAGAGCTGCCCTTCTGCTTGGCTGTTTGATGAGCGTTGTGAATGGGCTGAATCATGTGCACCATGCATCGAAGCGCGATTCAGCAAGGTGAAAACGCCAACGCAGCAGGGTGTGAATGGTTTTCTCACCAGTGAGAAACGCGTGAAGACCAAGGCGAATTCAATGTTGCAACAGGACGAATTCAATGTTGCGGTTGAGTTTACTGATACTCGCGCTCGGAATGAAACGTGGAAAATGGAAATGAGGGGCGTAAAATGTCACACGGGCACACAAAAAATAATAAATTATTTTGCTGTTCGGCATGAATTGTGTATTTTTGCGCCGTTTTTATAGAGACCATATATTCACGCATATAATCAAGGTTAACAGAAGCATAAGTGATATGAGTAAGAAATTCCCTGAATATTCGAAGTTCAACCTCACGGAGGTGAACCATGAGATATTGAAGCAGTGGGACCAGGAGGACCTGTTCCACCGCAGCATCGACGAGCGCGAGGGCTGCCCCTCGTTCGTGTTCTTCGAGGGCCCTCCCTCGGCCAACGGCCACCCGGGTATCCACCATGTGCTGGCACGCAGCATCAAGGACACCTTCTGCCGCTTCAAGACCATGAAGGGCTTCCAGGTCCACCGCAAGGCGGGGTGGGATACACACGGACTGCCCGTGGAGCTGGGCGTGGAGAAGGAACTCGGCATCACGAAGGAGGACATCGGCAAGACCATCTCCATCGACGACTACAACCGCAAGTGCCGCGAGAATGTGATGATGTTCACCAGCGAATGGGAGGACCTCAGCCGCCGCATGGGCTACTGGGTCGATATGGAACATCCGTACATCACCTACGACAACAAGTATATCGAGTCGCTGTGGTGGCTCCTGAAGCAGCTCTATGAGAAGGGCCTGCTCTACAAGGGCTACACCATCCAGCCCTACAGCCCCGCCGCCGGCACCGGCCTCTCCAGCCACGAGCTGAACCAGCCGGGCTGCTACCGCGATGTGAAGGACACAACGGTGACCGCACAGTTCCGCGTAATGGCCCCCTCCGGCTCCCCCAAGGGGGAGGGATTCCCTGAGAGCCTTGTGAAGGTGTTTGAGATGGGATTGCCGGTTTATATTTTAGCCTGGACGACGACGCCCTGGACACTGCCTTCGAATACCGCTTTGTGCGTAGGCCCGAAGATTAAATATGTGGCTGTGAAAGGGCAGAATCCCTATAGCAAGGAAGAAGCCATCTATATTGTGGCTGAATCACGCAAGAATGCTTATTTCCCTGAGGACGAAGAACACCTGCCCCTTGGGGAAGGTTGGGAAGGGGCTACCCTCGTGGGCCTGCATTACGAGCAACTCTTCCCCTGGGTGAAGCCCTGTGCGCTGGAGGACGGCAAGGCCGTGGACAAAAGCGCCGAGGCCTTCCGCGTCATCCCCGGCGACTACGTGACCACGGAGGACGGTACGGGCATCGTGCACATCGCGCCCACGTTCGGTGCCGACGATGCCAAGGTGGCCAAGGATGCCGGCATCCCCTCGCTTTTCGTCATCGACAAAGCCGGCGACACGCGCCCCATGGTGGACTTCACGGGTAAGTACTTCGTGAAGGATGACATGGACGAGGCCTTCGTCGAGAGCTGCGTCAACGACAGCTACTGGCACCACGCCGGCGACTTCGTCAAGAACGCCTACGATCCGCAGTATGCCGGTCTCGACGAGAAGGCGCTGGCCAAGACCGAGGACCTGAACATCGTCCTCTGCATGGAGATGAAGCAGGAGGGCACGGCCTTCAAAATCGAGAAGCATGTGCACAACTACCCCCACTGCTGGCGCACCGACAAACCTGTGCTCTACTACCCGCTGGACAGCTGGTTCATCCGCTCGACAGCCGCCAAGGAGCGCATGATGGAGCTCAACAAGACCATACTGTGGAAGCCCGAATCCACGGGCTCCGGGCGCTTCGGCAAATGGCTGGAGAACCTCAACGACTGGAACCTCAGCCGCAGCCGCTACTGGGGCACACCGCTGCCCATCTGGCGCAACCGCGAGACGCGCGAGGAGATCTGCATCGGCAGCATCGAGGAACTCTACAACGAGATAGAGAAGAGCGTGCGCGCGGGCGTGATGGCCTCGAACCCGCTCAAGGACAAGGGCTTCGTGCCCGGCGATATGTCGCAGGAGAACTACGACCGCATCGACCTGCACCGCCCTTACGTGGATGACATCGTCCTCGTGGGCGAGAGCGGAAAGCCACTGCAGCGCGAGCTGGACCTCATCGACGTGTGGTTCGACAGCGGAGCCATGCCCTATGCTCAGATTCACTACCCCTTCGAGAACAAGGAAGCGCTTGACAAGCGCATCGTATATCCCGCCGACTTCATCGCCGAGGGCGTGGACCAGACGCGCGGATGGTTCTTCACGCTCCACGCCATCGCCACGATGGTCTTCGACAGCGTCGCCTACAAGGCTGTCATCTCCAACGGCCTCGTGCTGGACAAGAACGGCCTGAAGATGTCCAAGCGCCTCGGCAACGCCATCAACCCCTTTGACAACATCGAGAAATTCGGTTCCGATGCTGTGCGCTGGTATATGATAACCAACTCACAGCCATGGGATAACCTCAAATACGATGAAGCAGGAGTTCAAGAGGTCTCCCGCTCCTTCTTCGGCAAGCTCTATCAGACGTACAGCTTCCTGGCGATGTATGCCAACGTGGACGGCTGGCACTTCGAGGAGCCCGAAGTTCCCATGAGCCAGCGCTCGGAAATGGACCGCTGGATTCTCTCGTCGCTGAACACCCTCATCCGCGAGGTGGAGCAGAGCTACGAGGCCTACGAGCCCACGCGCGCCGGACGCCTCATCCAGGCATTCGTCATCGACAACGTCTCTAACTGGTTCGTGCGCCTCTCCCGCAAGCGTTTCTGGGGCGGCGAGATGAGCATCGACAAGCTCAGCGCCTACCAGACGCTCTACACCTGTCTGGAGACCGTCAGCCGACTGATGGCCCCCATCGCCCCTTTCTACGCCGACCAACTTTACAGGGATTTGCATGGACCCACCCCCAACCCCTCCCGTAAGGGAGGGGCGAAGGCTGGCGCGCAGCTTTCGAGCTATAGCGAGGCTCTCCCCCTCACGGGGGAGCGGGGAGAGGGTCTCTCCAGCGTCCACCTCGCCACCTTCCCCGTGGCCGATGATGCCCTCATCGACAAGGAACAGGAGTCGCGCATGGCACTGGCACAGGAAATCACCTCCATGGTGCTCTCGCTGCGCAAGAAGGAGCAGATCATCGTGCGCCAGCCTCTGGCACGCATCGCCATTCCCGCCATCGACCGCGAGCTGCAGCAGCGCATCGAAGCCGTGAAGCAGCTCATCCTCGACGAGGTCAACGTCAAGGAGCTCGAGTTCGTGGAGGGCGCTGGCCTGCTGACGAAGAAGGTGAAGTGCAACTTCCGCACGATGGGTAAGAAGTTCGGCAAGCTCATGAAGGATGTCAACGCCGCCGTCACTGCCCTCACGCAGGAACAGATTGCTGTGCTCGAGACAGGACAGCTGCCGCTGACACTGCCCACCGGCGACGCCATCACCGTGGAGCTCGAGGACGTGGAAATCTTCAGCGAGGACATCCCTGGCTGGACCGTAGCCAACGACGGCGTCCTCACCGTGGCCCTCGACATCACCGTCACCGACGAGCTGCGCAACGAAGGCATAGCCCGCGAGATTATCAAGCGCATACAGAACCTGCGCAAGGAAAGCGGCTTCGAAATCACCGACCGCATACACATCACCCTCGAACACAACGACCTTACGGACAAGGCAGTGGCTACCTTCGGCGGCTATATCTGCGCACAGGTGCTGGCCGACGGCATCACGCTCGCCGACACTGTCGCCGACGCCGCTGTGCTCGACTTCGAGGACTTCCAACTCAACGCACGTATCGAGAAAATCTAATCTTATAGAAAAACTAATCTTAACGACAACATAGCACTACTATGGCTGAAAAAACACGCTACACCGACGAAGAACTCGAGGAGTTCCGCGTCCTGATCAACGAGAAACTGGCTGTGGCACAAAGCGACTATGAGAAAACCATGGACCGCATCATGAACCGCGACAGCAACGAGGCTGACGACACTGCGCCCACCTACCACGCACTGGAGGAGGGCAGCGAGACACAGACCAAGGAACAGCTCATGGCCATGGCCTTGCGCCAGCAGAAATTCATCCAGGGACTGAAGGCAGCACTCGTGCGCATCGACAACAAAACCTACGGCATCTGCCGCGAGACGGGCAAGCTCATCCCCAAGGAGCGCCTGCGTGCCGTGCCTCATGCCACACTCAGCATCGAGGTGAAGAACGACAAGAAACGCCCCCACTGATCTGTACCTGAACTTGACAACGTTGACATCACACGTAAAACGATGGCAGGCCGCCGCGGTGGCTGCCATCTTCTTGGGTTTCATGGCCATCGACCAGGCCGTGAAGATATGGGTGAAGACGCACATGGCACTGCATGAGAGCCGCCGCATCACCGACTGGTTCTACATCACCTTCATCGAGAACAACGGCATGGCCTTCGGCATGGAGTTCTTCGACAAACTCTTCCTCACGGGCTTCCGCATCGTGGCCACGCTCTTCCTGGCCTATTACATCACGCGCCTCATACGCAAGGGAGTAGGGTGGGGCTACCTCATCTGCATGGCCTTCATCATGACGGGCGCTGCCGGCAACATCATCGACTGCCTGTTCTACGGCCTTATCTTCAACGACCCCGCATGGCCGCAGGTGGCGCAGTTCGTGCCCTTCGGCACGGGCTACAGCACATGGTTCTACGGTCGCGTCGTGGATATGTTCTCGTTCCCCCTCTTCGAGTGGGACTGGCCCGCATGGATGCCCTTCATCGGCGGTCAGCACTACCTCTTCTTCTCTTACATCTTCAACGTCGCCGACGCCTGCATCTCCTGTGGCGTCATTGCCCTCCTCCTGTTCTATCGCGACACCCTCTCGACAGAGCTGGGAGCGAAGAAGGGGGAAGAGATTGAAAAATTGAAAGATTGAAAAATTGAAAAATATTTCATCCTTTGGGAAACGTGGCTTGCACAAGGTGGCCTCCCGCCTTGTACTCCTCCTTTCAATCTTTCAATTTTTCAATTTTTCAATTTTTTTCTCTTCCTGTAAGCCCGGCATTCCTGGCGGCGTTATCTCGGAGAGTAAGATGGAGCGAGTGCTCTATGACTACCACGTGGCGCAGAGCATCGCAGATAACCTGCCCTACGAGGAGGGACGCTCGCTGGATGAGCGCCGTTATGAGATGGAGGAAGCCGTCTTCCGCAAGCACCATATCACGCGCGCCGAGTTTGACAGCTCGATGGTATTCTATTGCAGCGACCTGGACCGCCTGGACCGCATCTACAAGAACATCGCAGAACGCATGGAGCGTGATGCCGAGGCACTGGGAGCCGTCACCGACGAAGCCGACCTCTACGGTCGCTACACCGCCGAGGGAGATACGGCCAATGTGTGGGTTGGACGCCAGGTCATTGCCGTTCACAACCACGGCAGCGAGCACCTGCAGTCGTGGCTCGTAGCCTGCGACAGCACATGGCTCGCCGGCGATGATGTCCTCTTCAGCTTCTCGCCGCAGGTGTTCTCGCGCGACCTCATCTCCTCGCTCTACATCAGCCTCGTCGTCACCTATACCAACGACTCCGTGCGTGCCACCACGCTGCAGTGCACCTCGCGCTCCAACAACGAGCTACGTATCAACAACAGCGAGGGGTGGGTGGCGAAAAGCGTAGCCGGACATTTCTATATGCCCATCGAGCGCGACCCGCAGCGCAGCGTCACCTACGTCATCAACCGCCTCTCCCTTATCCGTTTCCATAAGACCCAGGAGTGGCGCGACAAGCTGAACCCCGTGGACACCCTTGCCTTAGATAGCACCGCTGCCGACAGTGTCGCAGCACCCCAGGGCCGCGTCATTGGCGCCCTCACCGATTCCACGCAACACCGTCGCTCGCCGCTGGAGTTCCGTGAACAGCAGGACGTGGAGCAGAAGATCAATGTCGTCAAGGAGAAACCCTACCAACCTGTGCGCCGTCGTAAGAAACAGCAAAAGCAGCGCCGCAGCCAATGACCTCCATTGCTTACCATCGTCTTATTCTTCCCGACAGCTCCGCACATGAGATGGTCGTCGTGCGCTTCGATGACGAAGGACGCTTCCTCGACTTCCACCACCTGCAGGGCGAGGAGCCATTCGTAGAATGGCACGGAGGAACACTTGACCTCCGTGCCATTAACCGCTAACCGTTAACCGCTAACCGTTAACCGCTAACCATTAACCGCTAACCATTAACCGTTAACCGAAAATACTACAGTTGCTTCACCGGGAACGTGAAGTATGTGTCGGGGTACGGCTCTTCGCGAAGCGTGAAGTGCCACCATTCCGATTCGAGGGCCTTGAAGCCGTGGTTCAACATTGCCTGGCGCAGGATCATGCGGTTGTGGAACTGCTCCGGCGTGATGCTCCGACCTGCCGGTGACTTGCTGTTGTCGCCCGTGTATTCCATCGTCTCAGGATTGCCGCAGAAGTCAGGATGGCTCTCGGGGCCGAACCAGTCGAAGGTGCCGCCCATGTCAAGCTCTTTCTCCGTGGCCATGTCGAAGAGCGTCAGATCCACTGTGCTGCCGCGTGTGTGGCCGCTCTTTGCCATGATATACTTCTGGTCGAAGAGCACGCTCTTGTCCAAGTCCGGGTAAAAGTATGCCTTCATGCGTGTGTCAGGGACGTCAGCGGCCCAGCGTACGAAGTGATCCACACCGCATTGCGGGCGGTAGGCGTCGTAGATCTTCAGGCGATAGCCCAGCGCCTTCACCTCGTTGCTCACGGCCAGCAGGCTGTCCGCAGCCGCGTGTGTCAGCAGGGCCGTCGGCGCCTCGTAGCCGTCGATGCGGGTACCCACGAAGTTATACGTGCCGTAGTAGCGGATCTCCAGGATGACGTCAGGCACCACGTCCGTCAGCGTCACGAAATCACTCGCGTCACTCTCAGGTACCACGACAGCGCTCTCGGCCACCTCTTCGTTTCCACCACTGAACCCATCGCGGAAACCCCAGAAGAACGCCGCGATGCATACGATACCCAACACGATGCCGTAAAACTTCCTTGAAGTAAAAAACTTACTTGTGTCCATAGTCTGTTATTGGGGATTAGTATTTGATGTTGAGTTCGCGGAGGATGGAGGAGATCTGCTCCATGGTGGTGAGACGGGTGGGGACGAGGGGGAGGCGGAGCTGGTTCTCGATCATGCCCATGGCGTGGAGCATGGCCTTGACGCCTGCGGGGTTGCCATCGACGAAGAGGAGCTTGAAGAGCTCGGTGAACTTGTGGTGGATATGGAGGGCAGGGGCGTACTCGCCACGAAGGGCGAGGCGAACCATGCGGGAGAACTCGCGCGGCAGGGCATTTCCGATGACGCTGATGACGCCTACGGCGCCGAGGGTGATGAGGGGGAAGGTGATGCCGTCGTCACCGGAGATGACATCGAAGCCTGCGGGCTTGTTCTTGATGATGTCGTCCATCTGGGTGATATTGCCGCTGGCTTCCTTGATGGCGACGATGTTCTCAAAGTCGCGTGCCAAGCGTAGGGTGGTCTCGGCGGTCATGTTCACGCCCGTGCGCCCGGGAACATTATATAATACGACGGGTACGGGGCTGGCCTCGGCGATAGCGCGGAAATGCTGGTAGAGGCCTTCCTGGGAGGGCTTGTTGTACATGGGGCATACGCTGAGGACGCCGTCGATGCCGGTCCAGTCGGGTTCTTGCAGCTCGCGCACGACGGCGGCTGTGTTGTTGCCGCCGCAACCCATGAGCAGGGGTACGCGACCTGCTACGCGCTGGACGAGGGTCTCGCGCAGCCAGCGCTTCTCGTCGGGGGTGAGACAGGGTGTCTCGGCGGTGGTGCCCATGATGCAGAGGAAGTCGGCGCCGCCTTTGATCTGGAATTCCACCAAACGGATGAGGGCTTCTTCGTCGATGCTGCCATCGGCTTTGAAGGGAGTGATGAGGGCGATGCCCAGGCCGCGGAATTTATTTTGTGCCATGAGTGAATTTGACGATTTGACAATTTACGATTTGACAATTTATGATTGATAAGTTGTCTGGTTGCCTAATTCTTCTTGAAGAAATAAATGAAGGTGGCGACGCCTTCGAGGGCTGTCTTGCCGGTTTCTTTGATGTCGATGGTGAAGCGGATGCTCATGCGAATGGCGCCACGCAGGTTGGCGAGTGACTCCATGCTGGTGGACATGCGGACGCTCTGCCCGGAGAGTACGGGCTGGCCGAACTTCATCTTGTCCATGCCGTAGTTGACGAGGCGCTCCAGGTTGTTGACCTGTATGATCTGTCCCCATAGATAGGGGAGGAGTGAGAGTGTGAGGTAGCCGTGGACGATGGTCTGGTGGAAGGGGCTCTCAGTCTTGCAGCGCTCTTCATCGACGTGGATCCACTGGTGGTCGAGGGTGGCATCGGCGAAGAGGTTGATGCGGTCCTGATCGACCTGGATGTAGTCGCTGGTGCCTATTTCTTTACCGAGGAGGGCTTCAAAGTCCTCGTAGCAGTTGATGATAACGGGGGACATATTTTGTTTAGTGTTTAAATGTCGATAGACATTTCATAAATTCGCTGCAAAAGTACTGCTTTTTATCCAAATAGTAGGTATAAAAGTTGCTTTTTTACGTGAAAACTTGTTTAAGCGCGTAAAATCCTATAATTTTGCAGTCGAAAATGAAGATTATGAAACCAATATTCATAGCCGGACCTTGTGTCATCGAGAGTGCTGAGGTGCTCGATGTGGTGGCTGAGGAGCTGGTGCGCCTGCAGCAGAAGTACGACCTGGAGCTGTTCTTCAAGGCGTCCTTCGACAAGGCGAACCGCACGAGTCTCTCATCCTTCCGAGGCCCCGGTCTTGAGCGTGGCCTGCAGATGCTGGCCGACGTGAAGGCGAAGCATGGCCTGCGCCTGCTGACAGATATCCACGAGTCTTATCAGGCGGCTGCGGCTGCTGAGGTGGTCGATGTCTTGCAGATTCCTGCTTTCCTGTGCCGCCAGACGGATCTGCTGGTGGCTGCCGCAAAGACGGGGAAGGTGGTGAACATCAAGAAGGCGCAGTTCCTCTCGGGTGTAGATATGCAGTACCCCGTGGAGAAGGCGCGCGAGGGTGGTGCCACGGAGGTGTGGCTCACGGAACGAGGCAACTCGTTTGGCTACAACAACCTCGTGGTGGATTTCCGCAATATTCCTGATATGCTGAAGTGGACACCGCGTGTCATCATGGACTGCACCCACAGCGTGCAGCGTCCAGGGGCTGCGGGTGGCAAGACGGGTGGCAACCGTGAATTTGTGCCGGCGATGGCGATGGCAGCCAAGGCCTTCGGTGCCACGGGCTACTTCTTCGAGACACATCCCGATCCCGACCACGCTCTGAGCGACGGGCCTAACATGTTAGCCCTTAAAGATTTGGAGGAAGTGATAAAGAACCTATGCAAATAAGAGATATAGCTACCCAATGCCTGCGTGATGAGGCTGAAGCCATTCTGCAGACGATTCCACAGTTGGATGAGGCTTTCGACCATGCCGTGGAGCTGATGCTTCATTGCACGGGGAAGGTGGTTGTCACGGGTGTCGGCAAGAGCGGACACGTCGGCGCTAAGATTGCAGCCACGCTGGCCAGCACGGGTACACCGTCGTTCTACCTGAACCCGCTGGATGCCTTCCACGGCGATTTAGGTATGGTTGCCGAGGGCGATGTCGTGGTGGCACTGAGCAACAGCGGCATCACGGACGAACTGCTGCGCATTATCCCTTCGCTGAAGGAGCGCCATGTGCCCATCATTGGCATCTCGGGTAATGCGGAGTCGCTGCTGGCGCGTAATGTGGATATCCATATTTTATTGCATGTCGCTCATGAGGCCTGCCCGCTGAACCTGGCGCCCACGAGTAGCACGACAGCGCAGCTGGCGCTGGGCGATGCCCTGGCGGTGGCGCTGATGGAGGGTCGCCATTTCAAGGCCAACGACTATGCGCAGTTCCACCCGGGTGGCTCGCTGGGCCGACGGCTGCTGACGACCGCTCACGATGTCATGCGTACAGAGGACCTGCCCATCGTGGCCACCACGATGCCGCTGAGCGAGGCGGTCATCGAGGTCAGCCGTTCGCGACTGGGAATGGTGGTGGCTGTCGAGAGCGACAAGGTCGTGGGTATCATCACCGACGGCGACGTGCGTCGTGCGATGGAGCGCCTGAAGCAGGACTTCTTCAATGTCTCCGTGGGCGAGGTGATGACGCCAACGCCCAAGTGTGTGCCTGAGACCATGAAAATCAGTGAGATACAAAGAGTCATGCAAGATAATAAGATCCATGCCGTGCTCGTCACCGACCAGCAGCGTCATCTGCTGGGCATTGTGGATTCGTTCAGTTGTATGATTTAACAGTCTTTCAGAGGAGTGACTACACAAACCATGCGTCCGTTCTTTTTCATCCTTTCCCTGTTCCTTATGCCGCTGTTTATGCGGGCCGAGGAACAGCCTTCGGACGTCGTCCTGCGTCAAGCACTGGAGGAACAGCTGGGTGTGGAGTTCACGTCGAACAACAGCGTGGTGCTCCTTCATACAGGCCGCGACAAGTTCAAGGCGATGTTCTCGGCCATCCGTCAGGCGAAGCACTATGTGCATCTGGAATATTTCAATTTCCGCAACGACAGCATCGGTAATGTGCTCTTCGACCTTCTGGGCGAGAAGGTGAAGGAGGGCGTTGAGGTGCGCGCTATGTTCGACAGCTTCGGCAACAGCAGCAATGACTCGCCACTGAAGAACAAGCACCTGCGTGCCATACGCGCGATGGGCATACAGATTGAGGAGTTCGACCCGATCAAGTTCCCCTGGATCAACCACGCCTTCCAGCGTGACCACCGCAAGATCGTGGTCATCGACGGCGCCGTGTGCTATGCGGGTGGCATGAATGTGGCGGACTACTACATCAACGGCCGCCCCGAATACGGCGAGTGGCGCGATATGCACATGGAGTTGACGGGCGATGTGGTGGCACAGTACGAGCGCATCTTCGCTCGTATGTGGTGGCAGCAGACGGGTGAGGTGCTGCTCGATGAGCGCTATCTCGCGATGCCGGCACCCACGAGCGAAGTGACGGCGGGCATCGTCTCGCTGGCGCGCTCGCGTGAGGACTTCCAGCTGCTAGCCGACACATCCACGACAGCCGGTCACAAGGTGATTGGTGTGGTAGATCGCAGGCCACGCTACACGCCCAAGAACATGCGCAAGGCCTATGTTGCAGCGATAGATGCCGCCAAGGAATGCATACAGATTGTCAACCCTTATCCCACGAATGTCAAGTCGGTGCGCCGTGCCCTGAAGCGTGCGCTGAAGCGAGGTGTGCGACTGGAGATTATGGTATCGGCCAAGAGCGATGTGCCCATCACCCCTGATGTCGTAGCCTTTGAGATGAAGAAGCTGGCAAAGCGTGGCGCTGAGGTCTATTACAACCAGACGGGTTTCCATCATTCCAAGGTGATGATGGTTGACGGGCGCTTCTGCACCGTGGGCAGCACGAATATGGACGGACGCAGCTTCCTGTGCGACTACGAGGTGAACAGCTTCATCCTCGACCGCGAGACTACGGCAGAGTTACAGCGCATCTTCGAGCTGGACAAACAGCATTGCACGCTGTTCCGTGCCGAGGACTATCGTCGGCAGTTTAATTTCGGACATCGCCTGACGGGGCATTTCTTCGCGCTCTTCCGCAGGTTCTTCTAAAACTTCATCGGAAAAATTAAATGGTCGGGGCTGTAGCCCTGACGAACCTTGCCGCGTGACTGCAGCCATCGCAGGGCTGCGTCAGCGTCACTGCGCTGTGGTGTCGTGACGGGTGCGTAGCGTGGCGTGGCTTGCAACAGGGAATCTATCAGGCTGTCAGGCGTCAGGAACAGTTGCTTGTACATGGCCACCAGCGTGTCGCGCTCGCCACCATTGTTGAGGGCGGCGACGGCCTCGTTATAACCTTGGAAGAACAGCTGCATCTGACGCACGCGCGTGCTGTCGGTGGTGGCAGCCTCGGAGGCCACGAAAGCTGTCAGACGTGGCTGCAAGGAGTTCGTCGTGAAGTTGCTTTTGTTGCCTCGCAGGAGCGCTTCCTGCGCATATGGTGCCGGCAGGAAGGCCGCGTCCATGGTGCCGTTGCAGAGCATATCCGTGCGAATGCGCACATTGTTGATCTGCGGACGGAAGATGTCAGCGCGCGCCAGACGGGCCGAGTCTGTGAGGCGGTCG
>Ga0310697_10003249_pt1 | contig 16549 bp, 17 predicted proteins | sample 172DNAGHGlowgp2_FD_203883 | JGI IMG/M metagenome (GOLD analysis project Ga0310697, IMG submission 203883) | Sheep rumen microbial communities from Palmerston North, Manawatu-Wanganui, New Zealand - 1728 DNA GHGlow gp2 (v2) (version 2) | ecosystem: Host-associated > Mammals > Digestive system >... | reverse complement strand
GGGCTATCCGTTTGCACGGCTTGCCAAATTGGTTTAAGAAAACAAGTTTCTTGATATACCTGTTTTGTTCGATGGCGCTAGCAACAATGCTCTATTCGTTTGCAAAAATGGGTCACTCAGGCGCTAGTACATTCCGATTTGTTATGGCATACGAGAATCCGTTGGTTATTCTATCATCGGTGGCCTTCTTAATGTCTTTTGTACGAATGAATTTGGGCGAGTCTAGCTTCGTAAATCACATAGCCAAGTCCACCTTGGCCTGCTTGTTTGGTCACCAAGCAATTTTCTTCTTATATAAGAAACAGTTTCTTTTTCTTTACACAAATTATTCAGGAATACGTGTCGTAGTTTATTGGGCGCTGGCGATATTCCTAGTTTTTTGTGCAAGTATTGCTATTGATCAGCTACGATTGTTATTATACAAACCTATTGATAAACTGCTTAAGAACAAAATAAAGAATAATACTATTTTTGAGTTAACTAAAGGAAAAGATAAATAGAGATTAAATATGTCATACGAAATTCCACTTTTTAATTTAAACTTTGACAAACGAGAAGCCCAAGCGGCTTACGATACCATTAAATCGGGTTGGATTTCCACAGGCCCGAAAAATGAACAATTGGAACAGATGTTCGTCGAGATGTGGAAGGTGGGTTATGCGGTGAGCATGACCAACTGCACTGCTGCCTTGCATGTGTGTTGCAAGGTATGTGGTCTCGGCCCTGGGGATGAGGTGCTTGTCCCATCTCTGACATTTGCCGCTTCGGTGAATTGCATTCGTTATGTAGGAGCAACACCTGTGTTTTGTGACATTATCGGTCCTGAACATATCAACATCGACCCGAAGGAAATCGAGAAGAAGATTACTCTTAATACCAAGGCAATTGTGGTCGTTCACATGGCAGGATTCCCTGCTCACATGGATGAGATTATGGCAATAGCTCACAAGCATAACCTCAAGGTAATAGAGGATGCTTGTCATGGACCACTCTCGGAGTATAAGGGTAAGAAACTTGGAACTCTTGGTGACTGCGCTGCTTTCAGTTTCTTCTCCAACAAGAATATCTCCACAGGTGAAGGCGGCATGTTTGTCACCAATAACGAGGAGATGGCCAGAAAAGCCCGTCTGTTACGCTCGCATGGCATGACGACTATGTCCTACCAACGCGCCAGCGGACATGCAACAACTTACGACATTCTTGAATTAGGCTATAACTACCGCATGGACGACATTCGTGCTGCTATCGCTATTGAGCAGTTGAAAAAACTCCCTGCTGATCTTGACACCCGTATAAAGGTGCGTCAGCGTTATGTGGAGCAACTGGCCAACGTGAAGGATGTGATAGTGCCCTTTGCCGACAACAAGGAGTTTGTCAGCAATTACATCATGCCTGTGGTATTAACTAAGGGCGATACGGCTTATCGCGATGCTATTCGTGACAAGATACATGCAGCAGGCATCCAGACCAGTGTACATTATCCCGCTGTACACAGATTTTCCATATACAAGGATTATCCCGCTGTGCTGCCCCAGACTGAGTATGTGACAGACCACGAGATTACCCTGCCGATGTACGCCGCACTTACAGAAACACAAATTGATTTCATTTGCCAGACAGTTGAGCAAGCGGTAAAAGAAATTTCATGATTCATATCATTTTAACGTTAATTGTCACGAAATAAGCCGTTAATTATTCATTAATTTCTCTTTTGCATTCCATGGTTGATCTTTCCAAATATGTCAACAAGGTTTACAAAATCATTGGTTCTGCGATGACTGTCCACTCTGAGTTGGGTTGGGGTTTGTTGGAGCAAGTTTATCAAGAGGCTTTATACCTTGAACTACTTGACCGTGGCATTGCCAACGAGAGGGAACAGGAAATAGAAATTTACTATAAGAAACACCTGCTTGAGAAAAAATACAGGATGGACATTGTGGTTGGTGATATTATCGTAGAGTTGAAGTCCGTAACCAGCCTGGTCTCGGCTCACCGTGCGCAGTTGTGTAACTATCTTCGCCTGACACGCAAACCAATTGGTTTGCTTATTAACTTTGGCGAAGAGAGCTTGGTTGGAGAGAGATGGGCTTATGATACCGATACCAATGAGTGCTTCATCGTTGACCGCAACTTGGAGCCAATCACAGAAGTAGATTACAGCTATTTATTTGACGGGGAAGACGGAGAAATAAATTAACGAGGAATTACATGGTTGATTACATGGTAATTAATGTGAAAGAAGGAAAATGAAAAAAATATTAGTGTTCGGTGTGGGCGAGCTGCAACGCTCTATCATCCGTCGGGCCAAACAGATGGGCTTATACACCATTGGCATTGATCCTTGTGCTGATGCGGTATGCAAGGATGAAGTGGATACCTTTGAGGTTGTTGGCGGACAAGACTTTGAGGGTACTTGTGGTGTGGTGGAAAAATATGGCGTTGATGCCATTGTGACTGCTGCGACCGACAAACCATTGGTCATGATGGCGAGAGTGGCTGAGAAGTATGGCTTCCCGTTTTATTCCATTGAGACCGCACAATGGTCAACGGACAAGTACCAGATGAAGCAACGCTTTTTGGAAGGTGGTGTGCCGTGTGCTCGTGGTCGTCTTATTGCCAAAGTGGAAGAAACTGATGACTTGTATTACCCACTCATCGTGAAGCCCCGAGACAATTCAGGTAGTCGTGGTGTGAAACTGTGCCGAAACAAGGAGGAACTGCAAGAAGCTTTGCAAGAGGCCCTGCAGTACTCCCATCTTGAAACAGTATTGGTGGAGGAATACATTGAAGGACAAGAATACAGCATTGAAGGCTTGCATTATGAAGGGGAAAGTGAAGTAATCCAGTTTACTGAGAAAACCACTACAGAATTTCCCTATAATGTGGAGTTGGCTCATAAGCAACCTGCCAATTTGACGAGTGCACAAAAGGATGAAATACGACACTTGATTTCGAAGACTGCCCAATGCATGCATTTCGAGAATTGTCCTTCGCATACCGAGTTGAAGATAAACGAGCGAGGTATTTTTATCATAGAGACGAGTCCTCGTTTGGGTGGAGATTATATCACCTCCACATTGGTGCCGCTTTCCACAGGCATCAATATGGAAGACCAACTGCTGAACATCGCTTTGGGAGAGAAGGTGGATACACAAACGGGGCGTGTTAAAAAAGCCTCTGGCGTTTGTTTCTTCTGTTTGCCTCAAGGAAATGTTAAAAAAATAGACAAAACCGCTATTGAGAATTTGAGGCATTTGTTTGGTATTTATAGCCTTAATATAAAACTACAAGAGGGTGATGATGTTCGTCAGATTACAAGTAGCTTAAATCGCTACGGAGAGTTCATCATTGGGGCGGAGAGCAGGGAACAGTTGGATATGATGATGGATGATATTAGTAGTAGAACATTTAATGCATTTACAATATATGATAAAACTAGCACTCATAGGCACTAAAGAGTTTAGCGAACAGATAATAGAGTTTGCAAATAAAACAGGAGAATATGATTTTGTGGGTTATTTTGATGACTTCGTAGAAAAAGGTACCATAATTAACAACAAACCTGTTTTGGGAAAAGTAGAAGAAGCTATTGGTTTGTATCAGGAAGGCGTGTTTGACTCTATTTTTATTGGAGTTGGCTATACAAGGTTTGATATTCGCGAGTTTTATTATAATATGCTGAAAGGCAAAGTACCCTTTGCGAATATCATTATGCCGACTGCAAAGATTGGTAACAACGTTAAATTAGGCGAAGGAGTTTTTATTGGTGGAGGCTCTTATATTGGATCCGCTACAATAATTGAAGATAATGTGTTTATTCATGGGGGATCTGATGTAGGACATAATAATAGTATTGGTGTCCATACCTATATTTCTGGCAGATTCAATTCGGCAGGCTTCTGTTCTATAGGCAAAAGAAACTTTATCGGTATTTGTGTAATTATAGCAGACCATATCAGCATTACAGATGACGTATGGATAGGCTTGGGATGCATAGTGGCGAAAGACATAAAGCAGTCGGGTAAGTATATGTCACCAGCTGCAAAATTGTATAAAATAGAATAATTTGTTTAACGCACTTTTAATTGTAGAATGAGAATATCCATATTGACATTTGTATATTCGAAGAACCCAGGCACAACGCTTCAAGCATTTGCTTTGCAACATGCGGTGGAATCTTTAGGAACAGGAATAGAGTGTTTTATATTTCGTCAATGGGATCCACCCCGAAAAATAACATGGCTTCTTCAACATTTTTCGTGGAAGGAGTTGAAAGGATGGTATTACGTGGCTAACTCCGTAAAATCTCAATTGCGTTTTGCAGATAAATATTATCATTTTTTCCCTACCGAGCCTCTTTATAACAAAAGAGACCTGGAAGCATTACAAGGTGACTTTGATAAAATCATTGTTGGCAGCGATCAAGTGTGGAACCCGGAATTTTGTAAAGAACGGCCAATGAAGTATCTGCTTGACTTTGTAAAAGATGACAATAAGAAAGTCTCATACGGGTCAAGCTTCGGAGTTTCTGAAATACAGGAGGATTTAAAACAAGATTTTGTGGAATATTTGGGTAAGTTCAAATATCTTTCTGTTAGAGAAGATGCCGGGCAAAGAATAATTTATAGTCTTCTTGGGCGCGAAGTTCCAGTTGTATTAGACCCCACGTTGTTATTAAGAAAAGAGGATTGGGAAAAGATGGCAAAGCTTCCCAAAGAGAATGATTATATTTTCTTGTATGAGGTTTTTGAGAACCCGACAGCGGTAGATTTTGCCAAGGCTCTGAGCAAAAAAACAGGCTTGAAGATTGTCCACAAAAAAGTGCATGATTATGGACTAAAAAACAAAAGACGTTATTGGTTCATGACACCTGAAGAGTGGATGGGGTATATACTAAAAGCGAAATATGTTGTAACCACAAGTTTTCACGGAACCGCTTTTTCTATCAACTTCAATAAACAGTTTTTTGTTTTGCCCAGAAAAAAAACCTCATCAAGACAAGATACTCTTTTGGGGAAATTGGGATTGAAAGACAGAAAGATTGATTCAGCCAAAGCAATCGATGACTTCTTTATAGACAGTGTAAAAGACATTGATTATTCAATAGTTAATCCTTTGTTAGAGGAAGAGCGATTAAAGTCTCTTGGTTATTTGAAAAAAATTGTATTTGACTAATGGATAGTGTATATAATAATGATTTGAATTGTTGTGGGTGTGAAACATGCGTGAATGTGTGCCCCCAATCTGCTATCACGATGTGTGAAGATGCATTTGGGTTTAGATATCCAAAGATTGATGCTGAAAAGTGTATAGATTGTGGAGCATGTATAAAAAAATGTGATTTTCAAAAAACAAGAGAAGTCAACGATGGATTGAAGGAGCCAATAGAAGCATACGCGGCATATCACACCGATATTAAAGTCTTGAGAAAAAGTCAATCTGGTGGTGTGTTTACTGCATTTGCAGATTATGTGTTTAAACAAGGTGGTTGCGTATATGGTTGCATTATGGATGAAGATTTTAACGTCAGAATTGTCCGTGGTGACACCATGGAAGATATTGAACCTATGAGGGGTTCAAAATATCTTCAAGCTGAAACGGGGCATATTTATCAAGATGTTAAGTCGCAATTAATAAAAGATAGATTTGTGTTGTTTGCCGGAACACCATGTCAGGTGGCTGGGTTAAAGTCATATCTTGGCAATAGCAAGTCTGACAAATTGATTACTATTGATTTAATTTGTCATGGCGTTCCGAGTGTAAAATCCTTTAAATTGTATGTGTCGTTGTTAGAAAAATACAAAAACATAAAGGTCAAACGGTATATATTTAGATCAAACAAATTTGAATGGGGACATAAGGGAGGTGTTGAGATTGTTGCCGAGGAGAAAGGAGAGATAGTCAATAAATTAGTGTCATCTAAAGATGACTTCTATAAAAGTAATTATTTATCATGGAGTTCCCTCCGTCCATCGTGTTTTGTTTGTAAATACGCTAATTTTTATCGGGTTGGTGATTTTACTATGGGCGATTACTGGGGCTGGGAAAAGCTAAGCTTAAATATACCAACCTCGAATGGCTTGTCTGTTTTGCTCGTGAATTCGCTAAAGTGGACGAACTTATTAAGTTCGCTTAACTTGAAATTAATAAATACGCCAATTGAGATAGCCAGAAATGGAAATGAAACTTTTAATCATCCTTCAAGAAAAGGCCGTTTTTGGGATGAATTTATGAAATGTGTGGCAAACAATGATTTTCTGCCTTTGTATCTGGATTTTGAGCAATATAAGATAAGACGAGATAAAAAGGAAAAGATAGACAGAATAAAAAGGATTATTGCCTGGCCATTATTAAGAATAAGAAAGTTATTTAATCAATCTTAATATTAAAAATTACCATTATGAAAAATTTAGAAGAATTCGTAGCTCTCTTCGCAGAGCAGTTTGATGAAACTGATGCCAGTGAAATCACCGCAATGACCAAGTTCCACGACCTTGATGAATGGTCAAGTCTGATCGGACTGAGCGTAATTGCTATGGTGGACGAAGAATTCGATGTAGCCCTTAAGGGTGACGACGTGAAGAATGCTGTTACAGTGGAAGATTTGTATAACAATGTAAAGAGCAAAATCTAACGCAGTATGGCTTTTGTAGATTTCAAGAATGTTAGGATTGCCGGTATCAGCGCCGGCATTCCTAAGTTCGTTGCTAGTAATCTCCATCCGTTGGAAAACGATGGGGTTTCGTCTGAGTATAGTCCGGAAGCCTTCGTAGAAGCAACTGGTGTGTTGGAGAGGCATGTGTCAAATACGTTGACCACGTCGGATTTGTGTTTCGAAGCAGCTGAGAAACTGATAGCTGACCTTCAATGGGACAAAAGCGAGATAGAAGCTTTGGTCTTCGTTTCACAAACATCGGATTATGTCCTTCCTGCCACAGCTTGCATCCTTCAAGACCGTTTGGGTCTTAGCCGAGAATGTTATGCAGAGGATGTGGCACTCGGCTGCTCTGGTTGGGTGTATGGTTTGAGCAATGTTGCTGCACTGGTTTCATCAGGAGCCATCAAGAAAGCCTTATTGCTGGCTGGTGATGCCAAAAAGCGTGCAAAAGGTTCGTTGGATCCGCTTTTTGGCCATGCAGGTACAGCAACTGCGATAGAATACGTTGAAGGAGAAGAAGGTTTCAAGTTCCACTTTGGTACAGACGGTAGTGGTTACGATGCCATCATTATGCCCGACGGTGGCAGCCGTAATCAAGTCTCAATGGCATCATTCGAACTGCACGAGGTGGAAGGCAAACAGATGCACAGACTTCAAACTCACATGAAGGGTATGGATGTCTTTTCGTTTGGTATTACAACTGCTCCTAAATCGGTCAAAAAACTGGGTGAGCGTTTTGGGTTCAATTACCTTGATGCCGATTATGTTATCTTCCACCAAGCCAACATGAAGATGAACAATCAGATAGTAAAGAAACTGAAACTTGACCCTGAAAGAGTGCCTTCGTGCATGTATCGTTTCGGTAATACCTCTTCAGCCAGTATCCCTCTCACCATTGTCACGCAATTAAAAGGCAAATTTGAGGACAAACCCACAAAGTTCATTTGCTGCGGTTTTGGCGTGGGGCTGTCATGGGGTACCGTGGCATTCGAATCAAAGGGAATGATTGTTTCTGAAATAGTAGAAGTTGAAGAACCTAAAGAAGAATCAAAATGGGTGTAACTTATAATCCTTTCACACTTGAAGGAAAGACTATATTAGTAACAGGTGCTTCGTCGGGAATCGGTAAAGCCACAGCACTTGAATGTGCCAAAATGGGTGCCAAGCTTGTCATTACAGGACGAGATGAAATAAGGCTGAATGAGGTATACAATAGTTTGGAGGGCGAAGGTCATATCCAAATCATAGCAGACCTCTCTATAGACGAAGACATTCAGCGTCTTGCCAAGGAAGTTCCTGTTCTTAACGGTTGCGTAAACAATGCTGGGTATAACATCATGTCGGTAATCCAATTCATCAAGAAAGATGATTTGGAGCGCATTATGAATGTAAATCTGGCAGCACCCATTATTCTCACCCAGATGTTGGTGAAGAATAAAAAGATGGCAAAAGACTCCTCTATCGTATTTACGTCATCGATTTCCGCAAGAGGCAGGAACTCGGTTGGAAACAGCATGTATTCAGCGACCAAAGGAGGCTTGTCTTCTTTTATGAAAAATGCTGCTTTGGAACTTGCCGCAAAGCGAATTCGTTGCAATGCAGTTCTTCCAGGCATGGTGGAGACCCCTCTAAAAGAAGGAAAGTCCAATATCACCGAGGAACAATGGGAAATCAACAGACAGTTATATCCTTTGAAGCGTTTTGGTAAACCAGAGGAAATAGCATTCGGCATCATCTATTTGTTGAGTGATGCGAGTGCATGGGTAACAGGAACCGAATTGATCATTGACGGAGGAATGACAAGGTAAGATATGGCAATCATCAAATACAACAATGTCGGCATTTCTGCTTTGTCGGCATGTGTGCCTAGGCAAGTGATAGACAACTATCATTACGACTTGGATATTTGGCCGGAAGAGGAAATAAGGAAGGTGGTCGATAAGGTAGGCGTAGTTGAGCGTCGTTTTGCTGATGACAAAACCTGCTCCTCTGATTTGTGTTTTGCAGCTGCGGAAAAACTGATAGCGGATAACAGCATTGATAGGAACGAAATAGATCTGCTGGTATTTCTCTCTCAGACTCCAGACTATCGTATGCCAGCAACCTCTATTCTTTTGCAAGACCGTTTGGGTTTGCCAGTATCAACGATGGCATTTGATATTTCACTGGGTTGTTCAGGCTTTATTAATGCACTCAGTATAGTTTATGCCATGATGCAGAACCAAGGTTTCCACAAAGCTTTGCTCCTTGATGGTGAAACACGTTCAAAAGTGTATAGTCGTAAGGATAGACGTGAAGCGTTTATCTTTGGCGATGCGGGTGTGGCTGCTATGATTGAGCGTGACGAGCAGTTTGGTGAAAGCCATTTCTCTCTTAATTCCGATGGTTCTCGTGGTGATTTGATAATGATTAAGGGAGGAGGATATCGGAATATGAGTTCTACCGACACCCTTAAGGAAAAGGTTGTAGATGAATATGGTAACATACGAACGGATGAAAATGGCTACATGAACGGAGCAGATGTGTTCAACTTTGTCATCGTTGAAGTGCCCAAGGACATCAAACGGCTGATGGCAGCATCTGGTGAAGATATACAGAAGATAGACTACTATGTGTTTCATCAGGCAAATGCTTTCATCAACAACTACATCGCCAAGAAAATGAAACTAGATAAAGAGCGTATCCCATGGACAATTCAAAAATATGGAAATACATCTTCAGTGTCGGTTCCATTGACCATTGTTAGTGAGCTGAAAGACAGTATGCAAGGAGAAAAGAAATTGATGCTTAGTGCTTTTGGTGTTGGTATGGCATGGGCTACGGCTATTGTACCATTTGTGGATTGTAAAATCAGTGAAATTGTAGAAATATAAATATGTCAAAAGCATATGTTTTCCCCGGTCAGGGAGCCCAGTTCGTAGGCATGGGTAAAGACCTCTATGAAAGCACCCCGAAAGCCAAAGAGCTGTTCGACAAGGCCAACGAAATCCTTGGCTACCGCATCACCGATATTATGTTTATGGGAACTGACGAAGACATCAAGCAGACAAAGGTCACGCAACCAGCAGTGTTTCTGCATTCAGTCATCACCGCCCTCTGCTTGGATGACTTCAAGCCCGACATGGTGGCTGGCCATTCCCTTGGTGAGTTTTCGGCACTTACCGCCGCAGGTGCATTAACCTTTGAGGACGGTCTCCGCTTGGTCTATGCCCGTGCCATGGCCATGCAGAAAGCTTGCGAGGCGGCACCGTCCACCATGGCTGCCATCATAGGCTTGTCCGATGATGTCATCGAAAAGATTTGTGTCGAGGTAAGCAAAGAAGGCGTAGTGGTCGTTCCGGCCAACTACAACAGCCCCGGTCAGGTGGTCATCTCCGGCAACGTGGAGGCTGTGAAGGAATCTTGTGCCAAACTGAAAGAGGCTGGCGCTAAACGCGCCTTGATGTTGGCAGTGGGTGGTGCCTTCCACAGCCCACTGATGGAACCTGCCCGCGTGGAGTTGGCAAAGGCCATCGAAGCCGCCTCTGTGAGTCAACCCATCTGTCCTGTCTATCAGAACGTGGATGCCTTGCCCCATACCGATTCTAAAGAAATCAAAGACAACCTCCTGAAGCAACTCACTGCCCCTGTTCGCTGGACGCAGAGCGTGCAGCACATGCTTGTCGATGGCATGACAGAGTTTGTAGAGTGTGGTCCAGGCCAAGTGTTAACGGGATTGATTGGGAGAATACAAAAGTTTGTATAGAACTATCATTTTAGTTAAAAAGGGACTTCTATAAATCAACTCGGAGAGGTATCGCCATTAATAACACCATACAAACAGAAAGCTGCAGTGCGGTGATAGTCAAGTTGTAACCGAACTGCATCTCGTAGATATACGATGTTGTGAACGAATTAATAGACCCAATCTAAAATGATTGATAATATAATTAAAATAAAGATAACGCTCTCCGTAACATTGCTATATGCAATGAAATTAATGGACAAAGAGAAGGTTAAGACACTTTTTGTGTTTGATGGTGAGCATTTTAAGGGATTGTTGACATTGGGCGATATCCAAAGGGCAATTATCAAAAACATAGCCCTATCAGAACCAGTGAGCCGTATTATGAACAAGAATAAGGTTTACGGATATATAACAGAAGGCGAAGATGCTATTAAGGAAAAGATTCGCCGTATGCGTGCTGAGGTGATGCCTATATTGGATGAAAAAGGTGAGTTGGTGGATGTATGGTTTTGGAACGACCTTTTCAAGACTTCCGATATAATCACGCAGCACGAAAAGATAAACCTTCCTGTAGTAATAATGGCAGGTGGCAAAGGAACCCGATTGAAACCAATTACCAATGTCATTCCCAAACCCTTGGTACCTATTGGCGACAAGACCATCCTCGAGGAAATTATGGACCAGTTTGAGGAGATTGGTTGTCAGAAGTTCTATATGTCGGTCAACTACAAGAGCAATATGATGCGCTATTACCTGGACCAACTTCCTCACCATTATAATGTCAGTTTCTTTGAAGAGGACAAACCGCTCGGAACTATAGGCAGTGTGTCGCTATTGAAAGGGAAAATAGACACTCCTTTCTTTGTCAGCAACTGCGATATTGTCATCGACCAGGACATGCGTGATGTGTATGACTATCACTGTGAGAACCACAATGATTTAACCATTGTGACGGCAGTGAAGAGCTTCCGTATTCCCTACGGTGTGATTGAAACGGGTGAAGACGGTTTGATGACTGCCTTGAAGGAAAAACCGGAGCTGACCTATATGATTAACACAGGGGTTTATATTCTCAATCCCGGGTGTATCGATGAAATCCCTCAAGGTGAATTCTTCCATATCACCCAGCTTATGGAAAAGATCAAAGTCCGTGGTGGTCGTGTGGGTTGCTTCCCCGTAAGCGAACATGCCTGGAAAGATATGGGAGAATGGCCAGAGTATTTGAAAATGATAGATGTACTGTAATTCTATGGAGAATAAAAAATATAGTATATTGTTGATTTGTACGAATGGCATCCCTAGCCATATAATTAGGTTTATTAGGAATTTAAAAAAAACCAATCCATCCGTTTGTATCACTTTGTTTTCAAAAAGGAGCAAAGAATGGTTTCCGGAAGAATTGGATTTTTATTTGGATGATTTTATTCAACTAAAGAAATATACGGGATGGCCGCATAGACTTTGGATATTTAGAGGTTTATTTGATTATTTCGCCATGGTCAAGCAATTCAAAGAATTGGCACGAACACTTCATTATGACATTGTTAATATACACTTTCCACAGTATTATCTTGACAGCGTGATGCCTGCTATAAGAAGAATGTCAAATTGTATTATTGTGAGTCCGTGGGGTAGTGATGTGCTTAGGGTGGCTGATAAAGAAAAGAAGAGATTGAGGCGTGTGATTAAAAAATCAGATTATATTACTGTTGGTTCGAATGGTTTATTTGGGAAAGTATTATGCCAAGAGATGAAGATTGATGAAGAAAAATTTCATCCACTTGCATGGGGTTCTGAAACAATAGACTATATTAATGGGCATCTTTCTGAGATATCTACCGAAGAGGCAAAAGAATCGCTTGGTCTTTCTGGAAGATATCTGATAACTTGTGGCTATAATGCTTTTGAATCTCAAAAACATGAGACTATTATCAACGCTATTAATGATAAAAGAAACTCTTTGCCCGATAATATGACCTTGATGTTCCCTGTTACCTATGGAACTGCAGTTGACTCAATAGACAAGAAGTATATCGGACGATTAAAGGTGTTATGTGAAGATTTAAATTTGTCAGCTGTCTTTTATGAGAATTATTTGTCGCTTCCAGACACATTTCTATTGAGACGAGCTACTGATATGTTCATTCACATACAGCCGACTGATGGTGGCAATTCGAGTCTGCAAGAGTATGTGCTGTGCGGCGCAAAGGTAGTACACGGGGCTTGGATACATTATAATTATTTGGAACAATTTAAACCGTTGTTCTATTTTCCTGTCATTGATTTGAATGAGTTAGGTGATGTAATTGTTGATGCATATCGTTCTGAACCTATTCGAATACCTGAACAAGTGATTGCGTCTATTTCAAATAGAGGTTGGAAAGCAAAAATGATGCTTTGGAATGATTTTTTTGTCTCGTGTCTTAAAGGTTGAATCAAGATGTCGGATAATCAGAAATTAAAGGAGAAGGCCACTTTTGGAATGGTGTGGACGTCCATCCAGAAATATACCAATACCATTGCTTCATTTGTCAGTGGTATTGTATTAGCCCGTTTGTTAACCCCCGAAGATTACGGATGTTTAGGCATGCTTACTGTTTTCACTAGTTTGGCGGGTTCAATTGTAACAATGGGTTTTTCATCGGCTCTTATACAGAAAAAGAGACCAAGCGACGAAGATTATTCGACGGTGTTCTTTTGGAATGAAGCTATTTCTGTTTTGATGTATTTTATTTTGTTTTTCTCTGCGCCTGCTATCGCTCGCTTTTATAGGATACCATTGTTAAATGATGTATTGAAGGTTCAGGGATTGATATTGATAATAAATGCGTCAGCGTCAGTACAAGATAATCGATTAAGAAAACAATTCAAATTCAAAAAAATTGCCGTTGTCAATATTATTTCGAATGTCATTTCTATTATTGTGGCTATTATTATGGCCTACAAGGGATTTGGCGTTTGGGCATTGGTGGGACAAAGTTTGTCGTCGGGTGTCGTTCGTAATATCATATTTTGGCTTACGAATCAGTGGAAGCCCTTGTTTGTTTTTTCGAAAAAATCTTTTAAGGAATTATTCGGTTTCGGTTGCTATGTTTTTCTGAGCAATATAGTGAACCAATTGGGCAATTCCTTACAAACACTATTGTTTGGACGTTTATATAATGCTACATTGCTGGGATATTATTCAAAAGCTAGCAGGACTGAGATGTTTGCCTCTCAATCTATCTCTGATGTTCTATTGCAGGTTACCTATCCTCTATATTCGGAACTTCAAGATGAAAAAGAGAGAATGGTAAGTGCTATCAGTCGAATTACGACCACTGTGGCGTATGTAACTTTTCCTTTGATGTCATTGTTGATCTTGTTGGCAAAACCAATTTTTCTATTGTTGTATTCGGACCGTTGGTTACCAAGTGTTCCATATTTTCAGGTGTTATGTCTTGCGGGATTCGTAATCGGTTTGCAAGCGGTAAATTATCAACCAATTGCTGCAATAGGAAAATCAAAGCTTATGTTTAAATGGACTGTGATTAAACGTGTGGTTGGCACGACATTAATGGTCGGAGGACTCGTTTTATGGGGTGTTAAAGGATTGTTAGCTGGAGTTGTGGTATATAATTATTGTATATATGTAGTGAATGCGGTTTTAGTTTCCAAATATATTGGATATAGATTGAGGGCTCAATTAAAGGATTTGTTGCCGGTTGCACTCTTGACCATTATTTCGTTTGTTGTTGCATTTGGTATAGGATATTTTTTGGATCTTGGTATGTATGTTAATGGATTGGTTGAATTTGGGGCTTTTGCTGTAATATATGTAGGTGTCTCTGTCTTGTTTGAAATGGATTCATTTGAATATTTGAAAACGCTGATTCCTATATTGTTAAAGAGAAAAATAAAGTGAGAAGCCGATGATAATAGGTGGATCATTGTGATTGTTATAGACAACGTGTGCATGTTATATACGTAATGAGATATAGATACTTGTTTTAATATATAATATTAATATGAGAATACTTGTTAGTGCAGATGATTTTGGACTGTCTCATGAATGTAATCTGGGTGTTGATTATTGCATGAGAAATGGCTTTGCAGAGACAGCTCAAATTGTGGTTAACACCCAACATACACAGGAAGCCATTGAGCTTGCATAAAAAGGAGGATATATGGATAAAGTAGGATTGCATATAAATTTGGTCAGTGGTCAGTCTTTGTCCATGCCGATAACTAGTGTTAGTGACTATTACGATAGGTCAAATAATCATTTTAGGGATATTTCTAAATGGTCTTATAAAAAGGTGTTTGGAAACAAATTTGTCAGTGAATTGCGAGAAGAAAATGATGCCCAGATGGAATTGTTTCATACTTTTTTCTCTCCTGGAATGTTGTCTGCTCATCATGATGTTATGTTTCATCGACCAATTTTGAAAGCCATAAAGCCGTTGCTAAATAAATATGGTTTTTTAATCACAAGAGGTGTTGAGCCGTATTTGTTTGATGTAAGTGGCCGTTATTCTAGACTGGTTAGTTTAAGGTATTATCCTTTTAAATATTATTATCTGAAGTGCTTCAGATTGAAGAACATTAACGATTGCAAAGTTCTTCAAGGAGGAAGACATATTACTCATTTCATCATGGACTACAATCTAATTGAAACAGATAATCCTGGTAAAATGAAGCGGGATGGTTATTATGAGCTCATCATTCACCCTTATTATGATGGGAATCAATATTATGATAAAACAAATTTTTCAAAAAAAGGCGGAAAGCTTAGTGATACAATTGATTTGATTAGTAGTATTGAGAAAGTGTCACTCAACGAGTTGATGACAAAGATTCTTATTTGAGAGGACAGAATAACATTATATTCAATAAACTATATGAGACTATTAAATAGAGCCGCTTGGTTTGCAAATGGAATCGCCAACCGTGTTAATGCAAAAAAAACAGAACAAAGATGGCGTGAAGATGATAAAAGGCAAATGCAATTTGTGGATTTGCCAGAGTTGTCTGAAGCGGAGTTTGAAGAGCTAAAGCGAACATGGCCTTTTCTGAAATTCAATAAAAACGATGTCTATTGGGCTCGTCTTTATAAAAAGGAATATGGCTTTGATCCCTATTTTATCAGTTCGGTCAACCAGTGTTATCAACTTCGGGCCAAAATAAACCCGAGGAGTCAGGTTTGTTCATTGGAGAACAAGGCTTTGGTTGATATCTATTTCCCTGAAATACCTTTCCCAGAAGTCTATGTAAGACGCATCAATAATAGCTTTTATAATCAGGAAATGAACCGTATTCCATTTGAAGAAGCGATCACTATCCTTCAACAGAAGGGTTCTTTCATTATTAAGCCGTCATTAGGAACGATGTGTGGTAAAGGTGTAAAAAAGTATGTTATTGATGAAGGAAAAGTTGCGTCTAGGGAGTGGTTCTCTAAAGTGTTTGAAGGTGCAACAAGCAATTTTATAGCTCAAGAAGTATTGGTTCAACGCCCCGACATTAGCAGATTGAATCCAACTTCATTGAATTGTTGTAGAATCACTTCTATCTATATTAACGGTATTTACACCTATGGAGCCATGTTGAAAATCGGTAAGAATGGGGCTCATATCGATAATTGGAATAGTGGATATTTGGTGGGAATCAATTCAGATGGAAGCGTCAAAGAAAAGGGGTGGGATGACAAATTGAGTCCGGTATATCAGACTGATAATGGTATTGTTTTTGACAGCATTCAATATCCTTGTTTTCAAGAATTACTCCAATCTATTGAGCGTTATCATAAGAAATATTTTCCGCAATGCGGAATTGTTGGCTGGGATGTTATTATTGACCACCAGAATAATCCTAAGGTAATAGAGGCAAATTTAGTAATTCCAGGGATTCCGGCTGAGCAATTGTGTTCTGGCCCATTCTTTAAGGTGGTTCGTGATGAACTTGTTAAGGCGTTCAAATAATTGAATTGGCTAAACTGATAAAATATTTTATTATGAAGGTCGGATTGTATATAAAAATCAGAAAAATTCTTTCTATCTTATTGCACAGGGGAGATTATGTTCAATATGTTAAAGGGATATCGTATTATCCTGAGTGTGAACGAAAGACTAAGTATCAGATAATGAAAGACCAGCTTTATTTTGTCTGGAATTATGGATATGAAGAGG
>Ga0310697_10003248_pt1 | contig 16552 bp, 15 predicted proteins | sample 172DNAGHGlowgp2_FD_203883 | JGI IMG/M metagenome (GOLD analysis project Ga0310697, IMG submission 203883) | Sheep rumen microbial communities from Palmerston North, Manawatu-Wanganui, New Zealand - 1728 DNA GHGlow gp2 (v2) (version 2) | ecosystem: Host-associated > Mammals > Digestive system >... | reverse complement strand
AACGGCTACAGGACTGAAGCAACTGTTAGGCGCAGCGAGCAACGAACTGTTCGGCATGGGCACCGACGGACTGCTGAAGGCATCAAGAGACAACGGCATCACTTGGACAGACGAAAAGCTGGACGACCGGAAGGAACTGCTGCCAGTCAGCGACATGGCCTGCGTAAGCCTCCCCTATGCCCCCAGGAAGAACACGGACTATGTGCTCCTTGTGGGCAATAGCGCCAATGCCGCCGATACCGCCTGTACCGTGTGGAGAAAGATAAGCTACTACACAGAAGCACCCGAAAAGAGCCAATGGGTCTATATGCCCAATGACCCTGAGAACAAGTATACGCTGCCCCGTCAAAACGGACTGTCAATGGCTGCGTTCGAGGGAAATGTGCTGGCCATAGGAAGTGACCTGACAACCTATCTGTCGACCGACCAAGGCATCACCTGGCAGAAGAACACAGACTATTCGGTGCCTGCCGGCATGACTGGCACAAAGGTAAAGATTGTAGAAGGCGACGATTGTGTCTGGATGGTGACCGACAAAGGAGAGGTCTGGAACGGGAGAAGAAGATAGCCAGGACATCACCTTGTGGGTGCCTATAATATATTAAGGTATAAGAAGACATGCAACGATTCCTCGCTCTGGTCTGCACCTTGATGCTCTGGACGGCCGCCATCCATGCACAGGACGAGCCCGAATACCGGCTTGAGCTGGGAGCGGGAGCAGGACTCGTAGCCTACGAGGGCGACCTGAACGGCAACATCCTGAAAGGCATGCAGCCGATGGGGGAACTGGTTGTGAAATACAAAATGAATCCTCGCATGGCCTGGACGGCCTGCCTGGGGTTCGGAACCATCAAAGGCTCGTCGGCAAACGACAACACGTGGTATCCCGATGCGGACGAAACCATCGATTTCAAGTCGTCACTCACCGACTTCTCCGTGAGGTTCGAATATAACTTCTGGCCTTTCGGCAACGGACAAGAATACCGGGGCACCAAACCTATCACGCCGTTCATCGCGCTGGGAATGGGACTCTCATTCGCAAAACCGCAGGGAGGAGCGTCGGCCACAGGATTTCAGATACCCATCGGAGCAGGCGTGAAGTACAAAATGGGCAAGCGATGGAACCTGGCTGCGGAGTGGATGATGCACTTCACCGGCTCAGACAAACTGGACGGTATAGCCGATCCATACGGCATCAAGAGCAACGGGCTTTTCAAGAATACCGACTGCTATAGCCTCCTGGCTGTAACCATCACTTACGACCTGTGGGCAAAATGCAAGACCTGCCACAACGATAAAGACTAACAATTAAGCATTAAGCATTATGGATTATGCATTAGATATGACGCGCATCCCCCAGCACATTGCCATCATCATGGACGGCAATGGCCGATGGGCTATGGAACGAGGCAAAGAGCGCACTTACGGCCATCAGGCCGGTGTGGAAGCTGTGAGAAAGATTACCTCAGAGTGCGTCAAGCTGGGTGTCAAATACCTGACACTCTACACTTTTTCTACCGAGAACTGGAACCGCCCTGCCGATGAGGTTTCGGCACTTATGGGTCTTGTTCTTACCTCGCTCGAGGACGAAATCTTCATGAAGAACAACGTCCGGTTCCGCGTAATAGGCGACATGAAACGCCTGCCCGACGACGTTAGGAAGAAATTGCGTGAGACAGAAGAGCACACGGCTATGAACAAGGCCATGACTATGGTCGTCGCACTGAGCTATTCAAGCCGCTGGGAGATTGTAAATGCCATGCAGGAAATCATGCAATACCACGATATGGGCAAGCAATCCTATATGGACTGGAAATACATTGACGAACAAATGATCAGCAAACATCTCACAACGAGCTTCATGCCCGATCCGGACTTGCTGATCCGTACAGGCGGAGAACTGCGCATCAGCAACTATCTGCTCTGGCAAATTGCCTATAGCGAGCTCTACTTCTGTGACACTTATTGGCCTGATTTCGATGAAGAAGAACTGCACAAGGCCATTGCAAGCTACCAAAACAGGCAACGCCGTTTCGGAAAGACAGAAGCACAGATAGAAGAAGAGACCAAGTAAAATAACGAAGAAGAAGTGAGAAAGAACAACACATACAACAAGGTTGCAGCAACAATGAAGGGCTTTCTGCTCTTTTGCGCCCTTGCTTTTCTGCCCTTGACCATCCATGCACAGGAGATCTCATACACAGGAACTCCTAAGCATTGCGTGATTGGCGGCATCAGCGTCGAGGGAGTCGACGACTACGAAGACTATATGCTGACAAGCCTGTCGGGACTGTCGGTAGGACAGGTGATCGATGTGCCGGGCAATGAAATCACCGAAGCCGTTAAACGATACTGGAAACACGGTCTCTTCTCGAAGGTATCTATTACAGCCGACAGCATTATCGGCTCGAATGTCTATCTGTGCATCCATCTTGCACTCAGGCCGAAGATTACAGAAATCAACTACACTGGCGTAAAGAAAGGCGAGCGCGAAGACCTCGAAGCCAAATTGGGAATGGCCAAAGGCATGAGTCTCACCAAGAACCTGATAGACCGTGCACAGATACTTGCCAAGAAATACTTCGACGACAAGGGATACAAGAACGCCGAAGTAGAGATTCAGCAACGCGACGATGTAACAGGAAAGAACCAGGTGATTCTTGATGTCAACATCGACAAGAAGTCGAAGATGAAGATTCGGTCAATCATCTTTGAAGGAAACGACAAACTGACAAAGAGCAAAATCCTGAGCCGTCCGTTCAAGAAAGGCTACTTCGGAAAGATGAACGAGGCTGGTACGCTCAGAGGTTTCTGGCGTTCTAAACGCTTTACACCCGAACGTTACGAAGAAGCGAAGAAAGCCTTGATAGAGAGATACAACGAACTGGGTTTCCGCGATGCCGCCATTCTGGAGGACTCGGTCTGGAATGTCGACGAGAAGCATGTCAGCCTCTACGTAAAGCTGGAGGAGGGTACGAAATACTACCTGCGAAACATCACTTGGGTGGGTAATACCGTACTGAACACCGACGCGCTGAATGCGTTGCTGACTATGAAGAAAGGCGACGTCTACAACCAGAAGCTCATGAACAAGCGACTGCAGGAAGACGACGATGCCGTCCACAACTACTACTTCAACAACGGCTATGTGTTCTCTGGCATCGAACCGACAGAGATTAATATCGTCGGCGATTCCATCGACTTGGAGGTACGTGTTACTGAAGGGCCGCAGGCACACCTCAGCAATGTGCGCATCTTCGGCAACGACCGACTGTACGAAGAGGTCGTGCGCCGTGAGCTCCGCACCAAGCCGGGCGACCTGTTCTCGAAAGATGCTATCATGCGTTCGGCCCGTGAGATAGCACAGATGGGCTATTTCGATGCAGAGACCATCAACCCCGAAGTGAAGCCCAACCCCGATGACGGAACTGTAGACATCAACTGGAATCTGGAACAGAAGTCGAACGACCAGCTCGAACTGTCGCTCGGCTGGGGCCAGACAGGTATCATTGGCCGCGTTGGCGTGAAGTTCAACAACTTCTCACTCCGCAACCTCTTAGGCAAAAACAAACTTCACCGCGGTCTGCTTCCTTCCGGCGACGGAGAGCAGATCGGCTTGAACTTCCAAACCAACGGTCGTTATTACAGTTCTATTTCCGGCAGCTATTCTACGGGATGGTTTGGCGGCAAACGTCCCAACGCCTTTAGTGTGAGCGCCTATTATTCCAAGCAGAGCGACGTGTCAAGCAGCTACTACAATAACTCTTGGATGAACTCCATGTATGGTTATTACGGAGGCTACGGCAGTCTGAACTCCACCTATTACAACAACTACGAGAGCTTCCTCGACGACGACAAGTACATCAAGCTGTTCGGTGCCACCGTGGGATGGGGCAAGCGTCTGCGCTGGCCCGACGACTACTTCCAGCTGTCAGCTACGGTAGACTACCGCCTCTACATGCTGAAAGACTGGCAATACTTTCTCATCACGAATGGTAACTGCAACAACCTGAACTTCGGCTTGGCCCTGACCCGCAACTCTACCGACAATCCGCTCTTCCCGCGTTACGGCTCAGAGTTCTCCCTCTCCGTCACGATGACGCCCCCCTGGTCGCTGTTCGACGGCAAGGACTATGAGCACCTGGCCACCGCCTCTACCTATAACACCAACCGCGAGCTCTATCAGAACGAACAGAAGGAGAAATACAAATGGGTAGAGTACCATAAGTGGAAGTTCAAGAGCCGCACCTTTACTGCGCTTACCGGCGGACAGAAGTGCTTCGTGCTGATGACCCGTGTGGAAATGGGTCTTTTGGGCTCCTACAACAAGTATAAGAAGTCACCCTTCGAGACGTTCTACATGGGCGGCGACGGTATGAGCGGCTACTCTACAAGCTATGCCGAGGAGACCATCGGCCTGCGCGGTTATGAGAACGGTTCGCTGACACCTTACGGTCAGGAGGGTTATGCCTACGACCGTTTCACACTCGAGTTGCGCTATCCCTTCATGTTGGGCAATACGACCATCTACGGACTGACCTTCCTGGAAGGCGGTAACGCATGGAACGAGACAAAGAACTTCAACCCCTTCTCCATGAAGCGTTCGGCAGGTGTGGGTGTACGTATCTTCCTCCCCATGGTGGGCCTGATGGGTATAGACTGGGCTTATGGCTTCGACAAGGTCTACATGGGCACCAGCAACGAGCAGCGCGGCGGTACACAGTTCCACTTTGTGCTCGGACAAGAGTTCTAATGAATTGAGATTTGAAAATTGAGAATTGAGAATTATGATTAGAAAAATTATCATTTGCGCAATCTGCGTAATCTGCGGTTTGACGACAGCTTCAGCCCAGAAGTTTGCATTGGTCGACATGGACTATATCTTCAAGAACATCCCTGCCTACGAGCGGGCCAACGAGCAACTTACGCTCATCTCAAAGAAGTGGCAGGCCGAGGTCGATGCCCTCACCACTGAGGCACAGACCATGTACAAGACCTACCAGAACGAAGTAGTGTTCCTTTCGAAGGAGCAGAAGAAAGCCAAGCAGGATGCCATCATGGAGAAAGAAAAGCAGGCTGCCGAGCTGAAACGAAAGTACTTCGGCCCCGAAGGTGAGCTGTTCAAGAAGCGCACCTCGCTCATGAGTCCCATTCAGGAAGAGGTCTACAACGCGGTGAAGGACATTGCCGACCTGCGTGGCTACCAGCTTGTGCTCGACCGTGCCAGCGATACCGGCATCATCTTCGGTTCGCCCAAGATCGACATCTCCAACGAGGTGCTCCACAAACTGGGCTACAGCAACTAACCACCCATAAGGCCAATAGGACCCATAAGGCCAATAAGCGCCAGGTTTCCAGAATCCTTAGTCGCCTTAGAGACCTTAGTTGCCCTATAAGCCCCATATCTCCCAAGAAAAAACAATTAATACACAACAACAACAATGAAAAAATTATTATTAGCAATCATGATGCTGCTCCCCATGGCAGCCATGGCTCAGGCCAAGTTCGGCCACGTCAAGACACAGGAAATCATGCAGGCCATGCCTGAGTACAACACCGCCAAGACTGAAATTGAGGCGCTTACCAAGCAGTATGAAGCCGACCTCCAGTCTATGCAGCAGGAGTTCCAGAAGAAGTACGAGGACTATCAGAAGAACGGCTCCACGCTTCCTGACAACATCAAGCAGCGCCGCGAACAGGAACTGCAGGACATGGATCAGAAGATTCGCCAGAGCTATCAGGACAACCAGCAGGCACTGGCTCAGGCTCAGCAGGAGAAGCTGCAGGCTATCACCACCAAGATCCTTGATGCCATCAAGCAGGTGGGCGAGAGCGGAGGCTACGTCTACATCATGGAGATGGGAGCCGGCATTCCCTACATCTCGACAACCCTTTCCGACGACCTCACCGCTCAGGTGAAAGCCAAGCTGGGTCTGAAATAAGACCTTTCGCAACATGAAACGCTTACTATTCCTGCTCACTGTCGCATTCTCACTGGCCGTCCAGGCCCAGACCGACAGCATTCCGCAACCCCACCTCGGCTACCTGAGCTACAACGAGGCGCTCACCTCCATGCCCGACTATGCCACCGTGCAGCAAAACCTGACAGAACTGCGCGAGGCATACGACAAAGAGATGCAGCGCGTGGAAGACGAGTTCAACCAGAAGTACGAGGCCTTTCTTGAGGGGCAGCGCGACTTCCCCCGCACCATTCTGCTGAAGCGACAGACCGAGCTACAGCAGCTCATGCAGCAGAACATCGCGTTCAAGACCGAGCTGCGCAAGGATCTGCAGAAAGCCGAGGAGGAAGCCATGGCTCCTCTGCATGCCCGTCTGAAGGAGGTGCTGGCCAAGATTGCCCGCGAATGCAGCTTCGCCGTCATCTTCAATACCGACAGCAACGCCCTGCCCTTCATCGACCCCGCCCGCTGCATCGACATCCAGGAGGACGTCAAGACTCGGCTCAGCAAATAGTTACAGAATCAGCGGGAAAATCAGCAGGGACGGTTCTACTTGTCATCAAGTAGAACCGTCCCTGCTGATTTTATCATCTCACATCAGTAACTTCTCACCGCTTTATCACCTTCATCACCCGCCCGTCAGCCGTACGGATGATGTTCAGCCCCTTCTGCATCTGCTGCAAGCGGCGGCCACTGAGGGAATAGTATGTCTTCTGTACAGACTGGTCGCTCACGACATCGGCAATGCCCGACAGATTCTCTATATCAGTCTCTACAATATTCCTGAACAATTTCCAACCATCTGTCTCTTCGTAAACAGCCTTTTTGCCAAGGGGCACATAGAGCGTTGCTGTTTCATAGACAATACTGGGGTTGTCGACTCCTTCCGTACAGGTGAAAACATCTGCAAAGAGAAAGGATGGTGAATCCAAGGGCGAGATGACAGAGCGGAGATTCGTGCAATTGGCAAATGCTTCTGTTCCTATATAGGGATTATAAGTATTTTTATTGGGTAAGACAATGCTTGTCAATGCTGTGCAGCCTTCAAACGCAGATTCGTAAATTTCTTCTACACTATTTGGAATGATTATACTCGTCAGTGCAGTGCATTTATAGAATGCCTTTCTACTAATGGTCTTCAAGCTGTTACCTAATGTCACATGGGTCAGGCCACGGCATTTGCGAAATGCTTGTTTGTCGATATAAGTCACGCTGTTTGGGATAACTATGTCTGTCAAATCTTCACAGTACTCAAATGCGCTTTGACCAATGTAGACAACACTGTTTGGAATGCTGACATGTGTTATATGGCATCCTGTTAATGCATAATACCCAATGCTTCTTACGCTATAGGTCACTCCGTCACAGACGATTTCGGCAGGAATATTGATAACGCCAGAATACGAACTGTTAAATTTGACATCATACGTAACTGTCGCCGTTTTCTGGGTTTCATCCAGATCATAATAGATGCCATCAATCTCAACATCGTAGGCAAAAGTTTGAAGTCCCATCATGGCAAAGAGGGCAAACACCAAAGTTTTCAGATATAATTGTTTCATAATTTTGTTTTTTTACATTCTGGAATAAAAAGGTTCAACACTCTGTTAGCATTCTCCATGTTGCAAAAGTAAAACAAAAAATCCGAACCGCCAAGCGATTCGGAGATTATTTGAGGGAATAGTATTCAAAACAGAACAGAAGTGGGAACTACTTATCAATATCATTGGGAATATAGTTTAAACAGTTTTAAGAAAAAAACCTATTGCTTCTTGTAAAGCACCAAGGTCATTCTTGATTGTAGAAAAGACCAGATATCCATTGATATCAAAATAGCCATGCGCTATATGATTGCGAATACCCATTACATCTTTCCAGGGGATTTCTGGACGCTCTGTCAATAACTGACCTTTCGTCAGATTGTCTATCTGCTTGATACCTTCACCTATTGCTTCTATCAACATACAACTAGCAGCCAGTTTCTGCATACCAGTTGAAGATATATAATAGTCTTCAGCTGAATACACATCAGCGTTCCACTCCAGCAACTGGCCGATAGCCGTATTTATCTGCTCGAAAGTAGACCTGATTCTGTTCCGTTCATTGTATGACGTATATTCCATCGCGTTCTATATCATTAAGAAGATATGGGTTCATGTGTGGGTGCATGTGAACGACATCCACACGGCATTGGAGCAATTGTTCCAAGAATCGCCTCAGGCGTACAACCAAATAAATAACAGGATCCATTTCTACACACACATCGACATCGCTACCTTCATGCTGTTCGCCTCTGGAGACAGAGCCAAACAGTCGCAATGTACGGATGCCAAACTCCGATCGGAGTTCATCGGCATGTGCAGCAATTAGTTCTATATACTCTTTTGTTGTCTTCATATTGATTATATGTTGCAAAAATAAAACAAAAAATCCGAACCGCCAAGCGATTAAAAGATTATTTCTGAGGTTCATGCCAAATTACATCTGTACATGGGCTGTGTACGGTGTGTTTGCAGGCTCCGAACACGCCGTACATAGCCCATGTACACTTTGCACTAAAAACTATTGCTCTACGAATGCGAAAAAAGATTGGAATACAAATTGCATATTAAAGAATTATTTGTACCTTTGCCGACACATAGAAGCAGTATGAACTATGACGAGTCTGAGTAAACACCCTGGCCCCATCGGCATCTTCGACAGCGGATACGGCGGACTGACCATCCTGCATGGCATCCGACAGCTGTTGCCCGAATACGATTTCCTGTATTTGGGCGACAATGCCCGTGCACCTTACGGACCGCGATCGTTCGACGTGGTCTATGAGTTCACGCGGCAGGCGGTGCTCAGGCTGTTCGAGATGGGGTGCCAGCTGGTCATCCTCGGATGCAACACCGCGTCGGCCAAGGCGCTGCGCTCCATCCAGCAGAACGACCTGCCGAAGTGGGATCCACAGCGGCGTGTACTGGGCGTCATCCGTCCTACCACTGAGGTGATAGGCCATCTGACGAAGAACAACCACGTGGGCATCTTCGCTACTGAGGGAACCATCAAGAGCCAGAGCTACAATCTGGAGATTCAGAAACTCTGGCCGCAGATCAAGGTGTCGGGCGTGGCCTGCCCCTTCTGGGTGCCTCTGGTGGAATATAACGAGGCCGACTCGCCCGGTGCAGACTATTTCGTGAAGAAACGGATAGACCAACTCATGCGCATCGACCCTGAAATCGATGCAATCATCTTAGGATGTACGCACTACCCGCTGCTCATGCCGAAGATCCTTAAGTACATTAATCCCGGTATTCGCATCGTCACTCAGGGAGAGTACGTGGCTACTTCGCTACAGGACTACTTCCGCCGCCATCCGGAAATGGAGCAGCGCTGCTCGAAGGGCTGCATCACCCACTACCTGACGACTGAGAATCCCGACACCTTCCGTGAGCATGCCCAGCTGTTTCTGCACGAGCAGATTGAGGTGGAGAACATCACGCTGGGGTGAGATGATTGCGGTAATGCCGCAGCTTACAGAACAAAAAAACTACGAAACATGAGACTGACGCTATTTTCTTTCCTCCTATTTCTAATGGCTGGAGGCCTGCAGGCACAGGTGTTCACCATCGATACCATCGGGCCTTCGGTGCTCAGCCGCATCGAGGGCAAGAGCTATCCCAAGGACTGTCCCGTGCCCCTGAGCGACCTCCGCTACCTGCGCCTGAGCCACTTCGACCGCGAAGGCCGTGAGCATGTGGGCGAAATGATTTGCAACAAGCGCATCGCCCAGGATCTGGCAGACATTTTCCGCGAGCTGTATCAGGCCAGATACCCCATCGAGCGCATGCGCCTTATCGACGAATACGATGCGGACGACGAGCAATCGATGCGCGACAACAACACGAGTTGCTTCTGCTATCGCGTCATCAGCGGCTCCACCACGCTGTCGAACCACGCCCTCGGCATGGCCGTCGACGTGAACCCGCTCTATAATCCCTACCATCGCGGCCAGATTGTGCAGCCCGCCAATGCGCGGAAATACTGCAACCGCCGTGCCAGTTTCCCCTACAAAATCAAGCAGGGCGACCTGCTCCACCGTCTGTTTACGGCCAAAGGTTTCCGCTGGGGAGGCTCCTGGAAGGCCTACAAAGACTATCAGCACTTCGACAAGAAATAGAAAAAGGCCCGCTAAGGACTCGCAACGACTCGAACAGAAAATGCAAAAGGCCCGCTCACTGGCGGACCTTTTGCACTTCTTTCATTACTCTCAGGAAGTTACCTCCCCATAGTTTCTCAATATCTTCGTCACTGAAACGGCGTCGGAGCAGCTGCCGTGTATAGAGCGTCAGCTCTGAGGCATCAGCCAGTCCGCGCACACCTCCGTCTCCATCGAAGTCGGTTCCCAGTCCCACATGGTCTATCCCCATCACCTTCACGGCGTGTTCCAGATGCTCCATCGCGTCGAGGATGGTTGCTTCGCCGTCCTTTTTCAGAAAACCGTGATAGAGGGTTATCTGGCAGACGCCCCCACGCTGGGCCAGACACCGCATCTGGTCATCAGTCAGGTTGCGCGGATGATCACACAAAGCCCGTGCCGACGAGTGACTGCAGACGATGGGCGTACGCGACAGCTGGAGCGCATCGTAGAACGAGCTCTCTGCGGCGTGGCTCAGGTCGACCATCAGTCCCAGGCGGTTCATCTGCCGGATGACCTTGGCTCCGAAGTCGCTTACGCCGCCGTGAGTCTGATTTCCCTTGGCCGAGTCGCACAGGTCGTTGTCGCCATTGTGGCAAAGCGTGATGTAGACCACGCCCCGCTTGGCAAAATGCCGCACGTTGCGAAGGTCACCTTCCAGTGCCAAACCGTTCTCTATGCCCAGCATGATGCTCTTCTTCCCATGTCGCTTGTTCAGCCAAAGGTCGTCGGGTGTACGGGCCAGAGCCAGATGGTCGCTGTGTCCAGCCACAATCTCCTCAATCTTGTCAAAGATGCTGTCGGCATAGGAGCGCGGTGTACAAGGCTCTCCGGCTTCCTCCTTCCACACTCCGCCTTCCACGCTCCACTTCTTCTGCGGCAGATAGGCCACCATGATGGTCGCATCGAGCAGTCCTTCGCGCATCTTGGGCAGCGACACGAGAATGCGCGGGTCGCGAGTGGCAAAGTCAATGCCCTGTGGAAAGAGCATGGGCGTGTCGCAATGCGTGTCAAGGGTCACGATATGATGGTGCAGGGTCTTTGCTTTCTGATAGAGACGGGCCTCGCTGACCAGCCAGCGGAACAGCGGCAAGCCGTCCTCACCCATACATTCAGGATGCCATTGTACGCCCAAGAAGGGTTTCTCCTCTGAGCTTTCGATGGCCTCAATCGTGCCGTCAGTGGCCGTTGCCGCCACGCGGAAGGCCGGGCCGGGATTGTCGACAGCCTGGTGGTGGAAGGAATTGACAAAGAGGGGCATGGCGGCAATGCCGCCATCTACCGGACAGGAAGAAGAAGCTTCCAGACAGGAGGGAGACGGAGAGAGCGGCGCTGCGGGGACAGAGGCATAGAGACGAGCCAACAGGGAGCCGGCAACGAGGGCAACGGTATGGGTAGGCTCGGTGCGGGGGGCATCCTGCGAGTGCTTCACGGGCGTGTCGATGTGCTGTGCGACGTGGCCACCCAAGGCCATTGCCATGGTCTGTATGCCGCGGCAGATGCCGAGGATAGGCATCTGGCGGTTGGCAGCCAGTCGGCAGAGCAGCAGTTCAGGCAGATCACGCTCACTATTGATGCCGCCCAAACGGGGGTCGGGCTGTTCTCCAGCATAGAGCGGATTGATGTCGGCCCCGCCGCTCAGGAGCAATGCGTCGATGCGGTCGAGCATGCCGAGGAGTGTCTCACGGTTGGAAAGTGGCGGCAGGACGACAGGTACTCCGCCCGCGGCTACTATCTGCTTGTAGTAGCCCTCGCCCAGCTTACACGCCGCGTCGGCATAGTTGGCGGTGATGCCGATGAGCGGGCGTCGGCCGCCAGTCTGCAGAGCGTCATAACAATGTCGGAGCTGGGCATTCAGGTCATAGCTGTTCATAGTAAAAGAAGAACTGCGGCAAAACCGCAGTTCGCTTAATGGGTTAGGATTCTTCTTCCAGTTCGTCGAAATGAACGGGTATCTCTCGCTTGATGTTCTGCTCGAGCGAGATGAGGGTCTCCGTGGCCATGACACCGGGAATCTCCTGCAGGCGCCCGTTGAGCAGATGCATGAGCTGTTCATTGTCACGCGCATAGAGCTTGACGAGCATGGTGTAGGGTCCGGTGGTGAAGTGGCATTCCACCACTTCGGGAATCTTTTCCAGCTGCTTCACCACATCCTTGTACATGTTGCCTCGCTCGAGGGTGATGCCCACATAGGTACAGGTGCGGTAGCCGAGCGACTTCGGATTGACGTCGAACCCGCTACCGGTGATGACGTCACTTTCTATCAACCGCTGTACGCGCTGGTGAATGGCAGCGCGCGAGACACCACAGTCGGCAGCCACATCCTTAAAGGGTATGCGCGCATTCTTTGACAAAATACTGAGTATTTTCTTGTCAAGATTGTCTATTTTTTCCATTTCTTTTTTGTTATCGCTTTACATTTTGGTAGCAAATGTACGCATAAATATTGATTCTGGCAACATTTTGCGCAGAAATCTTCACTTTTCCCTGCAATTTGTACTGAATTAGCCTGTAATTCATACCAAATTAGGACATAATTCAGCCCGAATTAGAGGCTAATTCGGGCTGAATTATAACACACTGAAAATGAGCATCTTACTCAGGCTCTTGATAGCTGTCGAGTTTCTTTAGCCAAAACTCCCGCACATCGGCCCACCGATAGTAGGGTGCATCCTTCGCTTTCAGGGGCAGGGTGGCTTCGTCCTCGTTGAGCAGCACCTTCACCAGCACGTCTTTGTCGGCCGGACTGCTACGGTAGAACACCAGCTGAATGTTGGCCGACATGGGGAAGATGCGGTAGTTCACCCATCCCTTTTTCTCCAGCTGGTCGAGCCGGTCGACCGACTGCCCGTAACCATTGATGTCCATGAGGCAGACCAGCGGCAAAAGGCTCGTCTCGTGACCGAAACGGAGCTGTACGCCCGGCCGTGGCAGGGCAATAGCCGAGTCGGCCTGGGCAATGAGGCTGCGCAAGAGGAAACGCTGCGAGAAGGGCTGCTTGCCTCCGTTGAGCGGCGTATTGCCATAACCGAGAAACCAGAACACGTTCTCCATCTGCCAGTTCTGATAGATTTCCTCGTCGGTGAAGAGATCGTAGAGCGTCACCTTGCTGCGCAGGTCGGTGTTCTGGATGCTTCCTGCCATGCGGAAGAGGTAGTAATTGAGGCGCTCGCCATTGACCATCTTCCGGAAATAGGCTGTGTCTGAGAAGAGAGCTGCCGTAGGACGCTCCCAGCAGCGATGCTCCTGACAGTAGTCGTCGTAGACCTTACGGGTGCCATACGCAGCCCCCTGCTGCTGCAGATGCTTGTCGACATAGCTCATGAGACGCATCTCTGCCCTGCCTGCTTCGTGGACGACGCGCAGTTTTGGGTTCAGGACGAGCATCTGCTGTAGCGCGTTCTCCATCGAGAACACGCAGCGCAGCACCATGGTGCTGTGTGCGTCGACCACCGCATCGCCCTCAAACACACGGGGGAAGCGCTCCATCATCCTTCGGGCAATGTCCCGCTGCTGCTGAATGCCCAGCTGTGTCAGCTCGCCCAGACGGTCTTCGGCATCGGCGTACATCAGCCTCACCCGCTCCAGCACGTCGTGTCCCAGCGGACTCAGTTTGCCTTTTCGCTCGGCCTTCTCAAGAATGTCGACCACAAAGTCGTAGTCACGGTTATTAATCATGTAGCGCGAACCGTGACGGCCGTAGTGGCTCAGGTAGAAAGGCTGCTTGCCGTGCGGAGCCTTCGACAGCCGCCGCTGGTGCGGACCGGTATAGAGCGCACAGTTGCTGGCCGAAAGGCCCACGTCTTTCTTCAGTTCGTTCTTCGGTTTCGGCTGTGCCCCAATCGACACGACAGCCCAAACCGCAAAAAAGGTAAGTATCAGGCGTCTCATCATCGTCGTTTACAGGTTTAGGCCACAAAGTTAAAAATTTTCAATGACTAACCTGCTTTTTTCCCCGTTTTTTTATCAATTCATACTGAATTTTGATTATCTTTGCACCAAATTAAGAAGAAACGTATGGCAAAGACTACCTCCTGGCAAGACGACTACTGGCTGCCCCTGATGCAGGTCTACCTGAAACGACCCGTAGGACGGAAGCCCGCCTACAGCCGTGACATGGTCAACCTGAGTCTCGAACTGCACATCGCACCGCCACTGTTGGCAGCCCGCATGGAGCAGTTGGCAAAGCTCGACACGCCACGACTGGAGCATATCTGGCAGAACTTTAGCGCGAATCCCCGCCGGCTGAGCCGGGCTGTCAGGCTCTGGCGCGAGATGCGCGGCTTCGGTGCAGCCGAAGATTTCTACGAAGGAGTGGAGGTGAACGAGACCTTCGAGCGCGATTTCCGACCGCTCGACGAGGAGCCCCGCCTCATACCCGTCGCCCTGATCATGCTGCTGAACCTCTATTTCCAGCTCATCCCACAGACGATGGTGGCCGAAACGCCCGAAGTGGCCGGCATGGCCCGCCTGCTGCGCGTACCCGCCGAGCTGGTCGTCGAAGTGCTCGAGCTCTATCAGCTGTGCGATCCCTACCTGAATCGCAGCGACATCACGCTCAGCCCTCTGCTGGCTCCCTGCCAACAGGTGTGGCAACGGTTTGAGAACGTGGAACAAACACAGCTGGACACCTTTGCCGAAGAACTGAAAGCATACTATCAATGAGTCAGAGTCAGATACAGGAACAACGGCAGGAGCAACGGCTCTCGCAGTCCATCTCGGCCCAGCAGCTGCTGCAGGCCCAGCTGGTTGAGCTGCCCCTTACCCAGCTGTTGGAGCGCATTGAGACGGAGATGCACGACAACCCGGCCCTGGAGACGTCAAGCGACGACTACCAGGAGGCTCCCGACTATGCCGACGAGCCGGAAACGGCAGAGCCGCTCGACGACTACGAACAGCAGCGGGAGCGCGAAGAACGCAACGATGCCCTCGATGCCGCACTCGAAAACATTGGCCGCGACGACGAGGAACTGCCCGTCTATCACGGCGGCATGTCGTCGGCTGAAGAACGGGAAGAGATGGTCTACGGGCAGCAACAGTCGTTCTACGACCTGCTCCGCCAGCAAATGGACGAGACCGACCTCTCGGAACACGAGCGGGACATCATGGAATATCTCATCGGTTCGCTCGACGACGACGGACTGCTGCGCAAACCACTCGACGATATCGCCGAAGAACTGGAGATACGCGAGATGATCCAGACCTCGGAACAGGAAGTCCGCCAGGTGCTTCGCAAGCTGCAGGAGTTCGATCCAGCCGGCATTGGTGCACAGTCGCTGCAGGAGTGCCTGCTGCTGCAGATCGGACGGCGCGACGACTCGCACCTGAAAACGCTGATGAACAGCGTCATTAAAGACTACTTCGACGAGTTCACCAAGAAGCATTGGAACCGGATTGCCCAAGCTTTAGGCCTCACCGACACGCAGACAGAGCTGCTCCAGCGCGAACTGCGCCGGCTGAATCCCAAGCCCGGAGCCTCGATGAGCGAGACCGTGGGGCACTCCATGCAGCAGATCACGCCAGACTTCATCGTCGACACGCTTGACGACGGTACACTTTCGCTCTCACTCAACAACAGTGAGGTGCCACAGTTGCAGGTGTCGCAGTCGTTTGCCGACCTGCTCAAGGACTATCAGCAAAACAAAGAGGGCCTCTCCCGCCAGATGAAAGAGGCACTCCTCTATACAAAACAGAAGGTCGATGCCGCACAAGGGTTCATAGAAGCCGTGAAAACGCGCCGACGCACCCTGACGCTCACCATGAAGGCCATCGTACAGATACAGCACCAGTTCTTCGAAGACGGCGACGAAGCGTCGCTCCGTCCCATGATCCTCAAAGACGTGGCAGCCCGGACAGGGCTGGATCTGTCTACTATCTCACGTGTCTCGAACTCGAAGTACGTGCAAACCCGCTGGGGAATGTTCCCCCTGAAGTACTTCTTCAGCGATGCCATCGTCACCGAAAGCGGCGAGGAACTGTCCACCCGCGAGATCAAAGCGGCGCTGCGCGACCTGATTGAGGGCGAAGACAAGCGCAAACCGCTCTCTGATGACGCGCTCTCCGAGCTGTTGAAGCAGCAGGGCTACCCCATTGCCCGCCGCACCGTGGCCAAATATCGCGAGCAGATGGGCCTCCCCGTGGCCCGTCTCAGGAAATAAGGTTCCGCAAAGCCCCCATAGGCCCCAGAAGCCTTAGAGGCCCCATAGGCCCCAGCAGCCCTAGAAGACCCAGAAGCCCTTTAAGCCCCATAGGCCCCAGAAGACCCATAATTGAAAAGAAAGTGTCAAGAGAAAAAAACATCATCTATGCAGCGCGCTTCATGAGCATCATCTTCACGCCGTTCTACCTCCCGTTGTTCGGTCTGATCATCCTGTTCACGCTCAGCTATCTGTCGCTCCTGCCCATCGCC
>Ga0310697_10003247_pt1 | contig 16554 bp, 9 predicted proteins | sample 172DNAGHGlowgp2_FD_203883 | JGI IMG/M metagenome (GOLD analysis project Ga0310697, IMG submission 203883) | Sheep rumen microbial communities from Palmerston North, Manawatu-Wanganui, New Zealand - 1728 DNA GHGlow gp2 (v2) (version 2) | ecosystem: Host-associated > Mammals > Digestive system >... | reverse complement strand
ATTACCATCCACGATACAAATATTCGAGGGAACAACCTCACGATTCCCATCAACAGCCTGCTTTATATCGAGGCACAGAAGAACAATGTTTCCGTCTGTTATCTGAAAGATGCTCAGCCAACAAGCGTGGAGCTCCATACGACGCTGACCGCCGTGATTGAGGAGCTGAAAGAATACGAAAACATCTTCCAGTGCCACCGCTCATTTGTGGTGAATGTAAACAATATCACTTCTGCCAAGGGCAACTCCAACGGCTATCAGTTGACGCTTGGAACATGCATGAACAACATACCTGTATCCCGCTCGTATGTGCCTCGTTTAAAGTCTTTTATCAGGTAGGTTCTAAAAATTATGTCGGATTGATTTTTGAACCTTTAGCTCGGCGAAGCCAATTGATTTGATTGGGTTTTTGTCAGTTTTTGAGGGCGCATAGCGAGCTATGTAACCGAAAAAAGTGGCAAAAAGACTTCAAATCAAACAAAAAGCAACCGATATAAATAAATACAATTGGTAGTGAACTAAAAAACATAATTTTTAGAACCTACCTTCACTTAGTCATTCGTCCCAAAACTTAGTCATTCGCCATTTGGCATAGCTTTCCGTCAGCGGTTTTAGTTGTCTGTCACGGATATTTGGAAGCTACTGTTTCATGCTGTATTTTTGCGGCATGAAACAACGAATTGCACATATCATTTTACTGCTGATGACTGTCTGCAACATGACAGCTCAGACCACCATTTCGGGTGTTGTTACCGACGGGCGCGAACCGCTCGCTGGTATCAACATATTTATATTAGGTACGATTGACGGATGCCTCTCCGACTCCCTTGGACGATTCTCGTTCACCACCTCGCAAACGGGTGAAGCAACCCTCAAAGCCACCTTTATTGGCTATGAGGACTACACGCAGACTGCCGACATCAGCCTCTTGCACAATCTCACCATACGAATGAAAGAGCAGGCAACGACTATCCATGAAGTAGTTGTGACAGCCAGCACCTTCAGCTTTGGAAAAAGTGATAACTTCAAGACGATGGACGCGCTCGATGTGGTGATGGCAGGCAACTCGTGTGGCGACATCGTGGCAGCACTACAGACTCTGCCTGGTACACAGATGGTGGGTGAGAACGGCAAGCTCTACGTGCGTGGTGGCGAAAGTGACGAGTGCCAGACCTTCGTCAATGGGATGCATGTCCTTGTACCATACAGCACCAACACCGAGAATTCAGCCGTTCGTGGACGCTTCTCACCGTTCCTGTTCAAAGGTATCAATTTCTCCTTAGGTGGCTATAGCGGTGAATACGGTCAGGCACTTTCGTCGGTACTCCCCATGGAAACCACGGATGCTGCCACAAGCGACAAATACGGCGTGAGCGCATCCTTAGTTGATTGGAACATTGGCGGCACCAAAGCTTATCAGAACAGTAGTCTGTCGTTCAATGCCGCACTTACCAGCATGGGACTATACAACCAGTTGTTCACGCAACGGCAGGATTTCACCCGACCTTATCGTAAATTATCATGCGAGGCACAATACAAAAAGGAGTTCCGTGCTTCGAGTGTGCTGAAGTCGTATGTCGGCTATGACCTGACATCAGTAGGACTGCATACCGAAGGGCGTAACCTCTCATTGAAAGAACACAACATCTATGCTAACATCACCCATCGGACCGTGATAGGTAGCGGCTATACGCTCTTCACGGGTATAGCCAATTCATCTGTTTTTACCGATATTGACGATGCGCAAATGGTTGGCGACCATTATCATAATTTTCGTAACGAAGTGCATCTCAAGGCAAACGTCCGCAAGGCATTTTCGAACGTGTTGAAACTGTCGGCAGGCATTGAGGACTATGTCCGCAACAGCACGTTGAAATACGAAGCCAACCATTATCAACTCAATTACAACATCCTCGCCATTCATGTCGATGCGCAATGGCGCATCATTCCCCGTGTATTTCTCAATGCCTCGGCAAGAGTCGAGCTTTTGAAATCTGACTGTCTGTCATTGCCGAGGGCAACGCTGAGCTATATCACCAACAATCATTTGCAGTTCTCTTTGATGGCAGGTCGTTATAGCCAGACCCCTGCTGATGACTATTTAGCACAAAGCCAAAGCCATCTCTCCTCTCACAAGAGAGCTGAAGGGGTCCAAGCTGGAAGAGTTCGCCAAAGCACAGCCGACCATGCCATCCTCTCCATGCAGTATAAAGCAAAAAACACGCTTTTGCGCATCGAACCCTATTGGAAAAAATACCACCATTTGCCTTTGTTAAAGGATGGCTTTTATCAACCACATGGCTACGGCACAAGCCGAGGTGTGGATGTCTTCATAGAGGATCATTCGCTCTTCAAGCAACTGTCAACCACACTCTCCTATTCATTCAACGACTCCAAACGACTCTATCTCGACTACGCCGAAGCGCGGACACCCGACTATGCATCACGCCACAATCTGCGACTGACTGCCAAATACGCCTTTGGGAAAGCTATCATCGGACTGGCAGAATCTTACGCAAGCGGACGTCATTTCCCCACTGGCACCACACCGCATTACAACAGTGTGGACGTGAACCTGACCTATCTGTTAAGCCCTAAAATCATTATCTATTCCTCATTGAATAACATCTTCGGTCGCATCAACATTTTCCGTTATGACGCAAGCGGAAACACCGTCGTAGCTACCCGCGACCGCTTCCTATACATCGGAATTTTTGTTTCACTTAAAAATAATAAAGCGTATGACATCTCCAATTTTTAAACACAGTGTGTTAGCCATCGCTCTCATGATGATGGCATCAGTAAGTATCCATGCCCAGCAACCTACACAAGAGGACATGCTCAACAATGTAGCCAAAATGAAGCGTATCGAGGCAATGCAACCCGATAGCATTCAGCCAAAGTATCAGCTGGCACTTCAGAGCCTTTCCTTTGCGATAACCTATCCTCATGCCCCTCAGACGGATAACATGATTACCGAGGCAGAACAAGCCATCACGAAAATGGAGCAGATGAAGCATGCCGACCAGTCAGACATCTGTACCCTTCGTGGCTTCCTCTACATGGTGCGAATCGTACAGAATCCGGCTCAGAATGGGCAACGTTACTACCTCGACGTCATGCAGAACTATGAGAAAGCCCTAAAACTCAATCCCAACAACCAACTGGCAAAACAACTACAACAAAAGTTCTTTGAAGGAATGAAACAGCAAACGGGAAAATAAAATAAGACTCGTTTAATACTAAAACACTACGGAATTCAGTATCATTCCGCACCTTGCACCCGATGATGAGTCATTAAATCTATTGGTAACTCATCATCGGGTGTTTTATTGATTACCTTCTTCTTATCTTTACTTAGTGCCAATCACATGAACAAGCCACTTTCTTTCTGACGATGAAACGCATCTACCATCCACCCTTCTGCAATACATTCATTTTGATAGCATTCACGTTCTAATGGGTCATCAATAGTAAATAGCTCACAAATACGTGACCACGTTAATTTGTCAGACATCTGACAAATTGGGTATAAGAGATAGAACTTTGGTCTCTGTCGAGACCGAATGCACAGGTGTCAATATTTCCCCAAGTTGGGGAACAAATATTTCCTCAAGTTAGTGAAGATATCTTCTGAAACTGTTCTTCTTTTGTCATATTATCAATAATCATTCTACCTTTTTAGAAAATCCTTTAGCGAAATAGTTGCAATCCCTAACCCTTTTGCTTTTACCTGTAATCCATTATCTGATGTCAGTAATATGGGATTCTCATGTTTAAACTTTAACGCAACGGATAAAATGTTATTATCTGGAGACTTCTTGTTAAAATCTGTAGGAAGCAACTCTGGGTCAGAGAGTTCCATCTTAACGTTTCGTCTATCCATAGCCCTGTTAATAATACGCAAAGCCTTTTCAACGTTTTGTTTTTCCAATGAATCAAGTTTGATTTTAAGTTTGTCTAGTTCGTCTATTACTTTGGCTGATAAAACCACCAAGTATTTCTCATCAATTTTGGTGATAATATCTGGACAATTAACGAATACATTGGTGTCGATAATATAAACATTTTGTTTAGTTGACGATTTCACAGACTTCTGTTTGAGCGTTTCAAATTGAGATAAATCTATTTTTCCGACAACTTTAATTCCTGATGCGGGTTGTGATTCTTTTCCAAAAACTTTTGTATTATCAATCAGTAACAGGTTTTCTGAATTAATCCTTTCGAGGAAATTCCTTACCTCTACAGACATATTTGTGACACAGCTTAATATGTTCTCATCACAAATAATAATTGTATTCATTTTTGCTCTACTTGTGGCAACATTGAATAGCGAACGATCTAACGACATGTAACACAAGTCGTTGGGAATAAAGAAAATGCAGATATCACAAGTGAGCCCCTGAACTCTTTCTACTGTATCGATAATGACACGATTGGATTCGCCAAATCGTGTAACGAAAGCTTTTTGAAGAGACTTCACGGATGATTTGAACTTTGACAAAACAGCTATTTCGACCTTATTATTTACCTTAATAATCTCTCCTATTACATGCATTACGGTATCTATACCATTAGATGGGGTTTGATCACCAACTGCAAGAGGAAGTTTTATAAAAGATGGACCTCCTTCAGCGTTTAAGAAGCTTAATGAAATTGGAGCACGTCTCTCTGCTACAGAATTTAATGATCCATCATAGAATAAACTTGTAAATGATGCTGCTCTTTTAGTCAAACGATACGTGTCATTTAATTGATAAGACGGATAATTAAAATTATCACATAGTGTTTTAAAACCATCTGATAAAGGTACGTATTCTTTTTCTATCATCCTATCCATGCTCATATTGATTACGGGAGGTAATTGGCATTGATCCCCAATCCATATTACTTTTTTAGCAAGTTTCTTGGCAGCACAAACCATAGCAAAAAGAGCTTGGCTTGCTTCGTCCATAATTAAATTATCAAATGGCTGTAATTCGTAAGTCTCTTTTGCCCATTTTGAAGACATATAGAAAGTTGTTAAAGTCAAATTTCCAGGAGAGCAGAACAAATCTGATCCTTCAATATTTACTAAATCTGGTATTTCCTTTGATTCGTCAGTAGTCAAATTCGTTTTATGAACTAAGCCTTTTTTTACATATGGAGATAAAGCATCCTTAAAAGCAAGTTCCATCAAAGCCCGATTAGTTAGCGCCGTTACAATTACACCCTTCTTCGCATTCAACAATTTGGCAATTAACTCAGCCATCTTATATGTTTTTCCCGTACCAGGAGGACCTTGGATAATCATATCGTTTGATAATTCCCATTGACCAGAAAAGAATGTGGCATTACTACTAATACCATTTAGTTTAATTGGTTTCCATTCATGATGATTTTCATCAAAGTCCAACATCTTGCCAAATTCAGAAGAGGACTCTTCTGTTCTTACAAGTTGAATTAAATTTTGGTAATATGCAGTAGGTGGTTCTTGAGGACCTAATACTAGAATGCATCCAGTTTCTAAAGCAGTAGACATCTCTAAAGAGATACCTTTAAGTCCGACTAAAGAGAAATTCTCATTATCAGACTTTGCTTGCCAAATACAAACAACCTCTGAAAACTCCTTTTGATATTTGTTCCTTAGATCAGCCCATGAAATGGAACCCCAGTTTTTATATTTTGACATTTCACCAACTAAAAGGACACAGCAGAAATAGTCCCCTTTTCGTGGAAGACCTCTACTATTTCTCATTTTAAGGATTACAGTCCCTTTCTCATCTATCTTAAGAAACTGTGAAACAAAAAGTTCTCCATCTTCCATTAATGCCATCGATGATTTTCGAATAGTCCTAATGTACTTCTCGCTGATTGCACTAAGTTCCTCATCTAAGAACTTTTCCTGTTGTTTTCTTGTATATTTCATAATCAGATATCTTCTTCATTTCCTAAAATGACTGTTCCTTTATTCTTAATGTCCAATCCAAAACCCTTGATTTCATCAAAAGCGGAATACAGAGGATTCTCTATAACAAACTGTGTATTCCTTACATACTTGAATATTTTGGCTAATGCCTCAAAATATTCTCTTGGAGTGTACTGGGCATCAAAAATGAGGTTTATATTCGAATTGTTACCGAAAAGTTCCTCAAAATCTACGCATCTTATTTCTTTACCGTCGTCAACAAGAAGGAGGTTGTTGGGATTTGACATAAGAGTCTCGAATGAAGTCGCTGCAAGATGTATTTTTTTACCTCTTGCACTTCGAATAACAATATTTATAGTTTCTCCCTGAGGAGTTTTAATTACACTATAAACATCTGCTATAGATTCCTCAGCATCCCATCTTGATACATCATAACCATGATCGGCTAGATACTGTTTTGCTTTAAGTCTTGCATTTTTACTTATTTCTTCCTGTTCTTCCTTAGACAAATTACCCTTCTCAACAACTTGTTGAGCATTAGCTAAAAGCAATTCGCTTTGTTTGAGTATTTGTTGTTTCAATTCAAATATTTCCTTCTCTTTTTCCAGAATTTCGTCACGAGATACGAGGAATAGCAGATTCCAATCATCTTTGGAAAATGGGATATTTGGTATTTCACATATTTCTCCCATTATTATTTGAATAGACTTAGCTCTATTTATGTAGAGTCGTTTCATGCTGTCAAAATAAGCATAGTCTCCGATTTTGTCTTTAAATAGCACATTCTGGTTATAAATGCATCGATACGGCATTTCGCTATCTATAAGAAAAATTGAAAAAAAATGGTCCTTTTTCCATTGTAGATAACGTTCATCTTTCCATTCAATGGCTGTTTCAAAATCCTCTAAAACATATTGTGTATAATCTACTTTCTTTAGAGTTTGCAAAATACTTAAAACTGAGTTTTTGGTCTCTTTCTTTTCTATAGGATATTCACAAATAACTGATGTTAACCACTCCAAAGTTTTTACGAGATCATCGACTTGCAGATTATAATCAGAGCATTTCTGCTCTATTCCATCAACAATGCCTTTCCTGAATTTAATCAAGTTTTCCGTTTCATCTTTTACACCGATTGATTTTAGATAAGAAAGCTTTTCCTTGCAATCCTCACCTTCCTTTGCCCATTTTTCTACAGCAGCATTGATTTTTTCTTCTTGCAAAGTGTAACTGTTTGAAAAGTATTTTCCAACAATGGTCTTAAAGAACGATAATTGATAGAAATTAACCTTTTCATTCATGCATATAGCCATTAAGTTGTCAAACACGGAAATATCTATTGTTTGCAAATTAACCATTGGAACCCAACTCTCATCCCATAACCTACTATATGCTCTCTTCTGAACCTCGTATCTACGGTAATAATTGTTATATACACTCTGGACGTAGAAACGGTTATTCCAATTACTTTTATCTCTTCTATACCATATAAAATATAATATTTGAGACGCATTCAAATTAGTTGGTATCTTTGATAATGAGCCTTCTTTAGGACATTTTTTCAAATCACATATTTGTTCAAATAGAATCTGTTTGTCAATAAATCCCAATGAGAATACATTCTTCTTGAGTTCTGATGCTGATAACCCCTCGAATTGTTCGGCAATTTCATTGATAACATTAGACAATCCCTTGTATTCTGGATTTAATTCTGCAAGAGACAATTTCATTACCTTATTTTCTCCCACTGTCCTATATGGACATAATACTTCATCACTATATGTGAACAGAGTAAGAGGCTTCCCATCAATTTGTATATGGGCATTAGAGAAGGCCGTTTTAACTCTTTCCCCATAAACAGAAATGGCCATTTTAATAATACGTGTTTTTGGTGAGGATTCATCATACTTTTCTCCAACATTCAAACTTAATGATATACTTTGCAAGAATAGTTCTTTTGTTTTCGTTCCTGAATTTTCAACAATTGGAAGAATCTCGATGGAAGACCCACCTTTCTTTATTAAATTTTGAGTAAATGAATCAGGCCAAAAAGTATCATATTGTTTATATAAGTCAGTCAGACTTGTTGATTTAATTAACTCATCATAGTGATTGGTAACTATCTCTGCAAAAACATTATCATCTTGCAGAATGTATTTTTCAAGTTCAGGGAAATATTCATTTTCATCAAGGCAATATGGCAAGAGCCATTCTTGCGTCTGCTCATTTCTCCTCGTCATTAACTTCAAACAACTCAATGATCCAAGAGCATTTTTGAAAAGTATAAGTTCTTTGAGTTTTGAATCGCCGACACCATCGAAACTTATAAGCTCAACAAATAGGTGTTTTCTTTCTTCAAACTCTAATTCAGAAAAATCACAAGCAGCAATAGTTGCAAACACACTTTTTGCTGATGGAGCATATTTTGATAGAATTTCGCTAAGAGGATGGTCATCAACAATAGTATCAGTACAATTATAACCAAGTTTCTGCAACTCATTATGAATGGCTCGTGTTTTCTTAGTCGAAATTATTATGTTTTTACGTTGACTAATTTCTTCAACTGAGAGCCATTCACCTTCTATTTGGAATAACTTGATTTTTCCTATAATCCTCGCAGTCTTATCCTTTTTTTTGAGGAACCACTCGAAGAATTGATTTCGCTTTTCTTCATCAGCTTCATTAATTAGCCAATTATTTAGCAGCGAACAGTCTTTTACTAGATGCTCTACGATTGTCTTACCAGAATAGCACCTTTCAACCAAGCTGAAGAATTCTTTATTTTCTTTTACTGGAGTAATGTCGATATCTGGAGATGGTAATCTTTTCTTAGAATCGATAATTTTACACAAAAGACTTGCACCAATTATTTCAGAAAGACCACTATGGTCGATTAAAATTTCCTCTTGTTTTGAGAGTTCTCCATTATGATCTAGGATAAATGAATGGTTCTTCAAAGCGTCTTTGTATGCTACATTAAAATGCTTGGCCAACATTCCTGTGTCTGCTGGTTTTTCGTCAAATAACGAAGTAGGCAATAACCATAAACTATTATTCTCTCCGCTTTTAGCAAGTTCTGCCACCCATTCAACTATGGAACGACCTATGTTTTGCATAAGGTAGTAATTCCAAGGATTATCTCCTAATATACGCTGGCGTGGAGAATCTAAGACAAAATTCGCATTTATATAAAATGGGAAGATAAAATCTTTAACTAAAGTGGGAAGAAACGCAAATAAAGAGATATCCGAATTGCCGTTGTTTGCTTCGGCAATGGTTGTAACCATATTATCCCTATATGGAGCTGCAAATGATATTTGTGTAGAACCACCAACAGCTATTTTGGGCGGGATATTTTCGTATTCAGCATTTCTGGAATTAACAAATTTTGCATCCTTTACTCTATTATTCTCATCGGATTCAGTGATGGAGATTTTTAAATCAATACCACTTTTCTCAAAAGCCTCGTTATTAACAGCAATATCATAATCTTTTCTTTCAAACTGCTCTGATAGACCATGAGAATTTTTCAGCGTTATTCTACTATTTTTTATATGTTTACTAATCGTTTCATCGTTAAAATCAATACGCAACGTGTTACGTAGAAATAGCATAAACTTAGGATTTCCTATGATTCCTAATATGGCTTTCTCATAGCCGTCATCACCAGAAATTCTTTCTTCACTAAGTTTTAATGCGATAGCGACATTGCTTTTTTCAAAATTGTAATCAGAAGTTTTTAACTCACTGGGAAGTTGATCTGTCCATATAGGCTCTAGTTGCCATGGAATATCTTTTACTCCTTCAAATTTCTTCTTCTCGCTTTGAAAAGTTCTCAAAAAGTCTAATTTTTGCTGTTCAGTTGCAAAATTATTAATTTTAAAATAGAAATCTTCAAAATTCCTGAAGATAGGCTCATTCCTATCGAACTTAAACTTGTAGCCTCCGGTAAATATAATTACTTCTTCAGAATCTGTGAAAACTGATTTAAATCCGATTCCTTTATAGCCAGTCTTGTTCTCATTAGCCTTTTTTGTTCCATTTGCTGCAGAAGTAATTGCTTCAAAGTCATCTTTGCTAAAGGCGAAACCATTATGCTTTATAACAAGATAATCGCCGATTGTTCGTATCTTCACATTAACTCCCTTCTGTGCCGATGCATCATCTGCATTCTGAATCAGCTCAAAAAACATTCTGTCCTTGGAAGAATATAGATTTTTTCCCACTTCTGCTAGTAAATGGGAAACAGTCAAATTGGTCGCTGGACTTATGTTTTTTCTAAATACAGCTTCAACATCCTCCTTATAAGGGTTCTCGACTCTTTCTATTCGATTAGTTTGGAATTGAAATAATTGGTTCCTTTCCTGACGCAACTCTTTGCAAATAAGCCTCAATTTGGTGCGATAAAAACAACCACTTTCGATTCCTTCTACATTAACTACAGCTCTAATATTCTGCCCGTAAAAGGGATCTGCCAACAAAGCCCCTTTTTCTCTACCATCAGAACGAAGATTAACGAGAAAAGTGTGTTCTCCAAAAGATACTGCCTCACCAATAAAAACATTGTCACTAATTCCGATTATCTTTAATAGTTGATCTATACCGTAATCATAATAGTAATCTTCATATGGCTTATCGTTAAGTTGCTTTAAGCCAAACATCAAATTGTAATTATCGTCAACGCCTAAAAAGACAACGTTAACTATCTCACCAACGTACAGTAAATCTTTTGCTGAACTAATTACATTCCAATTAAGATTGTCTCTATCTATAAAACCTTCAAATTCATCAACTTTTATGTTGGCTCTCTTTTCACCGACCTTTATTACCTCAGCTTCAGGAAAAACGGTTCCCTCAATAAACTGTTCGGTAAATAGCATTGCTTTTGCTTGTCTTTCTTTAAGAGCCTCTTGACGAGCTATTTTTTTCTCTTCTATAATCTTATCCTTCTCCTTTTGTCTTTTTTTGATAAGGATATAAGGAATTTGCTTATAGCCCAAATCTAACTTTCCATCTTCTCTTACTCTTTTAATTAAAACCCTTATGGGTTGACCTTTTGAGAACAATGCACTTAAGTTTTCAATTTTATCATTTGAAATCTGAGAAATATGGAGCAAACCTGTTGAACCATTATAAAAGTCGACAAATACACCAAAATCAGCAATATTTTGTATCATTCCTTCTACAATGTCTCCTTCCTGGAAAACTGCTGTTTTTGCTTTTTCCAATTCTGTGTTATATAGGAAAGGATCTATTGTTTTTATTTCAGATAATAGTAGCTCATGGAACTTGGTATCTTGTATAGTAACACCTTTCAATTTAAGATAATCAACAATATCTGATATTGATGAGTTCTTAATTTTGGCTATGTCTTTTAGATTCATTGTTTATATTTTTGTATCAGATTTCCAATGTATTTTCTTACTTCGAAATACTAAAAAGAAAAGAATATAATTGCATCATTTATCAAAATGGCAACATTATCATGCCAAACTTTTCCACAAAGATATAAAAAACATAGTAAATGGCTAAACAATTAGCAGTTATCTTCACGAATTTATGCATTATTTTGAAAAAGACTGATAGATTGGGTAAAGACGATATACATCGATAAACAAATTGCTGTTAGGATGAAGAGTCCATTTGCTGACATTCTCCTTCGATTGTATTGGTGCTTTCCTTCAATTATACTAAATCTCTCCTACGATTACACTGAACCTTTCCTTTGATTTTACTGACATGGCGAGCCCTCGGCGAATTTATAGCGAGCCTTCGTTATCGCAACGGCGAGCGCTCGCCGTTGCGATGACGAGCCTTCGGCAACTAGTTGAATCCAAAGGAGCGGTTCAGTAAGTCCTTTTGGACGCTGAAGATAATCCCATAAAGCGCTTCAGTAAATCCCCTCATAAGATGCTGACAGTCAACTAAAGATATATAAAGGTAGATTATAGGTGACGGTCTTCTCTCTTGACTGCTCCACCCCTTCTGCGTGGAGAAATGTTAAAAATGAAGGTGTTGTGTAAAAAAGTTTGCGAAATAATTTGGTTTATAAAATAAACTTCTTTATCTTTGCGGCGTAGTTCGAACAACAATGGCTGAGTTTGTGCTTTCTGCAGGAGCACAAACGAGGCTGGAGAAATGAAAAATTGGAAAAGAACAACCCTTTAAAAAAAATGAACTATGGAAGAAAATATCAATATGACTGCCGAGCGCAGTCTGGAAATTATCACGCAGCAGATAGAGCGAAGCCGAAAGTCGGTATCGGAGGATGTTGGCATGTCGCTCTTCATCTCAGGTCTTTGCATTATCGGCATAGCCTTTGTCACCTGCATTTGCGCCTTGCTCACTGGCAATATGGCTTTTCATCTGCTCTACGTCTTGGTGCCCGTATTGGTAATCGGTATAGAACGTTACGTCAAAAGAAATAAGCCAAAAGCTCCGACCAGTTTCATTGGCACAATGGTAGATAAAACATGGCAGACATTCGGCATCTTCGTCCTGACTTTTTTCGTGCTGTCTATTCTTTTCAATCGTCTGATGCTCCACGATGCCCTGGTAGCTGATAATATGCAGGTGTATTTCCAAAACCGCATCAGCCCTGTTCGAATCATTCTCCTGATGATGGGAATGGCTGTTACAATCAATGGTTACACCCTGAAAAGCAAATGGATGGTATGGTGTGGCATTATTGGTGGCATTGGAGGATTCTTTTGGGAGTCTTTCTGCGTGACACAGACATTACTGGCTCGGAGCAGCGTTCCATTAGAATATTACGGTACTCTCGCGACCATTGCTCCTAACCTTATTATGGCTGTATTCACCTTTATCGGCTTGCTGCTCCCAGGCTGGATGCTCTTAAAACATAATAAGTAACCTATGCCGTTCCAACCATTAGACCCACTGCTGCACTCTGAGCTGCGACTTGCCATTGTGTCGCTGCTTATCAGTGCCGAAGATGCCGAGTTCCCGTACATCAAGGAGCAGACGGGAGCCACGGCTGGCAACCTGAGTGTGCAGATAGACAAACTGTCGGCGGCGGGCTACATCGAAGTGGAAAAGACCTTCAAGGGCAAGAAACCTTGCACTGTCTGCCGCATCACGCCCACAGGACTGAAAGCATTCGAAGACTATGTGGAAGCACTGAAGAGCTACCTCAACGTGAAGTAGTTCTTCAGCAAGAAAGAGGGAAAGAAATTAGAATAAGAAATGACAAAATAATAACTTGGGATTATTCTCAACCACGAATTTCACGAATTAAACGAACCTTTAGCTCGGCGTAAGCCAATTATTCTTTAGATTATTAAATCATATTTCACGAATAAAAATGCAATCATTTTTAAAATTAGAGAAATTTGATAAAATTAAAAACTAAAAATTCGTTTAATTCGAGTAATTCGTGGTTTCATAAAATACAAATGAATGGATTAAAATCGTCCCAAGTTTTTTAATCGTTGCTAAAAAGGATGTTTTACCAAAAACATATTATTTCTGGTAAAATTATTCCATTTATTCTAATTTCTTTCCAAATAAAATCGTTAATTACTTTTGGAAAATCTTTGGGGTGAAAATGAGTTGTGCCCAAAGCCAATGGAGGTGACGCTTGTCGCTTGTGCGGTTCAAGCGCTCCATGGTTTCGGAACCGGACATGAAGGTATAACCCGCTTGGAAAGCAACATATTTGTCGAATTGCCACGAAGTGGAAAACTCTATTTCATGGCCGAGTGTCCTTTCAAAATTTGGTAATTTGTAGGCAGTTGCAAAATAGTGATAGTTTCCTGTGAGACTCAGATTGTTGAGGGGTTTGTAGTCGGCTCCAAAGAAGAGATTCTGCAAGCCTGGCGTGAATCCTCCCACATAGGTTTGCATATAGAAAAAGTCCATAGCGCCATAGAATTGATGGTGGGAACCGAAAATGGAACTGAATCCTCGGATTTTGTGGTGTCGAGTAAGACCTATCTGACCAGGTTTTGGCACGGCAAAACGCTCGTCACCACTCAGATAGTCGTAGCCAGCGGTGAGCGTCAGAGGACTAATGAGCGTGTAGCTTGTTTTCACACTTGCCATATAGGCTGAAATGTCCAAACCATACTCGCTCTTACCCATTTGTCGGTAGTATGAGGCCTCTAATGAGAAGTTTTTGGGATGGAATTTCACGTAACCACCAAAAAGCTGCTGGTTCATGGTTTCGTATTCGTCATCCTCATCATCTCCATCCTGCATTCCTGTATTGATAAAAACGGCGGAAATGCCCAATGGAAAATGGGAGAAATCATAATGATACCAAAGGGTTTGCATCGACTTATAAGGCTGATAACCATTCTTGTAGAAGGTACCTCCATTGATTTTCTCACCATTTTGGTTGAAACCCACAATGGCATGTGCATGATGGTTTTTACCGTCATAGCCCAATTTCAACACATCGTGTGTGACGGACATCATCGACCAATCATCTGAACCGATGATACGCTCGTCGTCGTATCGCAACGCCTGGCGACCTATCTTAAAGAAGAGTCCCGCCTTCGTGGTATATTGCATCCAACCTTCGTTAAGATTGAACGAACCGCCATTCGACTGTCCCCAAATTCCTGCATGCTGGGGAGTGACTCTCATGGTGAGATTGCCCCAAGAGAGTTCTGCACTCAAACGGATACGATCCATCACAAAAGCAGCATGATTATCCACAACTTCCGCCACAGGCATACCACCATAGCGATATTCTCCACGCGCCAGCATATTGGCATCGATATTGATGGAAGGACCTTTCTCCTCTGGTTTTTGCTGAGGGATACTATCTGCCGATTGGGAGAAAACAGCGAAAGGACACAAAAAGGCGAGTAGCACTGAACTTAATATTTTTTTCATAAACATCTCTTTTTAAGGTTGCTAATTATTCATGGATTGATGGCAAAGATAAAAAGTTTTTGGAATATTTCGTTCTTTTTTACGAGTTTTATTTCTAAATTTGCATGGAATGCACAAAATAGATAAAGAATTGTAAACAATGGAAACAGATGCAATACAGCTGGAACTGAATTTTGATGCTCCATCAGAAACAGAAGACAAGACCTCTTCATCAAATTGTCCACCCCATTCGAGAACCTATCAATCTATGGTTCCCGACTTCAGCAAATATGAGCCAACCGACATGCTGGAAAAGATGGACATTGCCTTTCAGCAGTTAGGAACCTTATCATTAAGAGGTATGTCTCCGCTCGTCAAATTCATCATACGATCCTTTTACGTGGAGGGAAAGAGCGTGAATGATATGTACAATCAGATAAAACAAGGAGTAGAGGGCATCAAACCGCTCACGAAAGAAAGAATACGCGTGCTGACTTTTGACATCTGCGACGAAATACTCCATCCATCATTCAAAAACATCCATGTGAAGAGAAGTTTGATAAAACCAGAGTTTGTGGAAGCCATCAACCTCTATGCACAATCCAAAATAGGTGAAATCGTCACTAACAAGCAAGTTGCCGAGTCTTCTCGCCTTCAAGCTATCGCATTCATGCTGAAGAAACGAATAGCAAAGGGAGACACTGTGATTCATTGGATTCAAAACCAGCCCATCATGTTTGACATGAACATAGAGAAAAGACTATTCAACGCTTCATATCAGAGCCTTGTCAATTGCCTACAAGAAGAAGTGCGTCCCATGTCCTTAGACATGATTCTATCCAAGATTTCCCAACATCCTTCCATGAAAGGACAAACCATCAACAAGAATCTTATTTGCCTCCTGCTGACACATCAGGAAACATTCGAGACACTGACTAACGAAAATGGAGACACAAGTTACCAACTCCGATACGAGCATCTCAATGTCACACAAAAACTGGCACGCATCATCTATGAGCATAAAGAAATAACTCCTGCTGAAATCGCCGAGGAATATAAACGAAGGGGAGATAGAAAACACTTCAGTTCCATGACCACAACGAAAACAAAATATCCGTGGTGCGTGTTAGTGGGAAAAAGCAAATGGGTTTACTCTCCTGACAGTGAAATAAACCGCAAGCCCATGGATGTCATCAAAGACTATTGCTACGAACACAAACGCTTCACCTTCGATGAGATTACAGCATACCTCACCGCTGAAGGATACATGATAAAGCCCGGCTCCGTTCGATGCTATATCATGAAGCATTGCAGACGACGCAACGATGACAAGAACAGTTTCTGCCTCACGTCCGAAGTTCCTGAGGAAGAAAACCATCTTTGGTTTTCCAAACAGCAGCAGACGACTCGGAATAGAGAGAAAAAATGGCTTTCTCCAGTGCTTGAAAAACTTCACGAATTATTGGTCAACGAACCTAACAAAATGATACTGCAAAGAAAAGCTTTCCAGCAGTGCGTCAGCATCTTCGAGGCAAACGGAATATCACCGAACAATTTCTACAAAAGCCTTCATACTATTTCTTGGTTGGAACTTATCACCATAGATTCGAAAACCTACTTAAAATTAAAGTAGGTTCAAAAATCAATCCGACATAATTTGTAGAACCTACCTTAAAACAATGTTGACCAGATCCACAACGTCGGAAATATCTACAGAGCCGTCTTCGTTCACATCTGCACGCGGGTTATCACTTAGACCGTTCAAGATAATGTTGACCAATTCCACAACATCCGATATGTCAACA
>Ga0310697_10003246_pt1 | contig 16555 bp, 19 predicted proteins | sample 172DNAGHGlowgp2_FD_203883 | JGI IMG/M metagenome (GOLD analysis project Ga0310697, IMG submission 203883) | Sheep rumen microbial communities from Palmerston North, Manawatu-Wanganui, New Zealand - 1728 DNA GHGlow gp2 (v2) (version 2) | ecosystem: Host-associated > Mammals > Digestive system >... | reverse complement strand
AGGTTGGTGCACAAGGCAATGATGGTCCACAAGGAAAAGTTGGTCCTCAGGGTAAGGTTGGTGCTCAGGGTAATGATGGTCCACAAGGAAAAGTTGGTGCACAAGGCAATGATGGTCCACAAGGAAAAGTTGGTCCTCAGGGTAATGATGGGTCGCAAGGTCATGATGGTCCACAAGGAAAAGTTGGTGCACAAGGCAATGATGGTCCACAAGGAAAAGTTGGTCCTCAGGGTAATGATGGCGTCAATGGTATAGACGGTATATTGCCAGAAAACTTACTGATAACTTTTGACAAATACCAAGGAACAAATGTATTTAAGGTTATGCCTTATAAAGGTTTTGAAAAACCGATTCAAAATGGTGAAAAAGTTGGTGTTATATTTAATCATTCATTAACAATGTTGAATACAAATGTTGCTAATGAATATTATCCAGTTATATTTGAAATATATAATGCTAGTGGAAACTTAACAACACTATCAGCTTTATTTTCTTTTAGTTCAACAACAAAACAACAATCACATTTCGAAAAAGTAGAATACAATGATATACCAAACAGTAGCGAAATGTTACTGTTCTATGGTAGTTGTATGAATGGCAATATGGACTATACAAGGCCAGCAATCATGAATGGTCTTGACCCATATACACTTGAGCAATACTTTGTTAATTCTTGGGGATTTTCTTCATTTACTCTATATAATCTTAATACTACTGATTATCATGAATTTATCTATTCAATGTTTAATTGGATATCTGATGATGTTTGTGATTCTGGAACAACACTTTGTACAACACAGTATTATGGTGTTGAAAATGTGAATATAGCTGAGGTTAATTATCCTATTGGGTTGCTCCCAGATTATTATGTTGACATAGCAAAGATGGGGCATACATATCATGATTATTCTAAAGGTGAGGTGTTTTATCCTGGTTTGGTTAAAGAAGGACATTTCAATAGTTTAACGTATGATTCCGAAGGCGGTGGCTCTGAAGGCTATCAAGGTTATCAGGGTGTTCGTGGTCCACAAGGTAATACTGGAAACAACGGAAACCAAGGCCCAAGAGGTTATCAAGGCCCAAGTGGAACAGGTTCTAGCTACAACAATGTTGAAAATATATTATACACAGTAAGTGGCGACGGACAAAATAAGTTCTTAGTTGAAGTGTACAGTGGTTTTGAAGAGCCATTAAAGCCTGGGACCAAATTCAATGTATATTTCAATAATCAGGCAATTCCAGTTAGTGGTGAACAAGTGAACAATGCCACAAGGTACAAGCCGATAATTTTACAATTTGAGGAAGGCTTAAGCAAGTTTTTTGATTTTGAGTCAAATACATATCATAAAAACCATTTTGAGGAGTCAGATTTCTCTTGGATACCAAGTTCAACAGAAATTTTAGTTTTGTACGGTCAGACCATTGAGGTTCATGGCGACATGGCAATGCACGCTCCAGCAATATGTATAGACCCATATACAGGTGGAAGTTATAGGATATGTCGTAATGATAATATTGGCAACCAAGATAATATTTTCTATGGGTCTGGAGATATGCATGAATTTATTTTCGATATGTTTGTATGGTCTCCAAAAAAATATGGAACGTCAACAAGTGGTTCAACAGCTTTAGTTTCCATATATGGCCAACCAGGACTAGGACAATTGGTAGCATTTACTGGTGATGATTTACCAACATATTATTGGGATACATTAACATGGAATTATAATAGTACATATTATGATAACGATTCTATGTTTTATCCTGTTGTTGTAAAGGAAGGTCATTTCAATAGTGACACCATATCAAACTCTGGTGGAGGCGGCTCAACAAGTTTGAATGTTGTTGAAAGCGCAAACATGTATACATATGCCATAGGTTATAATTCAGCACATACAGACACATTGTTCTATGACCCGCAGATATTTATGCATAATGGATACATGTACTCAATCTCTGATGAGAACAAGAAAAAATTCATTGGGGATATTGCATGCAATCTTGATTCATTGAAAAACATACCAAAGAAATATTTCAAGTGGACTGATGGAAGCAATGACCAGGTATATATCGGTACGTCAGCTCAGAAGCTTGCCGAAATATATCCAGAACTTGTAAATATCGATGGTGACGGCAACTACGGAGTTTCATATGAAAGATTGTCCATTGTGGCGTTGGCTGCAATAGACAAATTGTACGAAGAAAACAAGGATTTGCGTGAAAGGCTTGATAATTTGGAAAATTTGTTTAAAATCTTAATGAATTATGATTAATATAACATGTAAAGATATTGAAAACATGATAACAGAATGTGTTGGGACTATATTGAACGAGTCCCAACACGTTTTGGATGATGGCGTCTATGATTTGTCAATCGAGATTCTCAAATTCGCTTTGGCAAACAGGGAATACCATGATGTTGAAGTAGATAGGGAGGATATTGAAAGATATATTCCAAAAAGATACTTGGACAAGATGCGTGGCGACAATATGTTCACAAAAAGGGGAACCTTGCATGTTGTGTTCAATGGCGGTGAAATGTCTGGAAATGACGGGCAATACGAATTCCTTACAAATACCATATATTTGAGGAAACTGGTTCCAGACCTGTCAAAACTAAACCAGATGCAATTCAAGAAGGTTGTTGCAAAAACGCTTATTGCCTTGTACCATGAAATGTCACACTTCATAGACAACAACATGCAGAAAAGGCTGACACACAATCCACAGTGGGATAAGAATTATTTTCCTTCGGTCGTTTCAAAATGCCTTTATTATTTCAGTCCGACAGAAATACAAGCCAGACTGAACCAATATAATGCCTCATTAAGGCTGTACCCTAAAATGAGGATGGAGGATATAACAACAACAGGTCAGTCTATGACTGAAAAAACACTTGGGCTTAACGAAATGGAATCTCTTATATCCATTATTGAAAATTTGAATTACAATGATGAAATGGTCAACAACACACATAGTGACAATCCGATGACATCATGGATAATTGTGTATTTGGATTATATGAAAAAATTCAATGATTTGCAGAGAAAAAGGTATTCAGATGAGAACACCAAATACACGTCATATGAATATGTGCGCCATCTAAAGGAAAAAATGCCGATAGAGGAAATAAAGCCTTTGGACAGGCTTCATTTTGAAAGGGCAAAGCAGTATTTTTTAAAAGATTATAAAAAGAAATATAAAAATATGTACCACAAGGCATTAAAGATACATAACAAATGGTTATCTATTAAACCACCTAAACAATAGCATTCTGATTATCAATTCAAAGCGTGTTATTGATGGCCTTTTGTATGCAATATTCATGTATTTTTGCAAATATATCTTAACTTCTTTGCCTTCATTTGTACCGATATATTTCATCACGTCGTTGCCGTTTATTGGAAGTTTGTATCCGCACATTGTTTTTTTGTTGCGTGGCACTTTAACACCATCCACTTTCAACAATGTTACAACCATGTTAAATGTTGTTTCATCACCGCATTCGTATTCCATTTTACGGACAACACGCTTAGTTAAATTATTTTTAAATAATTTATATGTTTCTGTCAACCAATATCTTTTTTCAACTTTTTCAATCGTTTTATTGGGGTATTTCAAATCATGAAGAATTTCAATTACAGGATTAATTCCGATAACTTTAGCGAACAAGACAAACGATTGTGAAATTATATCGTTTTCGCAATTCGTTTGTTTGTATTCAATTAATTTCCCAGTAAAATCCCATAGTCCAGATGATGTTGCATTTTTGAATACATACTTTGTGATATGCAAAAAATCCATAGTCCAAAACCCATAATATGGTTTTTCAGATTCAAGAATCTTGTTTAGTTCACTTTGTATTCTTTCTTTTGAAATAATGGAAAGCCTATTGGCGTTTTGTTCCATACCTTTTTGTGTTTCTTCGTCTATACCGAATTTTAATTGTGTTGCAAATCTTATTGCTCTCAAAATCCGCAATGGGTCATCATTGAATATTATATCTGGTTCACCACAGGTACGAATCAACTCGTTTTCTAAGTCATTCAGACCATATCCAGTCAAATCCAAATCTTCAGTTGTCGATATGTTGTGATAAAGGGCGTTGATTGTAAAATCCCTTCTCTTACAATCCTCTTGTATTGTACCATATGAAGTTTCTGGATTTCTGCTGTTTTTGTCAGAATAGTTTTCCTTTCGTGTTTGCACAGCCTCCAATTCGTATTCTGGAAATTGAGCCAGATGGAACATTGCAGTTCCGAATCTCTCAAAAACAACAACCGAACCTTTGGTATAGTTGTTTGTTTGAAGCCAATTGGCAAATTTAATTCCACCGTTTTCAATATCTAAAACAAGGTCTATGTCTTTTATTTCCCTGCCAAGATGCTTGTCTCTCTCACATCCGCCAACTGAAAACACATGACCTTCAAATTCAGTGCCTTTTATGATTGACCTTATGTGTGCCAATATACTGTAATAATCTCTAATAGTCATATATTTTGTAAATTACAATTTTGTCTTGTTATTATATATAAAAAAATCAATAAAAGCAAAAAAGGAAAAGTTTAAAGCTTTTCCCTTAGTTTTGCTATAACATTCCTGTTTTCGTCCAGTGTTAATTCAATGACTTCTATTTCGTTGTTTGACCACCCAGGTGATATCATAGGTCCTCCATCGGCATCAATAAACGCGACTTTTCCATTTATTTCAGTGTAAGAGGCACCTTTTTTGGTCCATCCCCCGTCATTTTCAAATATATACAAATCATTTCCCTTGTCTGATTTTGTGAATGCATGTGTTTTTTCGTTGTTGTCACTCTTGACTGAATATCTTCCTTTCATTCAAACTATTTTTTGCATTCATAAATAGTCAGGATTGTTTCATCGTCGAGATTTTTTATAAATGTATCGTAAAAATTTGACATCCAGACAAATTGGTCTTCACAATCGTCAGCGTCAATCCAGCCCGTCTTTTCAGACAGGAAAGCATACCCCCAAAAAGCTGTGTTGCTTGTAACATAATTTTCTTTTGTTTCAAATTTTTGGAAATATGTTGTTTTGTCTTTCATGTTTTCGAATATTTGCTCTTCAATTTCGTTTGTCGGTTTGCTTCCATCCATAACCATTTCCCAAGCTCTTTTATAGACATCACCACCAGCCATATGGATTCTTTCCCAATCAATGTCTTTTTTCTTGGCTTGAAATGTTTCACGTCCGTCTTTCAATAAGAATGGTATACTGAATAGCTTTCCGATTTGGTAATAAGACAATTTTCCTTGTTTGTTTGAAAAATATACGGCATCTCCAGTATCTTCGTCGACCTCATAATTGCTTGTGGTAATCAAATCATAATAAAAATCCTCTGGTGACATATTTTTAATATCATCCAAAGCCAATTCAATGTATTCCCTTTCGGATTTGGTGATTTCTTTGTTCAACAATATCTTTTCGTATTCGCTTATATATGAGTTTCTTATTTTGTCAGCGTCTTTATATTTGAATACAACCTGTTTTTCAAGATTTTTGTTTTTGTCGTACTCATCCATAAGCAAATCTGGATTGTCACCAGCGACAACACAAACAAAATGTTTATAATCATCTTCGGTCATCATTTCATTAAAAGTCTTTTGGTAAATTATTGTTGTGTAATTTTTTATAAATATTTAATATTTTGTTTATGGAAAGTTCCTTTGATTTGTCACCAAATTTTGATTTGTTTATCTGGCATAACATTATATACATTTCTTGATATGTCAATTTGTGCCCGACAAAAAAACAAACAATTTTATAAATAAAATTATGCTTTGGTATATATTCTATTTTCTCGTTCAGCCAACTTGTGTCCATATCAAGGGATTGCAATGAGAATTCCGAAAAGTACGGCGCTTATGATACTCAAAACGATTGCTGCTTTTTGGTTTTTGTTTATTGTCTCACCATCAACAACCTCTATTTCTGGGTTTGTAACGCTTGTTATGCATACAACAACAAACAACAGCAGTGAAAAAATGGCGGAAGCGCTAACGATAAATTTGATTATTGCCCAAAACCAAACCATTACTTCGCATTTTGAATTCTGTTATTGATTTCTCCCCATTCGCACAAGCCTACAATTCGGTCAACTTCTTGGCCGTTTTTAAACAAGCTAATTACTGGAATGTTCATAATTCCCATTTCCTCGGCCACTTCGGACAAATCTTCAACATTTACTACACCAAACAATGCCCCGTCAAGCTCGCCATCATTAACTTGGGATAGTCTATTGTCCAAAGCGTGACACGGTCCGCACCAGTTTGCTCCGAATTTCACACAATTAATAGTTCCTTCCTTGTTGATAAAGGAATTAAAATCATCTTTTGTTTCAATTTTTCTAATCGTCATATTAAATATGTTTTGATTAATTATTTTTTTTTTTGTTAAAAAAAAGGTGCAATCAAGCACAATTGCACCTTAATGTTTAAATAAACATACAATGTTTAAAATGGTAAGTCGTCTGAATCACCGCTATACATATTGCTGTCGTCTGTCGGTGTTGTCATTTGTTCGGCATAGGCCTTTACTTGTTCCTCATTGATTTGCGTTGATGTTTGCGCCTGCGGCATATTCGTAGTTAATTCATTTACATATTGTTTGGTTGTCGCCGTATACGTGGAAACTTCGGAAGACGCATTGTCATCATCCCGTTTTCCCACTTGTGGAAATTCAATCCCGTCTGCGGTGACAATACGATTAATCCAAACCTTTTGGTTCTGGTCCACATTGTGTGTCACATCTTCAATCACATTGGTGTGTACATAAACGAAACTTCCTTTCTTAAGGTAGTTTCCAATTCCATTGATGATTTCTGGTTTATAACAAATCACATCAAACCATGTTGTTTTGTTCTGTCCACCAGAATATGAGTTGTTTGCCAGGGAAAATTTCAAATATTGTTTCCCGCCTTTCGATGTTTTGATTTCGGCACCATTCTTGCCTACTCTGCCGTCTAAAATTAAATTGAACATAAGTATAAATTTTAAATGTGTTTATAATTAATAAATTACTTTCTGCTTTACGCAAGTAATAGTACAAAAGTTTTTTTAAAAAAACAAGTAATACAAACTTTTATTCTATTTATTTAAAAGAAAATTAATTATGGCAACCGATTATCGCACACCACAAGAAGCCAAGGATGTTGTATTTAAAGAACTTGGTGATAAAACAATAAAAGGAAAACGCCCAGACAAAAAAGATGGAATAGAGGGGTATTGCGCTACATATGTATATAGAATGGCGTATTACATCACACACGGAGTGTACAAAGATGTGGGCGGAGCCGCATATCCAAGGGAAGGATTTGTAAAACCGAATAACGACGGAGGGTGTAATTATTCGAATTCATTAAGAAATCTTGGTTATAACATCATAAACCGTGGTATAAAAAACAGGTCTGAGCTTATACAATATTGTGCAAACAACTCAAACTTCAGCAATGGTGATATTGTCAATTATTGGCATATCGACGAAATAAATGCCTCCTGCTGGAGGTATGGGCATACACAAATGTATATGGGAGGCGGAATATGGGAGTCAAGTTACAAGAACAATTATCAAACCTCGTTTGTTTATGGAAAAAAAGGCAATGCAAGTGATAATTGGTTTTTCCAGCATTTAAGGGTTGACGGTGTTCCTGCTTACAATTTGAATATGTGCAGTGTTGGCGAAACATCCACACCGACTGGAAGTGGCGATGAGAAAATCGAAAAAATGTCAAAAACCGTAATGGCCAGAGCAATTAAATGTGTGAGGTGGCTTGTGAATTCTGGACTTGGTTTGAACGAGGTACAGGCTTGCGGTGTTGTCGGAAATCTAGTACACGAATCTGGTGGTATAAACCCGACATGTGAAAATAGCGAAGGAGCATATGGTATAGCACAATGGCATCCAAGCGGAGGCCGTAAACAAAATTTGATTTCTTTTTGTAATCAAAACGGTTTGGATTATAAAACCCTGGATGCGCAATTGGAGTTTTTGAAAAACGAATTAACAACAAAGCCAAGTCTTGGCTTGTCACAATTGAGAAGTGCAACAAATTACACAGATGCAACAAATTTATTCTGCGACAATTTCGAAAGACCTGGTCCAGACCCGAAAGGAAGGCCTAAAAGAAGGGGTTATGCACATCAGATATATGATGCGCTACATAGCTAATTGTTTTTCTTTGTTTTGAAAGCTTCAACCTCTCTTATAGGTACGATATAGTTCCATCCGTTCCCCTCCTCGTATTCGATTAGGTTGTCGAAATCTTCTTGATAGTCTTTCGGAAGCAAAAAGCCCTCCATATAATACAGTCCGCTGGTTCTTTGTATTGACGTTCCTTTCTTTATTGTGTTCCCTCCAACAATTTGAATATCTTTAACTACTTGATATTGTGTGTTTTTTTTCATTTTTTAAAATGTTTGGCTGTTATTATTGTTAATAATATTGAAAATATATTGCCCATAGCTGTTTTTTCTCATATCCTCGGTGCAAGACAGTACTTGTTCTTCGTCAATCCATTCGTTGTTTAATGCAATCTCCTCAAGACACGCAATCTGGAGCCCCTGTCTTTTTTCAACCGTTGCAACATAATTGCTTGCGTCAAGCATGCTGTCAAACAAACCACAGTCAAACCACGCACATCCACGAGGAAGCACTTCAACCGATAGTTTTCCTTTATCCAAATAAAGCTGGTTAAGAGCCGTTATTTCGAGCTCTCCACGACCAGACGGTGTGATACCCTTCACCATCTCAGTAACGCCTCTGGGATAGAAATAAAGCCCAACAACGGCATAATTAGATTTGGGGTCAACTGGCTTCTCCTCAATTGACAGGCATCTTCCGTCATTGTCAATTTCCGCAACACCGTATCTTTCTGGGTCGGTAACCCAATACCCGAAAATGGTGGCGCATTCATCATCATAAAAATCCCCGCATGTTTTAAGCACACAGTCCCGCAACAGCTCGAAGAATCCAGCGCAATGGAATATATTGTCGCCAAGAATCAATGCAAGCGGCGTGTTTTTGTCCGCGAATCCGCAGTCTTCAGCTATAGTGAACGCCTGCGCAATGCCCTTAGGCTCAGCTTGAACAGCATAGCTCAGATTTATACCCAAACAACTTCCGTCACCAAGAAGCCTTTTGAAGTTTTCCTGGTCCTGAGGTGTGGTTATAATCAATATATCCTGTATCCCAGCACCCATAAGTGTAGACAATGGATAATAGACCATTGGTTTGTCGTAAATCGGTAACAATTGCTTTGAAACACCTTTTGTAATGGGGAAAAGCCTCGTTCCGCTTCCACCTGCAAGCAATATTCCTTTAACTCTCATAATATAGCCAAAATTTATACAATATTATTATAATACATAATATAATTATACAAACCACAATTGTCAACATCACACTATATTTGGTTTTAGCGATTTTAATTTGTATAATGGTGTTTGGAAAAAATAACATAAAAAAAAACATGAAGTTATGGCTTTTGAAATGACTGATTGGAAGCCTGTGGATTTGGAAATGGAAATGTTTGTTGAGAGTTTATTAGATGATGATTTCGATTATGAAAACGAAAGCAATAGTGATAACGACGACGAAGAGTTCTGGTAAATATGGCAATTATTGTATATAACAGGAAAAACGACGACCATTCACACGAAAAGAACAATTACCCTATTTTTCGTGGAGCAAGCATACTTGGCAATCCTTACACACATTTGCCATTGAGGGGAACCAAAGCCATTTACCGTGTCAGGACAAGGGATGAGGCCATTGAAAGGTATTCTGGTTATTTTGACCTTGAATACGCCAACAACCAGTCTTTCAAGGAACAGGTTGATGAGATTTACGAGAAATATAAAAACGGGGAAGACATATACCTTGAATGTTATTGCCATCCGCTTGCGTGTCATGGGGATACAATAAAGGAAAAACTTGAGAGAAGGCTTTTGAAAGAGAAAGTCGCTGAAATAAGAAGGAAAAAACTTGAACAATGAAAAACAAATGGGAAAAGTATTACAACTTACCCGAAATAGAAAAGATACGAGAACAGATTGTAGACAATTACACCAATAAATTGGTTTTTCTTGAAGAACCGCATGAATATTATCTTGACGGTGTAAAGTATATGTGCGTGTCAGATGTTACACACAAATACAAACCGATTACTGGAGAACAGATGGCTGAGAACTGCGTCAAGAAATGGCAGAGGGACCAGGACCCGTCATACAAGTATTATGGCATGACGAAGGAGCAGATACTTGCCAAATGGAAGGTAAAATCAGACCATGCATGCAGTTTCGGAACAGACGTGCATGCATTCGGCGAAAGCATGTTCTATTACATGACAGGACAGGAAGACAAAATATTGCCCGAATGCAAGGATAAATTCATTGATGGAATTCCACATCCAACCTGTCCACAAGAAGAGGCTGTTGTAAAATTCTGGAACGATATACCAGAATTTATTGTACCAATACTTGCTGAAACAAAAGTTTTTAATCAGGATGGAACACAATATGCTGGTACTTTCGACATATTGTTTTATTATGTCGAAAAACCGAATTCGCCTAGAAATGGGCTTATAATTTTTGATTATAAGGGGTTGGATGTAAATACACCGATTTTAACTAAATGTGGGTGGAAAACAATGGAAACAATTGAAGCTGGTGATATTGTATATGATGGTGATGGAAATGAAACAACAGTGATAAACGCTTCAGATATACATCATAATAAGTGTTACAAAATCAATTTCAACAACAACACATCGGTTATTGCTGATTACGAGCACAATTGGTTGGTAACATTTACAAGCGGAGAAAAATATAAAACCGAAAAAATTATGACAACTGAAGAAATTTTTGAATTCATGAAAAGTCACCCTAATAGAAAAAATACAATAAACATACCAAAAATAAGAATGTTTCCTGGAATTGATGGGAATTCAGAAGTACTTATCGACCCTTATGTTTTGGGTGTTTGGCTTGGAGACGGACATTCTGCATGTGGTATGATTACAAACATGTATGATGAAATATTTGAAGAGATAGAAAAAAGAGGGTTTTCAATTGGGCCAGATGTGTCACAACACGGATGTGGGAAAGCAAAAAGTAGAACGATATATGGCTTAGCTACAAAATTAAAAAAATACAATTTATTAAAAAACAAGCATATTCCAATCGAATATTTAACTGCTTCAAAAGAAATAAAATTACAGTTACTTCGAGGTTTGATGGATACTGACGGATATTACAACAAAACAAGAAAAAGATTCGTGCTTACCACAACAAAAGAAAGCCAAATGAAATTTTCAATTGAATTGCTGTCTTCTTTAGGTATAAAATGCACAAACATAAAATGTAAAAAATATTGCAATACTAAAGCTATTGATGGTTTTGATATAACATTTACAACAAAAGAATATCCTTTTTTGGTTAGAAAAATAAATATTGAACAACCAAAAGCTGACTACACAAAATATATTAATATAACAACCATTGAACCAGTTGATATGGTTCCAACAAGATGTATACAAGTTGATAGCCAAACACGAACATTTGCTTATGGCGAAAATATGATGATAACACATAACACCAACGAAGACTTGTATAAAAATATCAGAGGTCAAACTTTATTATGGCCATTTAATGACATGTTAGACCAAAATGCATCTTATTATACTTTGCAATTAAGTCTTTATGCTATTCCATTACAAAATCTTGGATTGAACGTTGTTGGACGAAGATTAATTTGGCTAAAACCAGATGCAACATATGATAAGGTTAAAATTGATGACGTCTCTGACAGATTAAGGGAAACACTGCACATTCCAAGTGCTGAAAAAATAAATAAAAATTTTAATCAAAATTAACTATTATGTACGAATTTGTTTATAAATACAAAGACGGCCCTGTGTTGTTCGCACCGAAAGTTTATACGGACGAAAGGGGTTATTTTATGGAAACCTTCAATGACAAGGAATTCAAAGAAATTATAGGTGTTGACACAAATTTTGTTCAGGACAACCAAAGCTGTTCTTCAAGAGGCGTTTTGAGGGGCATGCATTTCCAGACAGGAGAATCGGAACAGGCAAAACTTGTGCGTGTGGTCAGTGGTTCGGTGCTTGATGTTGTCATTGACATTCGGAAAAATTCACCGACATTTGGCATTCCTTATTGCGCACATCTTACGGCTGAAAACCATAATCAATTTTTCATTCCACGCGGTTTTGCACACGGATTTGTCGCCTTAAAAAACAATACGGTCTTCCAGTACAAATGTGACAACCGTTATGACAAGGCAAGTGAAGGGTGCATAAAATGGGACACTATTCCGTTTGATTGGAAAAAGTCGATTTATGCGTTGTCTCCGAAATGGAACAGAATAAGGAACCTTGACGAATTAATCATCTCAGAAAAAGATGCACAAGGAATTGACTTCAATGATTTTAAAGGTATTTAATTATGGAACAGATTGACAAAACGGTTTTAATCACTGGAGGTTGCGGATTCATAGGGTCGCACCTTGTTAGGCTGTTCGTGACAAAGTATCCGACATACAAGGTTGTAAACCTTGATGCTATGACGTATGCAGGTAATCAGGACAATCTAAAAGACATTGAGAATGAGGAAAATTATGTTTATGCACATGGAAGCATATGTGACAAATATTTGGTGGACAAATTGTTTGCAATGTATGATTTCGACTATGTGATACATATGGCGGCAGAGTCGCACGTGGATAGAAGTATGTCAAACCCTAATGTTTTTGTTGAAACAAATGTAATGGGTACATTGAATTTGCTAAATGTTGCCAAGCATCATTGGACTGACAAATCAGATAGAAAGTTCTTCAATATGATAACTGATGAGATTTTCGGTTCATTGTCTGTTGATGACAAACCGTTTGACGAAAACACGCCGATAGACCCTCACAGTCCATACAGCACTTCAAAAGCAGCACAATACCTTTTTGGTAAGACCTATTATGAGGCTTATGACCTTCCGATAATAAGCCTATGTTGCGGTAATGCAATCGGTGGATACCAATATCTCGAAAAGCTTGTTCCTCTAACCATAGACAGACTGGTAAACAAACAGGAAATTCCTATTTACGGTAAAGGAAAGCAAATGAGGGACTGGACCAATGTACACGACATATGCAACGCAATTGACATGTTGGTACACGACGGATGTGTCGGTGAATTATATTGTATTGGCGGCGACGCATGTGTTTCAAACATCGATTTGGTAAAGCTGATAATAAAGGAATATTGCACTTTGACAAACAACAAGCAAAGTGAATATGAAAAACTGATAAAATTCATTCCAGACCCTCGTGGAAAGTCACATGATTTCAGGTACGACCTCAACCATGACAAGATAACGAATGAACTTGGATGGACACCAAAGTACACTGTTGAGGAATCAGTGCACGAAACGGTTGAATGGTATCTTGAAAACACCGAGTGGTGTGAAGCATTGAAAAATAGGGACAATTCATATAAAACTTGGGTCACTTATCATTATGGTGATAATTTCAAAGAAAAAAAATAACAATTATCATTTGGTTTTGTGGAAAATATTTTGTAGCATTATAGTAGAAAATTTTAAAATTGAAAAATTATGTGTAGAAAATTTGACAAAGTAAAAGTAACGTTTTTCGGTGAGCCCGAATTTTATGTAAACAACGAGAAAAAGGCTGTCGCTTGCAGACTGCAAGGTATGGTTGATGGTCTTGCAGATGAGTATGGTTGCTACGATTATTATTTCGATAAGACAGCCGTTGCAAAATGTCATCCCGAAGACGAATTTGACATTGCGCTTGGTATGCGAATCGCCCATGCAAAAGCTGAGAACATGGCTTACAAGTATGCAGCAAACAAATGTGCGGCTTTCATGGAGAAGCTGTCTGCTCAGATGAACGCAATTGACGATTTCATCGAGAAAGCAAGCAATTGTAGAGCACACAATGTGGACTACATTAAGCGAATAAGCTCTGAAAACGAATAATCGTGAATTACATTGGAGGAATTATTGGTGATTATTATGGTTCGGTCTACGAGTTCAACAACTTTGACCGAACCAAAACTGTTTTTGATGTAGAGCTTACCAAGTCTGGTGAATTTACTGATGATAGTGTTTTGACTGTTGCTGTAATGGACTGGTTGAACTGTTGCGGAGGAACTGACACCAATCTTCTTGGTAAGAAACTAAAACAGTGGGGGAAACAATACGGTTATGTCGGCTATGGTCCTAGATTTAAAAAATGGCTAAATAGTGATACTTACGAGCCATTTGGTAGTTTCGGCAACGGTTCTGCTATGAGAGTTTCACCTTGTGCTTATTATGCAAATACGTTGGAAGAATGTTTGGAACTTGCTGAAAAATCAGCAATAGTCACACATAATACAGACAACGGAGTAACAGGTGCAAAGGCTATAGCGGAAGCTATTTATCTTGCAAGAAGTGGAGCGGGTAAGGAAGACATGAAAAGAATTCTCGCAGAAGATTTTGTGTACGACCTTGACAAACCGTTTGAAGAACTCGGCACGGAGTCACATGGTTTTGATGCGACTTGTCAAATTACTGTTCCTGAAGCTATTATGTGTTTTTTAAATGGATTTGATTTCATCGATACAATAAAAAAATCGATTTGGATTGGTGGTGATTCTGACACGATTGCTTGCATGGCTGGCTCAATTGCCGAAGCGTATTATGGTATACCTCATTGTGTCATGGAAGAATTCAAATCAAGATTCCCACAGGACATGAAAGATGTTATAATCAAATTCAATGAAAACGTCCTAAGGCGTTAGAAAAAGAAACGGAGACCGATTGGTCTCCGTTTTTGTTTTAGTGGTTAACTGGATTTATGCCAGCTGGGTCACCGAACACAGCGTCATCTGTGAATCCAACCTTCAATCTGTCATCCAATGTTTCGGTAATCTTGATTTCATAATCAGTTCCGACAAGGTAACGTTTAATGGTGTTCTTAATTGTTTGTTCGATACCACCTTCAAGCTCATTGATTCTGTTCTGTAAATTAGCTATCTGGTTGTTCAAACCGTTTATATAAGCATCAAGGTTTCTGGATTCACCATCAACGATGATTGTCATATCGCTTGCCTTGTTTGATACATAGTATCTTGCAAGGTCACCGTTGTCGTTGTCTACATGTATTTTCTTTATTAGGCTATCATTCTCTGTAATACCTTGAGGGTTAATAACATCACCAGCAAGAAGTGCATCATCAAGTTCACGATAGAAAGTGAATACAACAGAACCATTATCCTTGTAGGTTCCGTTCAGCGTTTCAATATCACCCCTGTTCTTCAAAATTTCCTGATAAAGCTGGTTGTCAACAGTATCAATATGATTAATAACATGAGCACTGAATATTCTCAACTTATCATCGGTATAGTTGTTTGCGTTTTGTACCGCTCTTGTCTCGGCACTTCCAACATAATCAGTTGAAGCCAAAGTGTTTCTGTATCCTCCACCACCATCTACATATGCACCGATGTGGTAGTTTTTGATTTTCAGGAATGTCGTTGAATCATCGGCAATGTCATAATCACCACCTTCTCCACCACCTCCTGGTGTTCCTCCACCCAAATGAACGGTGAACGTTGCACCGTCGTTTCTGGTAATCACCAAATCATTGTTTGCGTTTATGGTCACACCACAAACATATGTATCTTTCAGGAATTCGGACGTTTGTGATTTCAATTCATTTACGTCGTTGGACAGCTCTTCGATTTCCGCTGACAACTCATCGCAACAGTCAGAAGAAGAACCGCTTCCTGGGGTCAATCCCAATTCAATCTCAATAGGGGCATAGTCGTGGTCAACACGTTGTATTGTAAGCAGGCCGTTTTCATATGTGACGCTTTCAATGTCATAGCCACGAAGGAAATAGAAGTTTCTGTCAACCTCTTCACCTGTCAAACTGCAATCCTTTGTCGTGTCGCCAGAGAATTTTGACTGTAATTTATAAAAAGTAATGCCGTTGACATCTCCATATGTTGCGGCATTTGCACCCCTCAATAATGTTTCGCTGTTATTTTTAGCCATATTGTGTATTATATGTGTTCAAACTTATTTTCTCTATGATAAATAGTTGAGTATGCACGAATAACTCAAAAATCCTTGATATATTTGGAACGACCTTATGTCGCCTATGAATGTTCCGCAGTAATCCCTTTCTATCGGAAGGATATACTCAGGTATTTTGTAGTAGTTCGGAAGAATTGTCTCAAGCAGGCCGATTGAACCGCCACCTAAAGATATGTTATATGGAACGCCTTCCTGTCTTTCCACGGTTTCGTCAAGACCTCTGAATGAGAATGAATCAAGTTCCTTGCTTATGAATTTCAAGAATCCGTTGACATAAATCATAATTCTCATTCTTCTCGGTCTCTTGTCACATTTGTCCTGTGCTGGATTGATTATGGCAAACCTAACATTGATACTGTTCCACTCATCCATCTTCACCATTCCATCCTTTGAGTATTCCTCAAACACTTCGTAGTG
>Ga0310697_10003245_pt1 | contig 16557 bp, 14 predicted proteins | sample 172DNAGHGlowgp2_FD_203883 | JGI IMG/M metagenome (GOLD analysis project Ga0310697, IMG submission 203883) | Sheep rumen microbial communities from Palmerston North, Manawatu-Wanganui, New Zealand - 1728 DNA GHGlow gp2 (v2) (version 2) | ecosystem: Host-associated > Mammals > Digestive system >... | reverse complement strand
GCTCATCTTGCGGCCGATCTTGTCGCGCACGATGCCGGTGAAGTAGACGTTGCGGAACGGCACGTCGTGCATGAATTCGTCGCCGGCCATGATCATGCGGGCCACCCAGAAGAAGATGATGTCCGGGCCCGTGACCAGGTCGCTGGTCGGATAATAATAGGACAGGTCGCGGTTGGGCTTGTGGTCCGGATGTCCGGGGAGCTTGGGATCGAACACGGAGATCGGCCAGAGCCAGCTGGAGAACCAGGTGTCGAGCACGTCCTCGTCCTGGCGCAGGTCGGCCGCCGTCAGGGACGGGTCGATCTTCTGCGCGGCGGCGAGGGCCGCCTCGGCATTCTCCTCAACGATCACCTGGCCGTCAGGCAGATACCAGGCCGGGATGCGCTGGCCCCACCAGAGTTGGCGGGAGATGCACCAGTCGCGGACGTTCTCCATCCAGTGGCGGTAGGTGTTGCGGTATTTGTCCGGAATGAACTTGATGCGGCCCGACTCCACGTGGTCGAGGGCGCGGGCGGCCAGGTCCTCCATCTTGAGGAACCACTGGGCCGAGAGCTTCGGCTCGATCACGGCGTCGGTGCGCTCGGAGTAGCCCACCGGGGAGATGTATTCCTCGACCTTGACGAGGTTGCCGGACTCCTCCAGCATCTTCTCGATCTTCTTGCGGGCGACGAAACGGTCCTCGCCCACCAGGATCTGCGCCTGCTCGTTGAGCCGGCCGTGGTCGTCGATGATGTCGAGTACCGGAAGGTTGTGGCGCAGGCCGATCTCGTAGTCATGCGCATCGTGGGCGGGCGTGACCTTGAGGCAGCCCGTACCGAAGTCCATCTCCACGTAGTCGTCCTCGATCACGGGGATCTCCCGGTTGATGAGCGGGATCAGCACCTTCTTGCCGCGCAGCCAGTGATGGCGCTCGTCGGCGGGGTTGACGCAGATCGCCGCATCGGCCATGATGGTCTCGGGACGCGTGGTCGCGATCACGAGGTACTGGTCGGTGGGATGGCCCTGTCCGTCGGAGACAAAGTATTTCAGGTGGTAGAAATGGCTCTTGGTGTCGCGGTGGATCACCTCGTCGTCGCTGATGGCGGTCAGGGCCACCGGGTCCCAGTTGACCATCCGCACGCCGCGGTAGATCCAGCCCTTCTTGTAGAAATGGCAGAAGGTCGCGATCACGGCGTCGGACAGTTCGGGCTCCATGGTGAAGCGGGTGCGGTCCCAGTCGCAGGAGGCGCCGAGTTTGCGGAGCTGCTCCAGGATGATGCCGCCGTGCTCCTCCTTCCACTCCCACGCGTACTTGAGGAATTCTTCGCGCGTGAGGTCTTCCTTGCTGATGCCGCGCTCCTTGAGGCGGGCGACCACCTTGGACTCCGTGGCGATGGAGGCATGGTCCGTGCCGGGGACCCAGCAGGCGTTCTTGCCGTCCATGCGGGCCTTGCGGATCAACACGTCGTTGAGCGTGTTGTTGAGCACATGGCCCATGTGCAGGATGCCCGTCACGTTGGGCGGCGGGATCACGATCGTATAAGGTTCGCGGTTATCGGGTTCTGAGTGGAAGCACCGGTTTCTCATCCAGTAGTCGTACCACTTCTGCTCCACTTCGGAGGGGTTGTATTTCGTGCTGATTTCCATAACACGCAAAGATAGTCTATTTTTTTGGAAAAAAGCCCGTTTCCCGCCCCATCCTGACGGACAGGATGCTTATTTCTCGCGGTAGGCCGTCACCCGGCCGTCCCGCCAGGTCATGGTCACCGTCTTGCCCCCGCGGGTCCGGATGCCGCTGATGCCGCCTTCCGGCCACTGCGCGGGAAGGGCGGGCAGCTTGCGGACCGTCCCGTCCGCCTCGCTCTGGAGGAGCATCTCCATGATGCCGGAGCATCCGCCGAAGTTGCCGTCGATCTGGAAGGGGGAATGGGCATCCAGCAGGTTGGGATACGTCCCTCCGCCCCGCCGCGCATCCGGGCCGCGGTACGCGTCCGGACTGACATAGCGGAGCAGGCGCCGGAGCATCCGGTAGGCGCCATCCGCATCCTGCAGGTGCGCCAGCATGTTCACCCGCCAGCCGGCACTCCAGCCGGTGGTCTCGAGCCCGCGTATTTCCAGGGTCCTGGCAGCGGCGCGGGCCAGTTCGGGCGTCGTCTCCGGAGAGATCTGATGGCCGGGGAAGACCCCGACCAGGTGCGACTGGTGGCGGTGGTGAGGATCCTGGTCCGCCCAGTCGTGATACCATTCGCGCAGCTTTCCTTCATGGTCGGTCCGGTAGCCGCGCAGCCGCGGGAGTGCCGCTTCCGCTTCGCGGATGAACGCCTCCTCCCCGCCGACCACGCGGGCGGCGCAGACGGCATCCTGCAGGCACTCACGGATCAGGACCAGGTCGGCCGTGGCGCCGTAGAGCGTCGGGCCGACATAGCCGTCGGGCGTCACGAAGGCATTCTCCGGCGAGGTGGACGGCGAGGTGATCAGCTCCGTCTCCCCGGTTTCGGGATCCTGCTTTTCGACCAGGGCATCCAGGCAGAACAGCGCCGCCCCCTTCAGGACGGGGAAATTCCGCACGAGCTCGTCGCGGTCACGCGTGAACAGGTAGCGCTCCCAGATATCGGTGCTGAGCCAGGCTCCGCCCAGGTTCCAGTTGGCCCACATCGGGTCGCCGGTCTCCAGGCCCACGGGGCAGGTCATCGCCCAGATGTCGCTGTTGTGGCCGCAGGCCCAGCCGCGCCCGATCCCGTAATAATGCCGGGCGGTGGCGGCGCCCGTGCGGCTCAGGTTGTGCAGGTAGGACAGCAGCACGGCGTGCATCTCGGGCAGCGCGGCCGTCTCGGCCGGCCAGTAATTCTCCTCCAGGTTGATGTTGACGGTGTAATTGCAACTCCATGGCGGATCCAGCCTTTCATTCCAGAGCCCCTGGAGGTTGGCCGGGACGCCGGGGGTCCGCGACGAAGCGATCAGCAGGTAGCGGCCGTATTGGTAGTAGAGGGCCTCCAGTTGCGGGTTCCGCTCCTCCAGGTCGGTGTAGCGGCGCAACTGCTGGTCGGTCGGAAGCGCCGCCACTTCAGGGGCCGTCTCCCCCAGGTTGAGCTTGACGCGCCCGAAGAGCGCGGTATAATCGGCGAGGTGCGAGGCGAGGATCCCGTCATATCCTTTTTCGCGGCAGCGGCGGAGGTTCCGCTCCGAGAGGGCCCGGTAGTCCTTGCCTTCCCGGGCAGGATCCTTGTCGAACCCGTTGAACGAAGTGGCATTGACCAGGTACAGGGTCAGGCAGGTGCTCCCTTCGACCCGCAGGGCGTCGGCGGGCGTCTGCCCGCCCGGCAGCAGGCACTGGGTCGGCGTGACGGTCCCGTCTTCGGAGGTGGCGCCGAGCAGGGTGCGGAAACGGGTGCCGCGTGCGGGATCGTAGAGCCGCCGCTCCCCTTCCATCCGGTAATAGCTGGGATAGGCATGGTATGCGACGTACCCTTCCTGCGACAGTGTCCCGTCAGCCGTAGCAGTGACCCGGGCATGCGGGGTCGGATGGGTCAGGGCCAGCGTCGCGCTGAACGGCTGCGCGGAGCGGATGCGGATCACGATGACGGAGTCCGGCGCCGAGGCGAAATACTCCGTGGTCCGTTCCTGCCCGCCGAGCATGACGCCCGCACGGACGATGGCGCTGTCCAGGTCCAGGCTGCGCCGGTATCCCGACGCCGGGACGGGAGCGCCGGCAGGGGTACGCAGCGTATCGTATTGGATCAGAAGCGTCCCCAGGGGCTGGTAGCTCTCGCTGAAGTGGCCCTGGACCTTCTTCTGCAGCTCGTTGGCGAGGGCGTAGTCCTCCCGCTCCAAGGCTTCCCGGATCAGCGGGAGCGTGGCGGCGGCTTCGTCGCCGATGCCCCGCGCGATGTCGGGATGGTCCTTCCCCCGGTCGGGTTCTCCCGTCCAGAGGGTGATATCATTGAGCGACAGCCTGTCCGTCCCGATGCCGGAATAGACGCTGGCTCCGATGCGGCCGTTGCCGATGGGCAGGGCCTCTTCGAAGTAGTCCGCGGGCTTGTCGTAGCGGAGGACCATAGGGTCCTGGGTGACCTGCGGCCCGGGGCTGCAGGAGAGCAGGGCCGCGAGGAGGAACGTCCCGGCGGCGGGCAAAGGACGGAACAGGCTGTCGTTCATGATACCGGAAAGTTAATCGTAATGGTACAGGCGGACCTTGATCACCTGCGGCGAGGTGGCGGTGAAGCGGAGGCCCTGGCTGGAGAATCCTTCGTCGATGGACTGGAGGATGTCGTAGCGGAGCTGGACGTCATCGCCGTTGAGCCAGCGGGACGCCTCCCAGGCTTCGCCGTTCCAGACCATCTCCTCGACGCGGCCCAGGCCGGTGAAGCCCTTGCCGTCCGCCGGCTTGAAGGCCACGGAGACGTTGGCTCCGACCACGGTGAACTCCTTGGCGGAATCCTGCATCACCATCGCATAGCCGGCGAAGTTCGGGGTCTGGTTGAAGCGGGTGGCCGTGTTGAGCTTGACCACGACGTCGTAGTCCCCCATCCGCAGGGTCTTCTCCGTGATGATCGGGATGTAGTCCCCTGCCTTGTAGGAGGCGGCGGGGTCGTCGCCGTTCAGCCAGGCGGCACGGATGGTGCCGGCGGCCTGGTGCTCCGTGACCTTGTCCATCATGCGCTCCATGGTCTTGTAGAACTCACCCATCGGGACGAAGCTTTCGCGCTCGAGCATGCGCTCCACGCCCATCGGGGAATAGCCGATACCGCGCATCTCGCCGAAGAGGAAGGCGGCGTTGGAGGCGCCCTTCAGGCCGTCACGGGATTCGGGGATGAAGCCGGGGTTGCCGCCGCGCATGTAGCGGCGCAGGATGCCCGGGAAGTCCGCCAGGTACATGTCCGGCGAGAGGATGTCGACGTGCGGCGCCGCACAGCGCCAGATGTCGTGGTTCTGAGCCTGCGGACCGCCGGAAGGATAGGTACCGGGGTGCCGGTCTTCGGGCTGTACGAGCCAGGCGTTGACGAAATAAGGGATCGGGTAGGCTTCCTTGCCGGCAGCGGCCACCTTCTCGATGTAGGAGGCGTAGTGCCAGGCCATGAAGAGTTCGTCGGTGTAGTCGCCCTTGCCGAACACCTGCTCCCAGGTGCCGGAGGTGCGGGCGCCGGCCTTCTCCCAGGCCTCGCGGAACTCGGGGATGAGGTTCGCGCGGTTCTTGACGAGGTAGTCCGTCAGCTGCGCAGGCACAGGGCCGTTGAAGGCGGCCTCGGCGGCGGCGCTGTGGTCGCGGGTGTTGCCGTGCAGGCCCATCTCGTTCTCGATCTGGATCATGAGCACGGTCTGCTCGCGCGCGTCGACCTCGCGGATGTGGCCCAGCAGGGCCGCGAAAGCGCGGGCGTCCGCGTCGCGGTTGGCCTCACAGAAGGTCGACAGGATCGACACGGACTTGCCTTCCTTGGTCTCGGCGAGGGCGTATTTCTGCTGGTTCTCCTTCATCCACAGGGGGATGTGGCTGGTCATGCCGTTCTTCCAGGAGGCGAACCACAGGAAGACGAGGTGCATGTCGTTCTTGCGGGCTTCGCGGATCAGGTCATCCACGCGCGTGAAGTCGAACTTGCCTTCCTCGGGCTCCAGCTGCTCCCAGTAGACCGTGGCGAGCAGGGTGTTCAGGCCGGCCTTGCGGAACTCCGGCCAGAACGGCTCCATGTAGCGGGCGCTCGTGGCGCTGGAGCCGGCGAGTTCGCCGGCGAGGGCCAGGAACGGCTTGCCATGGACGATGAGTTGCGTGGCCTCGCCGCGACGCTCCAGGTGAGGCGGATCGGAGACCGGCTCCTGTGCCTGGGGAGCCGGCGAGCAGGCGGCGGCGCCCCACAGGCAGGCGGCCGCCAGGATAGCTAAATGAATACTTTTCATAATTTTAGGTAAAAATATGAATGATAGGTTATCAGAGTCCTAACATGAAGTGCTCCATCTTGGGCATGAACAGGTCGTGTCCGGCCGCATTGAGATGGGCCGTGTCACCGGGGGCCTGGAAGTAGATCTTGCGGAAATTCTCGTCCCAGACGTATATGCCGCTGTAGCGGGTGGCGTCGAACACGGGGATGCTGTAGGAGGCGCAGACCTCGAGCAGCACGGCGGTCATCTCCTCGAACATCGGGCGCGGGACCCGCCAGGGGGTCACGAAGCAGAGCTTGGCGGAAGGATACTTGGCGATCAGCGCCTCGCAGAGGACCTTCAGTTTCTCGCGGAAGAACTCGGTCCCCTCGCCCCGGCGGGCCATCTGGAAGGCGTCGTTGTGGCCGGCGCAGACCACGACGTAGTCCGCCTTCTCGGGCAGCACCTTGTAGCGCTCGAACATCGCCGGACCGAAATTCTCGGCCGTACGGTCGTAGGCTACGCAGTTGCCGTTCCAGCCGAAGTTGTGGTACTCCATGTTGTACTTGGCGGCCAGCTTGTAGTGCCAGGTCTCCTCGATGGGACGCACGTGGTTCTGGACGTAGCTGTCACCGAAGATGACGAAGGTCTTGCCGTAGAGGCTGGCGGCCTGGATGTAATCGGGGTCATGGGCGTCGGGCACGGACATGCGGACCAGACGTTCCTGCGCGTAACCGCACAGCGGCAGCAGGAAAAGCAGCAGGGAAAGGATTCTTTTCATGGATATGTGGCTGATAGTTGACACAAATATAATAAAAATCGCGCTACGGTGTTCCGGATTTTGATTTCTCGGAAAACTTCCCTATCTTGCCCATGGAAATTGAACGGCTGCCACCCAGGACCGGCAGCCAAGAAGGAGGGCGGCCCGTCATGGACCGCCTTCCGTGTGTATCTCTCACGCCCCTCCCCGCCCTCGCCCCTTCACCCCGTATATTGCCACAGGGCAGGCGGGACCGTGCATATGGGTCCAAACTTTGGGACGATATGATCAAAAACGGGCTAAAACGCGCATAAGGGTCCAGAGAATGGGACGATATGCACGTTCTCCGAGGGTTGGAGGGAAAGAAGGAAGGGCGAGCTTGCCACCTGCTGAAAGTGTCAAGGTCGCCCTTCCAAATGTCGATGATATCTTCTTCCTGCCGCCTATTTCCGGCTGGAGAGCCGGGCGTATTCTTTCTTGGCTTTCTCCAGGTCTTTCTGGAAGGTCTTGTCGTTGTGGAGCCGCGCGACGGCCGCGGCGGCGGCCAGCCGGGCGGCGTCCACGTCGCTCTGGAAGTGGTAGCCGGCGATCACGCGGCTCTGGCCGTATTCGTAGCCGGCCTTGAGGATGGCCTCGGCGTGGTCGGGATTGACTTCGGAGAGCACCAGGGCGGCGCCCCAGCCGGTGGCGGAGTGCGAGGAGGGATAGGATCCCGTCCGGCGGTGGCTCTCTTCCTCGTCGGGGACGAGCGTCGGCTCCCCGTACAGGACATAGGGGCGCATGCGCATGTAGCGCCGTTTGGCGGATCCCGTGGAGCCGCCGACGGTGTCGGCGGACCGGCCAAGCAGCTCGTAGATGGCCGGGGTGTCATCCTCCGAAATCTCGAATCCGAACGGACCGGAGAAGATCTCCGCCAGGGCTTCCGCATCGTCTTCCGCCTCGGCGGCGGCCTGCGCCCCGCGCGGCGTGTCGCGCAGGGCCTTGCCCCGACGGTACTGCAGCCAGTCATTGAAAAACGCGACGCTGGACGAATCGGGCGGCGCGGGCAGATAGAGCGCGCCGTCGGGCAGCTGTGTCCGCTTCAGGTAAGGACGGTAATCCTGGGCCGATGCGCCGGCCTGCAGGAGCAGGACGAGCAGCAGCGCGGAGAGGATGGAGGGGATCTTGTGCATTTCTTCGGGTTTGTTTGCTGCAAAAATACAAAAACTATGTGTAAATTTGCATCTCCTACCCTTTACCACGTATTATGGACAACAACGATAACAAGCAATCCCTGAATGTAGACCTGAAGCCGGAGGTCGCCCGGGGCACCTATTCCAACCTGGCCATCATCAGCCACTCGGCCAGCGAATTTGTCATCGATTTCGCCGCAATGCTCCCCGGACTTCCCAAGCCCACGGTGCAGAGCCGCATCCTGATGACGCCCGAGCACTGCAAGCGGCTGCTCAACGCCCTCGCCGACAACATCAGCCGCTACGAAGCGCAGTTCGGCCCCATCAGCCTCGCCGCCCCGGAACACAAGGGCACGATCAACCTCGCAGACCTGACCTCCCCCAATGGCACAAAATCTTAAGGACATCAAGGCCATCGCCTACGATATCGACGGCGTGGCCACCGACGGCAGCATCATCCCGGTTGGGCCGGACCCTGAACAGCTCGTCCGGATCTTCAACGCCAAGGATTCTTTCGCCACGCGCGTGGCGGCCCAGAAAGGTTTCATCGTCGCCGTCATCTCCGGCGGCAAGACGCAGGCGCTGCGTAGCCGCAGCCTGCACTGCGGCGTCAAGGAGGAGAACCTCTTCCTGGGCGTCCGTGGCAAGCTGGCCGTCTTCGACACCTTCTGCAAGCAGCATGGGCTGAAGCCTTCCGAGGTGGCTTATTTCGGGGACGACATCGCGGACACGCAAGTGCTCAAGGCCTGCGGTTTCGGCATCGCTCCCGCCGATGCCTGCGAGGAGGCCCGAGCCGCAGCCGACTACGTCACGAAGGTGCCCGGCGGCAAGGGCTGCATCCGCGAGGGGATCGAGCTGATCCTCAAGGCCCAGGGCAAATGGGTGTTCGACGAGGAGCGTTACGACCTGCTCTATTAGACCCATGAAACGCATTATCCTGGGCAGCAATTCGCCGCGCCGCAGGGAGCTGCTGGCGGGGCTGGACATCGATTTCACGGTGGATACCGGCAACACCTTCGAGGAGGTCCTGGAGCCCGGTGTGGAGGCGCACGAGGTGCCCCGCCGCCTGAGCGCGGGCAAATCCCATGGTTTCCACCGTCCGCTGGAGGAGGATGAGCTGCTGATCACGTCGGATACGGTGGTAATCGTGGACCGCGAGGTGCTGGGCAAGCCGCATTCGCGCGAGGACGCGGTGCGGATGCTGCAGACGCTGTCCGGCCGCGCGCATGAGGTCGTGACGGCCGTAACGATCCGCGACTGCAGCCGGGAGGAGACCTTCAGCGTGTCCACGAAGGTGCATTTCGTCGAGCTGTCGCAGGCGGTCATCGACCATTATGTCGACAAGTACCGGCCGTTCGACAAGGCCGGGGCGTACGGGATCCAGGAGTGGATCGGCTATGTGGGCATTTCTTCGATCGAGGGTTCTTTCTACAACGTGATGGGGTTCCCGGTGCACCGGGTGTGGCACGAGTTGCAGCGCTTCCTGTGATGGCGCGGGAGCCTTTTACCTATCCTTTCTGCTATACGCCGGCGCCGGATATCGTCGCCGCTGCGCAGCGTCTGATCGCTTGGCTGGACGCTGCGGAAATGCCGGAGCGGCAGTCCCCCCGGAAAACGTCCGGCTGCGCCGGACCCCTCCCACCGACTTCGTCGGCGGGCCCCTCCCTCTTACGGAGCCGAGGGTGGCTACGGTTTTCCGGAGGGACCGCCGCACCGGCTGATATTTCCGCAGCGCAGATTGCTGACGGTGCCTCCTGCGGAATCTTCAAGCATCTTGCCGAAGGAAAGATGATGGGGGTGCTGAAGGTTGAAGATCAGGAAGGTGCGGTGGATTATCTCTACGCTTTCAGCGGGACGGTGGGCGGCCGGGCGGTGGTCCCGGGATTCGTGCCGCCGGTCTATGACCTGACGAATCCGGACGGGTATTTCCGGCAGCGGGAGGCGGAGATCTCCGCCATGCCGCCGGGCGCGGAGCGCAAGGCGGCGTCGGCCGCGCTGCAGGACTGGATCTTCGGACAGTACCGGGTCAGCAACGCCCGCGGCGAGACGCTCAGCATCCGCGAGATCTTCGCCCGGCGCGGACTGACGCCGCCGGGCGGCACCGGGGACTGCGCCGCCCCGAAGCTACTGCAATACGCTTACAGCCATCATCTTACCCCGCTCGCCATGGGCGAGTTCTGGTACGGGGCCTCCCCCGCCTCGGAGGTCCGCGAGCAGGGGCGTTTCTACCCATCCTGCACGGGCAAATGCGGCCCGCTGCTGACCTGGATGCTGGAGGGCCTGGACGTCGCCCCCAATCCCCTCGACCGCGAATTCACGACGGAGACGGAGCCCCGGGTCCTGTACGAAGACGCCGCCATCCTGGTGGTCAGCAAACCAGCAGGCATGCTCTCCGTGCCCGGACGGACCCGCGCCCGGTCGCTGCTGGACTGGCTGCGCGGGCGCTACGGCGAGGTGCATTCCTGCCACCGGCTGGACATGGACACCTCCGGGCTGATGGTCGTCGCCCGCAGCACTGCTTACAAATCGAAACTGGAAAGGCAGTTCGCCGAACGCGAAGTCACCAAGACCTACCGGGCGCGGCTGGCGGCGGGCGCAGGGCCGTTCGGCCATGCCCGCCGCGGCACCATCGCCCTCCCCCTCGCGCTGGACTACTACGACCGACCCCGCCAGATGGTCGACCGGGAGCATGGCAAACTGGCCGTCACGGAATACGAAGTCCTGGAGCAACTCCCTGACGGAGAGATCGATATCCGCTTCACACCCAGGACCGGGCGCACCCACCAGCTGCGCGTCCACGCCGCCCACGCGGCCGGCCTGGGGCGCCCCATCAAGGGCGACCGCCTGTACGGCAGCGCCGACGGCGGCCGGCTCTGGCTGCACGCCGAAACCCTCGCCTTCCGGCATCCGGACAGCGGGGAAAACTTGTATTTCGAAGACCTGGGCGGCCTGGAGAGGTAAAGTCGGTATCAGCAGGTGGGTCACAGGGGGCGGAGCCCCCATAATAAAAGAAATGAGTTGGTACCATCCCGGCAACAACTCATACTAACCACATAATTAATAACACTAAAACTAATAACCAATAGGTTGATGGGCCAGAACGGTCACTTGCTCAACCCGGATGCAAAGTTACAACTATATTTCAGATTTGCAAAATTTTTTTTGAAATTTTTTTAATAATTTTTCGGCGCCTTGATTTTCAAGCACTTAGAGAAAAGAAAATTTTTACCTTTCAAAATAACGCCTCCTGCTTGAGGCACCGGGGCTTGCCGCACAAGCGTTTTTTTGTAACTTTATCCCCCAAATCGTGTACCTATGTCGCCTGAAACCGTCCAACTGATCGACAGCATCGAGGTCAACCTCAATGCCGGTGGGATGAACACCATCAACATCGTCCTGGCCTTCGTCATGTACGGCGTGGCACTCGGCATCCAGCCCCGCACCTTCATCGAGATCTTCAAGAAACCCCGGTCCCTGATCCTCGGCGCGGTCTGCCAGCTGGTCCTGCTGCCGCTCTTCACCTTCCTGCTGACCCTGTTGTTCGGCAAGTCCATCTCCTGGACCATGGCCATGGGCATGATCCTCGTGGCGTCCTGCCCGGGCGGAAACATCTCGAATTTCATCAGTTCCCTGTCCAAGGCCAACGTCGAGCTGTCCGTCAGCATGACCGCCGTCAGCACGTCGCTGGCGATCCTGATGACGCCGTTCAATTTCTGGCTCTACGGCAACCTCTACCTCCATTTCGCGGACATCGCGGGGGAAGTGCCGCACCTGACCATTCCCCTGCTGGACGTCCTGAAGACCATCTTCATCCTGCTGGGCATTCCGCTCGCCGCCGGCATCCTGACCTCCCGCTACCTGCCCAAGGTCGCCGAAGCGCTCAAGAAGCCGCTCCAATACCTGAGCATCCTGTTCTTCCTCGGGATGGTCGTGCTCTCCTTCACCGGCAACCTCCAGGCCTTCATGAAGTGCATCCAGTACATCTTCTTCATCGTCCTGATACACAACCTGCTGGCCCTCGCGATCGGGTTCTGCACGGGGACGGTCTTCCATGTCCCCGAGAAGGACCGCCGCACGCTCACCATCGAGACCGGCATCCAGAACAGCGGCCTGGGGCTCGTCCTGCTGCTGGGCACGACCCTGTTCGCCAACTTCCCCCCGCACGGCGGCACCCTCGTGATCACCGCCTGGTGGGGCGTCTGGCACATCGTCAGCGGCCTGACGGTCAGCCTCCTGTTCAATCTGCACGACAAACGTAAAAAAGCTTCCATCCATGGCTAAGATCTGGGAAAACAACAATACCTACAACCGCGTACACGCCTACGCCAATATCGTCACGCGCTCCTGCTTCCGCTCGGTCTCGGTCGAGGGGCTGGAGAACCTGCCCAAGGAGGGCGCCGTCCTGCTCGCCCCCAACCACGTCGCCGCGATGATGGACCCGATGATGGTCCTGCTGATCTCGAAGGGTCCCGTCGGGTTCGGCGCCCGCTCCGACATCTTCGCCAACCCCACGGTCGCGAAATTCCTGCGCTGGACGCGCATCTTGCCGATCGCGCGCGAGCGCAACGGCCTGCAGGAAGTGGCCAAGAACTACGAGATCTTCGATGAGATCGTCGACGTGCTGGACCACGACACGCCGTTCTGCCTCTATGCGGAAGGCACGCACCGGCCCGAGCGCGGCATGCTGCCGGTCAAGAAGGGCATCTTCCGCATCGCGAAGATCGCCTGCGACAAGCTGGACAAGCCCGTCTACGTGGTCCCGATGGGACTGGATTACGAATATTTCTTCCGCGCGCAGGGGCGCGCGGCCGTGCGCGTGGGCAAGCCCATCGACATCCGCGCGGAATTCGCCAACCGCGAACAGGCCGGCATGGCCGAGGGGGACATCTTCCGCGAGCTCTGCCAGATGCTGCGCGAGGCGGACCTCTCGCTGATCGGCCGCATCCCGGAGCGCCGGCATGACCGCAAGCTGCTGCGCTGCCTGCTCGGCCTCCTCGCACTGCCGCTGTTCCTGGCTTGCGCCGCCGCTTCGATCCTGATCTGGCTGCCCCACCTGATCATCCTCGCCACGATGGAAGACAAGGCCTGGTCCCACACGGTCCGCTTCGCCGTCCATTTCCTGTTCCCCATCCTCTGGCCTTTCGCCATCGTGTACGAACGGCTGCTGAACTTCTACCGGAACCTGATCGAAGATTTCAAGCGGAAGTAAAATAAAATGCGGAGACCGTCACGGCCGCCGCATTTTGTTTTAGGTAGTAGTACAGTTTATTGTTTAATATCAATGCTTGATATTGGTTTTCGTTTCCGGGATTATCCTATTTCCAAAACCGTGCCACGAATGTTGTCCGCGACCTGACGGACCAGCCGGGCGAGCGCTTCGCGGCTGGCCCAGGCGGTGTGCGGGGAGAAGCGGAACCGCTCCGGATGGCGTACGCTGAGCAGCGGGCTGCCGACCGGGAGCGGCTCGGACGCGTAGACGTCCAGCGCCGCGCCGGCGATCCGGCCCGCGTCCACGGCCTGCGCCAGGGCGGCTTCGTCCACGATGCCGCCGCGGCCCAGGTTGAGCAGCCAGGCGGTCGGTTTCATCCGCTCCAGCTCGCGCGCGCCGATGAGCCCCGCGGTCCGCTCGTTGAGCGGCGCGTGGATGGAGACGGCGTCCGCTTGGGCCAGGAGCGTGTCCAGCGGGACGCTCGGATAGTCGGTGTTGTGCGAGGTGCCGGAGGTGGAATAATAGATCACGCGCATGCCGAAGGCCGTGGCGACCGAGGCCACGCGGGCGCCGATGGTGCCCATCCCGATGATACCCAGAGTCTTGCCGGCCAGCTCCGTGTAGGGGTGGGAGATGTCGCAGAAGAGCGTACAGGCGGAGTAGCGGCCGCTCTTGACGCAGTCGTCGAAGTAGGGAGCATGTCCGGCGAGCGACAGCAGGTGGGCGAAGGTCGATTGCACGACGGCCTCGGTGGAGTAGCCGGCAGCGTTGCGTACGGGGATGCCCCGGGCAGCGCAGGCGTCCAGGTCGATGTTGTTGACGCCCGTGGCGGACTCGCACACCAGCCGGAGCCGGGGTGCATGGTCCAGGAGTTCCGCCGTCACGCGGACCTTGTTGACGATCAGCACGTCGCAGTCCCCCACCCGTTCCAGGGCTTCGGCGGGGGTGCTTGCGGGCCAGGCGACCAGTTCGCCCAGGGCCGCGATCTCATCCAGCGGAGTCTCCCCCAGCGTGGCTGCATCCAGGAATACGATCTTCATATCTTCTCTTTTACGTATTAAAGATAAGGGGTCGCAGAAAAAAATGCAAATTTTTTTGAAATATCGCTTGCGATATAAAATTATTGTATTACATTTGTATCGCAAACGATATAAATAACAAAAAAAAATACTGACACCATGAACAAAGAAAATTCCGTCAAGATCCTGCAGGCCTACGCTACCGGCCTTGCCGCACAGTCTCTTTCCCACAAGGTCCAGGGTAAGGTTTTCGCCGCCCAGGGCTACACCAAACTCGGCGAGAAGTATGCCGACCATGCCACTGAGGAGATGGAGTGGGTCGACAAGTTCATCGACCGCATCATCGCCCTCGGCGTCCAGCCCAAGGTCGAGGCCGCCCCGGAGATGCCCGTCTTCGCCGATCCCGTCGAATTCATCAAGGCCGACCTGGAGATCTCCCGCCGCGAGGTGCCCGTCCTCCAGCAGGTGACCCTGTCCGTCGCCGACGATTTCGCCACCTACGACCTCCTGCGCGGCTACGCCCTCGACGAGGAGGAGGACTGGGGCTGGAGCGAGCAGCAGCTCGAACTGATCGACAAGATCGGTCTACAGAACTGGCTTGCCAAGCAGATGTAAAACCCGTTTATATCCAATCCCAAATCCATCCAACCGCGGTCCGGCGGGCATCCGGTAAAGGCTGCCCGCCACCGCTAAAAAAGTAAAGCTATGGCTAGTATCTACGATTTCAAAGCCCTCAACAACAAGGGCAGCGAGGTGGACTTCGCCGATTTCAAGGGCAAGGTCCTGCTGATTGTCAACACCGCCTCCAAGTGCGGTTTCACCCCGCAGTATGACGGACTCGAGGCACTCCGGAAGAAATACAAGGACCAGGGCCTCGTGGTCATCGGCTTCCCCTGCGACCAGTTCGCGCACCAGGAGCCCGGCTCCGACGCCGAGATCGCCGAGTTCTGCCGCATCAACCACGGCGTGACCTTCCCGCTGATGAGCAAGATCGAGGTCAACGGCGAGGGTGCCCACCCGATCTACAAGTATCTCAAGAGCGTGACCAAGGGTCTGCTCGGCGGCGCCATCAAGTGGAACTTCACCAAGTTCCTGATCTCCCGCGACGGCACCAGGATCGAGCGCTTCGCCCCGATGGTCAAGCCCGAGTCGCTCGAAGACAAGATCAAAGCCCTCCTGTAACCGCCATGTACGAACAGCTCAAACTGGACAACCAGCTCTGCTTCCGCCTCTACGCCGCCTCGCGGCTCGTGACGCAGGCCTACACGCCCTTCCTCTCCCAACTCGGTATCACGTATCCGCAGTACCTGGTGCTGATGGTGCTCTGGGAGCAGGACGGCCAGCCGGTCAACGACCTGGCGAAGCGCCTGCACCTGGAGACCAACACCGTCACTCCCCTCCTCCAGCGCATGGAGAAGCAGGGACTGGTCTCCCGCAGGAAGGGCAAGGAGGACGGCCGCCAGGTGATCGTGTCGCTCACCGCGGAGGGGCGGGCGCTCGAACGCCGCGCCGCCGACATCCCGGCGCAGATCGGCTCCAGGATGGTCTGTGCCCGGCTCACGCCGGACGCCGTCCCGGAACTGTTCGCCACCCTGGACGAGATAATCCTCGCCTTGCAGCAGTAGTTCGCTCAAGTCCGCAAAAATTGCAGGCTACTGTGGGTGATTTCTCCCACAGTAGCTTGTTTTTTTTGTATTTTTGCATCCTATGTCCGAAGAACTCAACCTCGTGCGGGACCTGGCAATCATCCTCGTGTCCGCCGGCATATTCACCATCATATCCAAGGCCCTCAAGCAGCCGCTAATCCTGGGCTATATCATCGCGGGCTTCCTGATCGGTCCGCACATCTCCTGGTTCCCGGGCATCCAGAGCGAGGAGACCGTCAAGCAATGGTCCGAGATCGGCATCATCTTCCTGATGTTCGGCCTCGGCCTGGAGTTCAGCTTCAAGAAGCTCCTCAAGGTGGGCAGCAGCGCCCTGGTGACGGCCGGAAGCAAGTTCCTGGGCGTCTTCGTGCTGGGATTCGTGGCCGGACAGGCCCTGGGCTGGACCTCGATGGAGAGCATCTTCCTCGGCGGCCTGCTGTCGATGTCCTCCACGATGGTCGTGCTCAAGTCCTACGACGACATGGGCCTCAAGGAGAAACCCTGGGCCGGGATGGTCTTCGGCACGCTCGTGGTCGAGGACCTGATCGCCATCCTGCTCATGGTGCTCCTCTCGACGATGGCGGTCTCCAACCGTTTCGCCGGGGGCGAGATGCTCTTCAACCTGCTGAAACTGGCTTTCTTCCTCATCCTGTGGTTCCTCGTGGGCATCTACCTGATCCCGACCGTGCTCAAGCGCGCACACCGGTTCCTCAGCGACGAGATCCTGCTGATCGTCAGCATCGGCCTGTGCTTCGGGATGGTCGCGCTGGCCGAGAGCGTCGGATTCTCCTCCGCGCTCGGCGCCTTCGTGATGGGTTCGATCCTCGCCGAGACCATCGAAAGTGAACACATCGACCGCCTGGTCGGTCCGATCAAGGACCTGTTCGGCGCCATCTTCTTCGTGTCCGTGGGCATGATGGTG
>Ga0310697_10003244_pt1 | contig 16559 bp, 15 predicted proteins | sample 172DNAGHGlowgp2_FD_203883 | JGI IMG/M metagenome (GOLD analysis project Ga0310697, IMG submission 203883) | Sheep rumen microbial communities from Palmerston North, Manawatu-Wanganui, New Zealand - 1728 DNA GHGlow gp2 (v2) (version 2) | ecosystem: Host-associated > Mammals > Digestive system >... | reverse complement strand
TATTCAATCTGCATGAGAATGAATGATATCTTTTAACCTTTTGACTTCAAAAATGCTTATCAAATTGATAAAAACACTATCTTTGCACAGGACAACTAAAACATGATTAATAAAATGAAACAGAAACTTTTACTTGTAGCCTTGCTGGCAGTGTTGAGCCTGTCGGCAGCTGCAGCGCCCAGAGAGGAAACCGTATCCTCGCCCAATGGTAAGATCAGGCTTGTGGTCACCGTCGGCGACCAGTTGCAGTACAGTGTCTATAACGGTGATGAACTGGTGCTCAAGGACAATGTGCTGAGCCTACAGGTGGGCAATGAGCGATTTGGCGACAAGCCGCAATTCAAGGGCGTCAAGCGCACAAGCATCGATGAGGTCATCAGGCCAGTCGTGCCCATGAAGTATGCCACGGTGCCCAACAAGGCCAACCAGATGTCGCTCACCTTCAAGGGAGGCATCGGGGTGGATTTCCGTGCCTATGACAACGGCATTGCCTATCGTTTCAATATCAACAAGGGCAAGAAGAAGGTTGATGTGGTGGACGAGGGCGTGGAACTGAATTTCCCGGCACCCTTCATGGCCCATATCTCCAAGACTGACACCTATGCCATGTCGTGCGAGAAGCCCTATACCCACATCTCGACAGCCGAGTTGCAGGAGGGGGACCAGATGACCTATCTGCCCATCCTGTTTGAGAGTCCGCGCGGCACCATGGTGCTCTTCTCCGAGAGCGATGTGCGCGACTATCCCCACATCTTCCTGACGCCTAATGGCAAGAACGGCTTCTCCTCAGTTTTTCCCAAGGCACCCGAGACCTGGGAACCCAGAGGAGACCGTGGCTGGAAGATTACCAAGGAGCGCGATTGCATCGCAGCACAGGTTGACGGACGCCGCTCGTTGCCCTGGCGCTTTGCCGTCATCGGCGACGATGCCACCATTGCGGGTAACCAGATGGAGGTCGTGCTGGCTGGTCCCTGCGAACTCGCTGACGTGTCGTGGATCAAGCCCGGACAGGTGAACTGGGACTGGTGGAACCATTGGACCGTGTGGGGCGTGGACTTTGAGACGGGCATCAACAACGATACCTACAAATACATCATCGATGTGGCCTCACGATTCGGTGTGGAGTATATTCTGCTCGATGAGGGCTGGAACAAGAGCGTGAAAGACCCCTTCACAACACGCGACGAGATCGACGTGCAGGAACTGGTGGACTATGGTCGCCAGAAGGGGGTGGATGTCTGGCTGTGGCTGTCATGGCTCACGGTAGAAAACCACATGGACCTGATTCCCTACTATGCCCAGATGGGTGTGAAGGGACTGAAGATTGACTTCATGGATCACAGCAACCAGTGGATGGTCAACTACTATGAGCGCATCGTCCGCGAGTGTGCCAAGTACAAGCTGATGGTCGATTACCACGGTGCATTCAAGCCCTCGGGTCTTGAGCAGCGCCTGCCCAATCTGTTGTCCTATGAGGGCGTGCTGGGACTGGAGCAATGTGCCGGCTGCGAACCCAAGAACAGCATCTGGCAGCCGTTTATGCGTAACGCTGTGGGCGCAATGGACTTCACTCCAGGCGCAATGCAGAATGCCCAGCCCGAGGATAACTGGGGAACCGGATCCCTACCGATGGGCGGCGGCACGCGTGCCTATCAGATGGCTCTCTACGTCTGCTTCGAGAGCGGCTTGCAGATGCTGGCCGACAGCCCCACGCGCTACCTGCGCGAAGCGGAATGCACCGAGTTCATTGCATCGGTGCCTACCACCTGGGATGATACCCGCATCCTTGCCGCCAAGGCTGGCGACTACTATGTCGTGGCCAAGCGCAAGGGTGATCAGTGGTTCATCGGAGCCATCACCGGCGAGCGCAAGCAGCCCCTCGACTTGACCATCTCGCTCGACTTTCTTACCAAGCCGGGCCAGTTGACCTATTTCCAGGACGGCCGCAACGCCCACCGCATCGGCGTGGACTATAAGAAAGGCGAGCAGGCTGTCACCCCGCAGACCCAATTGCAGCTGCACATCGTCCGCAACGGCGGCTGGTGCGGCGTCGTGAAATAAGAATCTCATCTCACACCCTTACGGCGATGACTATCTATAGAAGAATTGTTATAACGCTTTCACTCATGCTGCTTGCCCTTGTCTCTTGGGGGCAGCAGTTGCCGCTTGCGACCGATGACGTGAAGGCGGATACACCAGTCTATGATGTCGTCGTTGTCGGGGGTGGACCCGCCGGCATTGGCGCTGCGCTGGCGGCGGTCCGGGTTGGTGCCCGCACGGCGCTCGTGGAGCGCGATTCCAGGATAGGAGGAACGACAGTCCAGGCCGAGGTGTGTGACATGGGACTGTTCTATGCGTGGCGGCAGCAGATTATCGCGGGTCCGGTTTGGGACTTGGTCACCGAGGCGGTTGCCGCTGCCCATGGCAGCCTGCCCGATTTTTCCAAGCAGGAGCCGGACAAGTGGATGGAGAGTTGTGTCCATGTTGACCCCGTTGTTTATTCCCGCGTCGCCGAGGAAACTTTGCGTAAAGCGGGAGTGGACCTCATCTTGAATCTTGAGGTGACCACTGTCGATCGTGTTGACTGCGGTTGGCGGGTCGGGCCTGTCATGGGACACCAGGTCGTGGACGCGACAGGCAACGCGACGGTGGCTGCATTGGCGGGTGCTGAGCGCGTCAAGTCCTCAGACGATATCCGTCAGCCGGGCTCCTATTTCTTCTGGATTTCCTCACAGGGCTTGGAATTTGATGCCGAGGCAGTGAATCGCGCGCACAAACAGGCGGTTGCCGATGGCGAACTGCTGCCGACGGATGTCTATGTGGGCATGCCGTTTTTCATTCGCAAGGGTGGAGGCTCTGGCTGCTACATTCCGTTGGCCGATAATTCAACCCCGGAGGCTCGCGCCGAAACGAACCGTCGTGGCATGGAGGCGCGGGACCGTGTCCTGGCATTTATCCGCCGCCAGAAAGGACTGGAGAATGTCGAACTTGTGGCAAGCGCGAGTGAGGTGGGCGTGCGCGAGACCTATCGTGTCGTCGGCGAGAAGACAATAACCGAGAGCGAGTATCTTGAGGGCTATGTGCCCGACGATGCGCTCTCATGGTCCTACTGGATGGTGGACGAACACAAGGCAGGGAGTAGTGGCGCCCGTCTTGTCTTCCACGAGAATGGCCGCCTCGGTGCGGTGCCGCTTGGTGCCATGCTGCCCAAGGGTGTGCCCGACATGCTTGTCGCCGGCCGTGCTGTCTCGAGTGACCACGGCGCTAATTCTGCCTTGCGTGTCCAGGCGTCATGCATGGCGATGGGGCAGGCTGCAGGTGTCGTCGCCGCTCTCGCTGCTGCTGGCCAGGTCGATCCCCGTAAGGTCCCTCTTGATCTCGTGCGCCAGCGTCTGACCAGTATCGGGCATATTGTCCCTGATAGGAGCCATTAAGATAGTGTTGGAATGATTTTTCACTATTACAGGGGTGATAATCTATTGTATCGTGTACGATATAATGTTAAACATTCTTAAAGTTTGAGATAAATCGCGTGCGATATAAAATATTTGTCGTAAATTTGCATCGCAAACGACAAATAATAACATTATAAAAGAAAGAAATGGCAAATATTTATGATTTCAAGGCTTTGACGAGCCGCGGTAAGGAGATTGATTTCAAGGAGTTCGAGGGCAAGGTGCTGCTGATTGTGAACACCGCCAGCAAGTGCGGTTTTACGCCCCAATTCGCTGGACTGGAGGAACTGAACCAGAAGTATAAGGACCAGGGCCTAGTCATCATCGGCTTCCCCTGCAACCAGTTCAAGGAACAGGACCCCGGAACCGACGGACAGATTGAGGAATTCTGCCAGTTGAACTATGGCGTGACGTTCCAGATCATGAAGAAAATCGACGTGAACGGTCCTGCAGCCGAGCCCATCTTCGAGTACCTGAAGGCTCAGGCTCCCACCGAGGAGTACCACGGCCTGAAGGCCAAGGGTGCCGCACTGCTCTTCAAGACGATCAGCAATAGTGTGGAGAAGGACAGCGACATCAAGTGGAACTTCACCAAGTTCTTGATTTCGAAGGATGGCAAGACCATCAAGCGTTATGCTCCCACCACCGAGCCCAAGGACTTTGAAAAGGACGTTGAAGCCATGTTGGCTTAAATAAGAGTTATGTACGCCGAATTACAATTAGACAATCAGATCTGCTTCCGCCTCTATTCAGCGGCGAGGTTGGTTACCCAGGCCTACACTCCGATGCTCAACACTTTGGGCATCACCTATCCGCAGTACCTGGTGCTGCTGGTGCTGTGGGAAAAGGACTGCCAACCCGTGAACGACATTGCCCGCCGACTGCTGCTGGAAACCAATACGGTCACGCCGCTGCTGCAGCGCATGGAAAAGCAGGGGCTCCTCGTGCGCCGGAAAGGCGAACAGGACAAGCGCCAGCAGATGGTCAGCTTGACACAACAGGGTAAAGATCTGGAGCAGAAGGCCTACAAACTCATTCCTGCTGGAATGAGCGAGCAACTCGCCACGTGTCCGCTCAAGATTGAAGACTATAAGACTCTGGCACATGAACTTGACTTAATTATTGACAATTTTAGAAAATAAGGTATTATGGCACATATGTGTGAAAACTGCAAATTTCGTGCTCATTATGACCAGAAGCCCGGCTCCCTGCTGGGACGCTTCTGGCGTTGGCACATCAACTTCTGTCCCGGCTGGAAAGCCTATTTCACGAGCCTGAACGACGAGCAGAAGGCTGAAATCCGCAATAGGTATCAATTCACCAAATATCAGAAATAATATGAAAAAACTGCTTTTAGGCCTCATGGCCATGTTGACTGTGCTGAGTGTGTCGGCCCAGGGTATCTATGACTTCAAGGTGAAGGATGATATGGGCAGGGACGTATCACTCGCCGACTACAAGGGCAAGGTGATGCTGATCGTGAACACCGCAACGCGTTGCGGATTCACGCCCCAATACGATGAGTTGGAGGCGCTCTACGAGAAATATCATGCCGATGGTCTGGAAATCCTCGATTTCCCCTGCAACCAGTTCGGGGAGCAGGCTCCCGGCACGATCGAGGAGATTCACCAGTTCTGCACGGCCAACTTCAACATCAAGTTCCCGCAGTTCGACAAAATTGACGTGAACGGCGCCAGTGAGTCGCCTCTGTTTACCTACCTGAAGGCCAAGAAGGGCTTCGGCGGCTTCGACCTCAACGACAAGACAGGCAAATTCATGGACGAGATGCTGCGCAAGCGCGATGCCGACTATGACAAGAAGAGCGACATCAAGTGGAACTTCACCAAGTTTCTGGTTTCCCGCGACGGTCGTGTCGTGAAGCGCTATGAGCCCACCGACAAGATGACAGACATCGATACCGATATCCAGCTCGAGTTGAATCCTGTCCTGAGCAACATGATGGCTCGTCGCTCAATTCGCAAGTATCTCGATAAGCCTGTGGAGCACGAGAAGCTTGAAGTTGTGGTCCGCGCAGGCATCAATGCACCGAGTGGCATGAACCGCCAGCCCTGGATCATCCGCGTAGTGGAAGATCAGCAACTGATTGCCGATGTGACAGAGGTCTACAAGCGCAATAATCCCGAGCAGGTGAAGCGCGACAAGGATTTCAAGAACATGTTCCGCAATGCGCCTAACCTCATCTGCGTCTGCACGCCTGAGGGTGGTGGCGGCGAACTTGATGCCGGCCTCCTGGGCGAGAACATGATGCTGGCAGCCCAGTCTATGGGTCTCGGCACCTGCTGCCTGGGCGGTCCCGTTCGTTTCCTCAACTCTAACGCCGACGCCAAGTTCTTCCTTGACCGCCTCGACATCCCCGAGGGCTACAAGCTGAACTACATCCTTGCTATCGGCTATCCTGACGAAAACCCCGATGCTAAACCCCGTGATGCATCTAAAGTAAAGTATATTAAGTAATTCAAGTGTTTTTTTAGGAGACATGATTATGAAAAGTTTTGGATCAAAACCCTGGGTTCTTCCGCAACCCGTATTGATTATTGGTACCTACGACATGTATGGCAAGCCCAATGCCATGAACGCGGCATGGGGTGGACAGTGGGATAATGGCGAAATCATGATTTCGCTTGGCTCTCACGCCACGACCGATAATCTCAAGAACAACCGTGACCTGACTGTTGCCTTTGCCACCGCCCAGACGATGGTGGCTGCCGACTACGTGGGAATTACCAGTGGTCGCGACAACCCCAACAAGATGGAAAAATCGGGCTTGACGGCCGAGAAAGCGCCCAATGTGAATGCCCCGTTGTTCAAGGAGTTCCCGATGACATTGGAATGCCGCATCAAGGAAAAGCTGGATCAATCTGAATCGGGCTACAACCTCGTGGCGCAAATCGTCAACGTGCTCTGCGATGAGAAATACCTGGCTCGTGACGGCGAACCCGACGTGGAGAAAATGGGAATCATTACCTTCGACCCCATTCACCACACCTACATCCAGTTGGGTGAGAAAGTGGGCCACGCATTCGCCGATGGTGCTCAATTAACTTGAAAAAAGCAAGCGAGCAAGGAGACTTGATGGCATGAACAAACTTGTCAGCCTTCTCAAGCCCTTGATGCCGATATTAGCGGCAGCCTGTGGCACAGCACTCATCTATGTCACTGCATTGCCTCTTGACAGTAAATCGCCGGGGTTTGCCGGCGAGCTGCTGTCGTGGCTGCTCACGTTGGCGGCAATCGGGCTGGCGCTATTCCTCGTTCAGCGGGTAGAACCGAGTTTGTTCCCGGCTGCCAATCAGTTTCGGCTCAAGCTGCCCAAGTTCTCTGTCTTTGTTGGGCTGTTGTTGGTGGCACCGCTCTGGTTTGTCGCTAAGGATTATATCATATATGGTCTCATGTGGCTCTTTCATCCCGTGCAGATGGAACCGCTGACCTACACGACTCCAGAACTGCGTGAGGACCTCCTGTCGGCTGTTCATGCCGTGCTACTGGCGCCTGTACTAGAAGAACTGTGTTTCAGACAGATGGCGATCTCTCCATTCCGTAGTCGGCGTGCGCAGATAGTTGTTTGTGTGGTGATGGCCCTATTGTTCGGAATGCTTCATGTGCGCAACTTCCTTGGAGCGTTCATTGATGCCTTGTTCTACGGCTTGGTATTCATCTGGTCTCGAAACATCTGGAATAGCGTAGCCCTCCATGCGGGCTGCAATCTGACGGTTACGCTCCTTGCGGTCTATTGCTGGCTAGGTCTCGGTAACTTGCAGATGGCGAGTACTCCGGTCATCATCCTACCCGATGTCAAAGTCATCATTGGCAGCATTGCCTTGTTCGCTATCGGGATTCTGCTGATTAAAACTAAGAGAAAAACAAAATGAAATCCTCTTCTCTTAAAGATACAGTCTTGCGCCTATGGCACAGGTTGAAACACTGGCTGCAGTCGCTCTCCTTCAGGACCGGTGTCATCGTGCTGTTGTGCTGCATCCCGTTCTACATCCTGTCCTTCGCCCAAATGTTGCTGCCCATCAGCGTCACGGCAAAGGGCATATTATGGACCGTCCTCTTCGGCCTGGCAAAAACCTGTCAATACGGAGGCCTGACCATCCTCGGCGTCGAAGGCTACAAACGCCTAAAAACCAAACTCAAACGCAAAACCCCATAACAGTTGTTTGGGCTCATTCGGGTTGCGATGCCAAGTCTTTTATGCCGAAATCTTTGTGCAGTATCAAAGTTATCAGTAAATTCGCACCCAATCTCGATATTACGGAAAGGACGTCCGTGAAACGATGGCGATTATAATCATAATTAAAGAGATATGGAAAGTCAAATTACAAGGGAGGCAGCTTGGGAACTGCTGAAAAAGTATAACAAGGACCCCTTTCACCTGCAGCATGCGCTGACGGTAGAAGGCGTCATGCGCTGGTATGCCGGGCAACTTGGATTCGCCGACGAGGTGGATTTCTGGGGTATGGTAGGACTGCTACACGACATCGACTTTGAGCAGTATCCTGAAGAGCATTGCATCAAGGCGCCCGAACTGCTGCGTGCAGGGGGCGTGGGCGAAGAAATGATTCACGCCATCTGCAGTCATGCCTATGGCTTGCATGTGGATGTGAAGCCCGAACACCTGATGGAGAAGGTGCTCTTCGCTACCGATGAGCTGACTGGACTGATATGGGCAGCTGCTCTGATGCGTCCGTCGAAAAGCGTCCAGGACATGGAACTGAAGTCTCTCAAGAAGAAGTACAAGACCAAGGCATTTGCCGCTGGCTGCTCCCGAGAGGTGATTGAACAGGGAGCGGAAATGCTGGGATGGCCGTTGGATGAGGTGCTGCAAAAGACGCTCGACGCCATGAGGGATTGTGAAGCCCGGGTGGCAAGTGAGATGGAGACCATCCTCAATGGATAATTCTTCTCCCACTAAACCTAACGACAACACACTTTGTCAAGCAACAAGGACAACTATTTTTGATTTTAGTTGTCTTTTGTTGTTAAATTATAGTATTTAATTCTCTGAAAAACAATAAATTAATAAAATAACTTTTTCGGAAACTTTAACCGAATTTAGCAGAAAAAATTCTTTTGTTCGTCGATATTTATTGACCTTTGCCGCCAACGGTTAATAAGTATAATTGAACGAAAAGAATATGATTACCAATTTTGAAACCAACAAAGTTTTTTTTGCCCAGGGATTAAGTTCACCAGTATTTGAGAATGCGGCTAATTCCCTTGTCTCTGCCTTTAATGACTCTCATGTTAATTGGGCCAGAATTCCCTCCACACGTTCACCACAACATATTTGGGTGCGTGACTATATGCCTGTTCAGGTGAGTAAGAAGAAGTTTATTCAGTTCCGCTATGAGCCAGATTACTTAATGGGAAGTCCTGAGTATAAGCCGGATGTTCATAGCATTCTAAGTCAACTAGGCATCGATGTCTGCTGCTCTCCCATTAATCTTGATGGTGGTAATATTATCAGTTGTGGCGACAAAGTCATAATGACTGACAAAATCTTTAGGGAGAACCCGCAATATAGCCACAACAGGCTAATAGATGAACTGACTGAATTGTTGGAAGCTGAGCCCGTTTTAATTCCCTGGGACATCTATGAAGAATACGGCCATGCCGACGGAATGGTGCGGTATATGGGAGAGGGTAGGGTTCTGCTCAACAATTATTGTGATTTTGACAAAGCCCTGCGCAAGAAACTGCTAGCCGTGCTCAGTCCCCATTTCAACGTCACAGAACTGCATTATGGCACTTTCACCGACATGAGTTGGGCTTACCTCAACTTCCTGCACGTGGACCATCAGATTTTCGTCCCGATGACTGACGACATACTCGGTGAGATAGCATTCAGGCAGATCGCCGAGGCCTACCCCAACTGCCATTGCCACCCAATCCAAAATTGTAAAACCATAGTCACCGAAGGCGGCGCCCTAAACTGCTCCACCTGGAACACCCTTATGAGTTAGATGGCTTTTACTTTTGTTTCTTCCAGCAATAACGATATTTGCTTTTGCTGAAGTAATCTAGTTGTACAGGTGAAACAATCAGAAGATGAATGCTGATTCATCAGTCTGAGGTGTGTCAATTTCCATGAACATTACAAAATAGACGGGCATATAAGTGACCTTGCCCTTCTGATAGATCTTACGCTCGTTGGAAATGACGGTAGCCGCTTGGATATCGTAGTCGGGGTTCTTTAGGAGATTGTTAAGCGCACTGTGTACATTATAATCCTTCCCCGACTTGACTTCTATCGGATGGGCACTCATTGCAGTATGGTCGTCAATAAGGTAGTCCACCTCGCCTTGTTTACGGTTGTCATAGTAAAAGAGTTTGTGGCCATGCGCCCTCAGCTCCTGGGCAACAACACTCTCATAAACTGAACCCAGATTGATGCTTTTCACATCGTCGATAACTGGACGTATGTTGTTATGATATAGAAGGCAGGTCAGCAGCCCCACATCATTCAGATACAACTTTAACAGGTTTTTTTGGAGAGACTCACTCAATGGGAAATGCGGATTGGATATAGCATGAACAGCCATAGCAATGCCCGACGAGACCAGATATTCAAATTCTTCGTGGTATTGAGTGAAACGGTCGCCTTTCTTTTCTCGTATCTTTTGGACCACTATGCGCTTTTTTTTGTTTTCCATCTGCGAAGGAATCATTTCATAGATACGGCGTACAAGCAGCTTCTTGGAGTAGTCTCTTTCGTATTTAGATGCATCATCTGCATAAAGAGTGCGAATGCCATCCTGCACTTCGCGCACTCGCACGATATTATGCGTGTTAAGGTAAGCATTGACAGCATCAGGCAGTCCGCCCACCAGAAGATAGCGGCGGAACATATCCATCATGTGGTTATGATACTCCTCTGCAAGACTTTGACGATTCATATAGGATTGTCGCAGCATGTCTATGGCTTTAGAGCCAAAGCCATTGGCAATGAGAAATTCCTCGAAGTCAAGCTGAAACATTTCCTTACGGATAATGCTGCCTACAGGAATGGAAGTCGTGTCTTGCAGGGTAATGCCCAGTAGACTGCCACTGGCGATATAGCGATAACGTCTATCCTCACGCAGGAATTTCAGCATAGTGAGGAACTGGGGATAATGTTGAATCTCGTCTAGAAACACCAACGTATCGTCACGAGTGGACAGTTTGTTTCCTGCAACCATACTGAGCGCTAGGTAGAAGTCTTCTTTCTTGTGGATATTTTTAAATAATTGTTGACCCTCATCGTCTTCCACAAAATTTATCTCAACAAAATTTGGGTACAATCGTGTGCCGACCTCTCGGATACTAAACGACTTGCCTACTTGACGAGCCCCTTCCAGTATCAGAATCGATTCATTATCAGACTTTAAATAGCCCTCAAGATATGATGTGATCTTCCTGTATAGCATTGAATTTACACTTTTCAATAATTTTTAGTGGTAAAAAATTACACTTTTCAATAATATTAACCGCCACAAAATTACACTTTTCAAATCATACAACCAAGAAAGATCATAAAAAAGTACATTATCTAGATAATCAAAAAAACACTTCATTCTAAGTGCCCTTAATTTGAATTACCAAAATGTTTTCTTTAAAAATCTACAAAAATACCGAAATCATTTGCCGATGCAGAAGTGGGAGAAGATCTCGCCGAGGATGGCGTCGGTTGTGATTTCGCCGGTGATTTCGCCGAGCCAGTGGAGGCATTCGCGGATGTCCTGGTCGAGGAGGTCGCCGCTCAGACCGTTGTTGAGGCCGTCGATGGCACGGGCGATGGCGTCGCGGGCACGGGTCAGCGCCTGGTAGTGGCGGGCGTTGGTAACGATGACGGCGTCGCTGGCTACATCGGGCAGGGAAGCGGTCTCGACGATGAGGTCGCGCAGGGCTTCAACGTCGGCATCGCGCTTGGCGCTGATGGCAACGACTGGTATACCCTTGGGCAGGACGTCGTTCAGTTCGCTCCTCGCGGCGACATCGTCATCAAGGTCGGTCTTGTTGAGTACGGCGATGAGGGCCTTGCCGGTGCAGCGGTCGAGGATGTCATGGACCATACTGGTGTCGGCGCTGGTGACGTCAACGACCCAGAGCACGACATTGGCCTTGTCGATGGCCTGCCAGGTGCGCTCGATGCCCATCCGCTCGACGTCGTCACTCGACTGGCGGATGCCCGCCGTGTCGATGAAACGGAACAGTGTGCCGCCTATCATGACGGTGTCCTCGATGGTGTCGCGCGTGGTGCCGTGGATATTGCTGACCAGGGCGCGGTCATCGTGCAGCAGGGCGTTCAGCAGGGTGGACTTTCCCGCATTGGTCTGGCCGACGATGGCGACGGGAATACCGTCCTTGATGGCGTTGCCGTCGCGGTAGCTGTCTGCCAGACGGCTGATCAAGCCGTGGATATCGTGTGCCAGCGCGGTCACCTCGCCACGGTCGGCAAAGGTCACGTCCTCTTCGCTGAAGTCCAGTTCCAGCTCGATCAATGCTACGAAGTGCAGCAGCTTGTCGCGCAGGCTCTTCAATTCGTCACTGTAACGACCGCGCATCTGGGTCATCGCCACACGATGGGCTGCTCGGGACTGTGCCTCGATGATGTCGGCGACGGCTTCGGCCTGCGACAGGTCCATGCGGCCGTTAGAAAAGGCGCGGCGCGTGAATTCTCCTGCCGTGGCATGGCGGCAGCCCGCGTCAATCAGCGTCTGGATGACCTGCTGCTGGATCCACGTTGAGCCATGGCATGCCAGTTCCACCACATCTTCGCCCGTGAACGAGTTGGGCGCGCGATAAATAGTGAGTACTACTTGGTCAAGGAGTTCGCCGTTGGTGTCGGTCAATTGTCCCAGGTGGGCGGTGTGTGTCGTCATGTCGGCGAGCGGTTTGCCCTGCCAGCGCAGTTGCACGATAGGAAGTGCCTGCGGGCCACTAATGCGGATAACGGCGATGCCGCCACGACCTTGCGGGGTGGAGACGGCACAGATCGTGTCGGTGTTTCCTGTGAGTTCTAATGTGTTCATCGGCGTGGATAGTATTTAGGCCAGTCTTTAATGTTTTCCTTACTCTCGATAACGTCCTCTACCTTGTCCTCGAGCGAAGAGAGGAAGTTATATCCTGTCAGCTGCTCCACCTTGTCGATCGTGGTGGCATAGTTGGTCCAGCTGTTGGGAATTGCCTTGTTCTCCATCACAAAGGCGATGGCGCGCTTGTGGCTGGGCGAATAGATGACCTTGAAGAAGCTCTTGGGCACGGCGATGTCATCGTGTTTGCCGATGTACTCCATGTCGTCCGAGAAGATGGGTCCCGTGAAGATGATCAGGCGCCCCGCCGTGCGTGACCACTTGTGCACCGCCTCCTCGACGTGTCGCCACTCGCCGTCGTTCATCTCGTCGAGCTGTGGGCAGATGTTGGTCATCAGGAAACACTGCTCCATCGCCGTCTTGTTCCAGCGCATATCCATTGCCGGAGCCATATGCCCGCGCGTGTAGCCGCTCTCTTTATACTCCCACCAGTCGGGGCACCCTTTCACGTCGTGGTCGCGCTCGAATTTGTAGTCGGCACGGTTCTCGGCCTCACGCGAGTCGGCCATCGACGTCAGGGTGCTGGTCAGCTCATAGGCGACGCAGTTGGGCACACGGTAATTCTTGTTGAAATACACGGTGATGGCCTTGTAGCGCACCGTCTGGTTTTCCAGATTGTCGGGCAGCTTCACGTCCAGCAGTCCCAGGTCCCCCGTGGACTGGTACTCCTTGCCTTCCTGCTTGTCCTGTTGGGTCTGCTCGGTGGGCAGCTCGTCGTTATAGGCGCTCTTGTAGAACCCGTTCTTCTGGTAGCCGTGGTAGCCGGCCAGTGCCAGCAGAACCACTGCCAGCAGATAGTATAAATTCCTTTTCTGTTTCTTCTTCATTGTCATCAGTGTTACTAGGCGACAAAGTTACTAATTTTTTAGATTTAGACCTTAGATGTTAGACCTTAGACTTTAGACTTTAGACTTTAGATGTTGGCGGATGCCCAACTAGTGACTAGTGACTAGAAACTCACTTCACCTGAATCTCGTCAATGAAGTAGTAGCCGTCATAGCCGACGCCGAAGTGCCAGTCGGGGCAGGCACCGATGGTCTTCAGGTTTACCTTGACATAGCGGGCCGTTGCAGCTTGGGGCAGCGTTACCGTCGCCCAGCGGTACTTGGGTGACATGTCACGGTCCTCCTCAAAGTTGAAGGTGCCGATGTCGGTAAAGTTCACGTTATCGCTCGAGATGGCATAGGACACGCTCTTGGGCAGGAAAATCCAGGCGCCCAGGTTGTGCAGACAGTCGATCCGCACGGTCGTGAACTGTTTCTCTTCACCCAGATCGACCACCAGTTCGGCATCTTCGCCGACCCAGCCGACCCAGCTCTCCCCGTAGGTCGCTCCACCGAACAGTCCGTCGGTCAGCGCCGTCCCCGAGATGGGGACGAATCGGTACTCGGGCAGGTTCTTGTAGGTGACTTTAGCGCCCAGGGCGAGGTTGTTGCTGATGCCCGGCAGGAAGCGCTCCAAGTACAGGTCACAGTAATCATTCACCGAGTTCTTGCGCTCGGTCAAGGACTTGATGCCTGCCTCATTGCCGCGTTGGCGGAAGAGCTCCACTTCACGGATGCGCTCCTCACGGTCGCCTTCGGTCGAGGTGCGCTCGAGCTCCAGCTTGCTGTACTGCTGCTGCAGCCGTGCCGCATGGACGCGCTTGAGCAACGTCTCGTCACCGGCAACTGCCGCCTCGGCCTGGTCGAACAGGTCATCATATTGCGCCAGCAGATAGGGTCGCAGCATGCCCTCCTTGTGCGAGACAGGCGAGTCATAAATCCACAGGTCCTTGCCGCTGCCCAGCAGCGCACCCTCGCGCATCTTGAGGTAACGGTACAGATAGGGGGCAGCCTTGCCGTAGTAGCCGTCCAGGAAGGTGTGCATCAGGCTGTCGGTATCGGCATCGACGTTCCACATCAGTTTGGATATCATATAGGCACGCAGCTCGCTGAAGTCCACGCCCCTGAAGCCTGCCACCTGCTCAAACAGCATCGTGGCGTGGTTCTCCTTGAACAGCCTCATGTTGGGCTGCAGCACATGGAAGTTAGGGAAGGGCGTGACCAGGTTGTCGAAGTTGATGCCGTAGTCCCACACGAAGATGTTGTCCGATATCTTGCCCCAACCCGTCAGGGCGCGCATGAAGTCGCGTCCGCTGGCATTCTCTGTCAAGGGGACTTCGCGCTTGCTGTCGATACTGCACAGCATGATGTTCACGTTGGGCAGGGGCTTGGTGTGCTTGGGTGGCTGCATGCTGTACAGGTAGGCCAGCGTCGAGAATTCCTTGTCAGGGAAACGCTGGGCTAGCTTGTTCATGAAGCGCACCAGGTTGCCCGACGGCGAACCCTCGTACTCGTCCACGGCCTTGCACTCGGGGCAGGCGCATTGCGTGTTATTGCCATCGTTCTGGCTCACCGAGATGAGTTTCATGCCGGGGTTGGCCCTGAAGATGCTGTCAATCTTGGCGGCGACCAGCTCAAAGACCTCGGGATTGGTCAGGCACCACTGGCTGTGGGCACCGGGATGGCGCACGCCGTTGAAGAAGGAGTAATACTCGGGATGTGCCTTGCCATAAACCGCTGCGGGCAGAATCTGGTTGAAGGTGTGGACCCACATGTTGGCGGCAAAGATTTCTTTAGGCTCCTTAAGCCTGTAGAAGGCCACATAGTCGGGATCCTCGGTGCCGTAGGTCTGCGTCTGGCGATAGCGGAACGAGGGCGTCTCGGCATGGTGCTGAGCGGCAATGGTGATGTTGGTGCGCGGCTCTATGGTCCATGCGCCAGCGGCATAGTAGCGCACCCCTAGTTCGTTTTCCAGCAGCGTCGCCACGCCATAGAGGGCGCCCTTGCCGCCACCGCTCTTGATGGTCAATAGGCCGTCATGACAATCGATGACAAAGCCGTCCTCGCCGACTTCGTCGGTCGTGCCTCCGATGAGGATCAGGTTTTTCCTGTCCTTATCGATTGAGATCGACAACCTCACACCGCTCATGCGCTCAACAAACTTGTTCAGCAACATGGCTGCATCCCGGTTGACCTCACTCTCTTCAACGATGGCAATCGCCGCCCGCGCCTTGCCATTTTTCATTACCTGCAGTTGTGCCGATGCCTGCATGGCTGCCAGCACCACAACAGCAAACAACAATAATCTTTTCATAAGCCTAAAGCGTTAGTGTTTAATTTCAGGCAGTAAAGATACAACAATAAAAGGACATGGGCACCATGTCCTTTCATCGTATTTTTATCATGAGGGTATTATTCCCAGTCTTCAATCTTGCATTGGCGCTTGGGAATGGCGCTGGAGAAGGTCAACCCCGTGCGGCGTTCCACCTCGGCGACGGTGACGGCATATTTTTTTATGCCGCCCGGGCTGGGGCTGTTGGGGTAGATGAAGGCGATGGCGCGCCCCTGCTCGGGGGCATACAGCACCTTGAAGAAGGCTTCGGGTACGGCAATGTTCTGCTTGTCCTTCCCGATCATCTTGGGATTCTTGCCCATGATGGGACCGGTATAGACCATGATGCGCTTGTCACGCTTGGCCCAGCGGTGCACCCGCTCTTCCAGCACGCGCCAGTGGTCGTTGTTGAGCTTAGTGTCCTGGGGGCACATGTTGGTCATGTAGAAGCACTCCTTCATCGCCGTCTTGTCCCAGCGCATGTCCATCGCCGGTGCCATGTGGCCACGGCTGTAGCCGCTGCCGCGATATTCCCAATTCTCGGGGCAAGCTTTCACGCTGGCATCCTTGGCATAGTTGTAGTTCTTGCGCACCTCATGGTCTGGTGCGTCGGCCATAGCGACCATCGTTGCCGTCAGCTCATAGGCTACACAGTTGGGAATCCTGAGCGACGGGTTGAAGTTTATCCTGATGGCCTGATAGTTCAGCACCTGGTTGGAAACGCCCTTGGGGATGGTCACCGCCAGCAGCGCATTGGTGTTCTGCTGCGGCACGACAGTAGCGGTCGCCGTCTTGCCGATGGTGGGGACGGTCACCAGTTGGGAACTGGAAGAATAATTGACGGATTGTTTCT
>Ga0310697_10003243_pt1 | contig 16565 bp, 17 predicted proteins | sample 172DNAGHGlowgp2_FD_203883 | JGI IMG/M metagenome (GOLD analysis project Ga0310697, IMG submission 203883) | Sheep rumen microbial communities from Palmerston North, Manawatu-Wanganui, New Zealand - 1728 DNA GHGlow gp2 (v2) (version 2) | ecosystem: Host-associated > Mammals > Digestive system >... | reverse complement strand
AACAGTATCTAAAATATTAATGAAAAAATTAGATTATGGAATATATAGAAATGGAGATTATTTTAGAAAACTAGCAAAAGATATGGATATGGATGTTACATCTTTTAATGTTTATGTTAAAGAACATCCAGAAATAGATATACAAATAGAAAGTAGCGCTAAAGAATATGCTAAAACCAATGATAATTTTATAATAGATGCAAGATTAGGTTGGTATGCAGTACCTGAGTCATTTAAAGTATATTTAAAAGTAGATATAGATGTAGCAGCAAAAAGAGCATTAGAAGATGAAAATCGTAAAGATTCTGAAAATTTTAAAACTTTAGAAGAACAAAAAGCTGACATGGAAAAAAGATATAAACTTGAAAATGAAAGATATTGGGAGTTATATAAAGTTAGAAAAGAAGATGAGTCTAATTATGATTTAGTAATAGATACTACAAATTTAACACCAGATGAAGTTGCAGATAAAATAGAAGAAGAGTATAAAAAATGGTTGCAGAAGTAATTATAAATAGAACAGCAAAAAAATTAAATAGAACATTTGATTATAATATTCCTAAAGAATTTCAAGACCTTACAGTTATTGGTAGTAAGGTCTTAGTTCCTTTTGGCAAGGGAGGAAAATTAGAAGAAGCTTTTATAGTTGGCTTTAAGGAAAGTTCTGAATATGAAATAAAAGATATTGAAAAAATAGAAGATAATCTAAATGAAAATCAAATTAAACTTGCAAAATGGATGTCAAAGCATTATTTTTGCAATATATCAGATTGTATAAAGCTAATGCTTGCACCAGGAACAAGAACAAAAGAGAAAAAAGTAAAAGATAAAATAATAAATGTTATTTATTTAAATAAATCTTTAGATGAAATTGAATTTGATATAGAAACTGGAAAAATAAAGTCTGATAAACAAAAAAGAATTATAGAATTTGTAAAAAATAATGAAGGTGCGACAATCACGGAAATAGAATTATTTACAGATTCATCTAGAGCAATAGTAAATACTTTAATAAAAAATGGTTATTTAGAAATAGTTGAAAAGAAAATAGAAAGAAATCCATTAGAGGGTAAAAATATCAAAGAAACAAAAAATTTAAAGCTAAATGAAGAACAACAATATGCATTTAATAAAGTATCAGAACAAATAGAAAGAAATATTTTTAAAGAATTTTTGCTATATGGAGTAACTGGATCGCGGAAAAACGGAAATCTATTTACAACTAATTAATAAAGTATTAGAAAAAGGAAAATCAGCAATAGTATTAGTACCAGAAATATCACTTACACCACAAATGTTGGAAAGATTTATATCAAGGTTTGGAAAAGAAAAAATTGCAATAATACATAGTAAACTATCAATAGGTGAAAGATATGATGAATGGAACAAAATAAAAAGTGGAGATGCTAAAATAGTAATAGGAGCAAGATCAGCTATATTTGCACCTGTTAAAGATTTAGGAATAATAATAATAGATGAAGAACATGATAGTTCATATAAATCTGAATCAAATCCAAAATATGATGCAAAACAAGTTGCAAAATTCATAGGAAAACAAATGAGATGTCCACTACTATTAGGGAGTGCAACACCAGACTTGAATTCATATTATAATTCAACAGAATTAAATAAGATAGAGTTATTGAAATTAAGAAAGAGAGCTAATAACTCATCATTACCTGAAGTAACAGTAATAGATTTAAAACAAGAATTGGCAAATGGAAATCATTCAATGCTTAGTAGAGAATTATATTCAAAAATAGATGATAATTTAAAACAGAGAAGACAAACAATCTTATTTTTAAACAGAAGAGGTTATTCAACATTTATAATGTGTAGAGAGTGTGGATATACAGTAAAATGCAAAAATTGTGATATAAGTTTAACATATCATAGTTATGAAAAAAAACTAAAATGTCATTATTGTGGATATGAAGAAAATATTGTAACAATTTGTCCAGAATGTGGAAGTAAAAAAATACGTTACTTTGGGACAGGAACACAGAAGTTAGAACAAGAAATAAAGAAACAATTTCCTACTGCAAAAACAATTAGAATGGATGTTGATACCGTAACAAAGAAAAATTCGCATGAAAAAATTTTAAATACATTTAAAAATGAAAACATAGATATATTAATTGGAACACAAATGGTAGTTAAAGGACATCATTTTCCAAATGTAACATTGGTAGGAGTAATTGCGGCAGATAGTTCTTTAAACATAGATGATTATAGAGCAAATGAAAGAACATTTCAAATTCTAACTCAAGTTGCAGGAAGAGCAGGAAGAGAAAAATTACCAGGTAAGGTTATTGTTCAAACATATAATCCAGAAAATTTTACAATTCAATGTGCAAGAAAACAAAATTACCAAGAATTTTATGAAACAGAAATACATTTAAGGAAACAGTTGAAATATCCACCATTTTGCGATATAATATTAATTAGTTTTACAAGTAAAAGTGAAGAAAAAATTAAAATATTAAGTAATAGGGTATATAAATATTTAAATAATAACTTAAATGACGAGTTTAAAGTGTTTATGCCAATGCCAGCACCAATAGATAAAATACAAAATAAATGGCGCTATAGAATAATAATTAAAGGTAATATGAATGAAAATGCAAATATTATATTAAATAAATGTTTAAAAAAAGTTTATGAATTGGACATGAAAGATACTAGAATAAGTATTGATGTTAATCCAAATAATATGGCTTAAATCGGAATTTTGAAAGGAGTAAAAATGGCTATTAGAAATTTAAGATATGAAGGTGATGAGATTTTGAAAAAAAAATCTCGCGAGGTAGAAGTAATCGATGATAAATTACAAATATTAATAGATGATATGATTGAAACTATGCACAAGTATAATGGAGTAGGTTTAGCAGCTGTACAAGTTGGTATTTTAAAAAGAGTTGTTGTAATAGATTTATATGATGATAAAGGACCAATTGTATTAATAAATCCTGTTATAACAAAAACAAAAGGTGAACAAGAAGTAGAAGAAGGGTGTTTAAGCTTTCCAAATGAATTTGCCAAGGTAATTAGACCTGCTGAAGTTACAGCCGAATATACTGATAGAAAAGGTAAAAGAATGAGAGTTAAAGCCAAAGAGTTATTAGCTCAAGCTATTTCTCATGAAGTAGATCATTTAAATGGAGAAGTTTTTATAGATAAAATAATACCAGGAACTTTGGAATATGTTGAACCAGAGGAGGAAAAATAATGAATATTGTTTTTATGGGAACACCAGATTTTGCAGAGGAAAGCTTAAAAGCAATATATAAAAATGATTTCAATATAATAGGAGTTGTAACTAATCCAGATAAACCAAAAGGTAGAGGTATGAAACTTGTAAAATCACCTGTAAAAGAATTTGCAGAAGAAAATGGATTAGAAATTTACCAACCAACAAAGGTAAAAAATAATGATGAATTTATTGAAAAAATGAAATCATTAAACCCAGATATTATATGTGTTGTTGCCTATGGGAAAATCTTACCAAAAGAATTATTAGAAATACCAAAATTAGGTTGCATAAATGTACATGGTTCTTTACTTCCAAAATATAGAGGTGCCGCGCCAATTCAATGGGCAGTTTTAAATGGAGATAAAAAAACAGGTATTACAACTATGTATATGGACGAAGGTATGGATACAGGAGATATAATTTTAAAGCAAGAAGTTTTAATTGGAGAAGATGAAACAACAGGTGAATTATGGGAAAGACTTTCAAAAGTTGGAGGAGAGCTTTTAGTAAAAACATTAAAACAAATCGAAGAAGGAACAGCGCCAAGAATAAAACAAGATGAAGATTATACAATGGCTCCTATGTTAAATAAACAAATGGCAAAAATCGACTGGGAAAACAAAACAGCAGAAGAAATAAAAAATTTGGTAAGAGGCTTAAACCCAATAATGGGAGCATATACTTTTTTAAATGGAAAGAAAATAAAATTTTGGAAAGTAAATATTGTAAAAGACATAGATTATGATAAAAATAATTTAAAAATTCATAAAAACGGTACAGTTATTGTATCAGATTCGAAAGATGGATTATACATAAAAGCAAAAGATAATTCTGTAATAAGTGTAATTGAAATTCAAGGTGAAAATGCTAAAAGAATGAATATAAAAGAATATTTGAGGGGAAATAATATACAAGAATTTGATATATTTGAATAAGAAGTATGAAAAATATAAAAGATTATGATTTAAATGAATTAAAAGAAGAATTAATAAATATAAATGAAAAACCATACAGAGCAGAGCAAATCTTTAAATGGCTTTATCAAGAAAAAGTAAAATCTTTTGATGAAATGACTAACTTATCTAAAGAATTAAGAGAAAAGCTAAAACAAAATTATACAATTTGTAATTTTAAAATTTTGAAAAAACAAGAATCAAAAGATGGAACAATAAAATATTTATTTGATTTATTAGATGGAAATGCAATAGAAACAGTTTTAATGAGTTATCACCATGGATATAGTATTTGTGTTTCATCACAAATTGGCTGTAAAATGGGCTGTAAATTTTGTGCATCAACAGGAATAGCATTTGCAAGAAACTTAACAAGTGGTGAAATTGTAGAACAAATACTAGCAGTAGAACAAGATACAAATTTAAGAGTATCAAATGTAGTATATATGGGAATAGGAGAACCACTAAATAATTACGAAAATGTAGTAAATAGTATTAGAATTATAAATAATCCTAAAGGACTTAATATTGGTGCAAGACATATAAGCGTTTCTACAAGTGGACTAGTTCCTAATATATATAAACTTGCAGAAGAAAATATACAATGTACACTATCTATTTCACTACATGCAACAAATAATAAAAAAAGAAGTAGTATGATGCCAGTAAATAATATGTATCCAATTGAAGAATTAATAAAAGCATGTAAAGAATATATTGCAAAAACAAATAGAAGAATATCTTTTGAATATGCATTAGCAAAAGATAATAATGACAATTTAGAAGATGCAAAAGAATTAGTAAAATTGTTAAATGGGATGTTATGTCATGTTAATTTAATTCCAATTAATAAAATTGAAAACGGAAAATTTAATAAAAGCTCAAATGAAAATATAATAAAATTTAGAGATTATTTAAATGAACATGGCATTGTTGCTACAATACGTAGAGAGCTAGGTTCAGATATTGATGCTGCATGTGGACAACTTAGAAGAAAAAATTTGTAATGTTCATAAATGGATATTAAGAGGAGAAAAAAATGTTATTAAAAGATATGAAATTGCCATTTTTAAATAAAATTAAAGTATATGCATTTGTACGGACCATCAGGCACTGGGAAAAGCTATAGAGCACAAATGGTAGCCGGAGAAAAAAATACACATTTTATAATTGATGATGGTTTATTAATTAAAGATAATGCAGTTATAGCTGGATCATCTGCAAAAAAAGCAGACACAAAAGTTGCAACAGTTAAACATGCTTTATTTTATGAAGATGAAGAAAAAGAGGAAATAATAAAAGCATTAAAAAAATACAAACCAGAAAGCATATTAATTTTGGGAACTTCAGATGGAATGGTTCAAAAAATTGCATCAAATTTAGGATTACCTGAGATTTCAGATACAACATATATTACTGACGTTGCAACAGAAGAAGAAATGCAAACAGCAAGGAAAATTAGAGTAACTGAGGGTAAACACGTAATACCAGTTCCTACATTTGAAATAAAAAAGGATTTTTCAGGATATTTATTAGACCCACTTCAAATTTTTAAAACTAAAGGAAAAGGAGAAAAACCATATATTTCAGAAAAGTCAATAATAAGACCAACATTCAGTTATTTAGGTAAATTTACTATATCAGATTTAGTATTTAGACAAATACTAGAATATTTGGCAATACAAACACCAGCAATTCATAAAATTTTAAAAACAAGGGTTGATAATTTTGGAGAAGGCGCAAAAATTTATATGGAAGTTAGTATAGTATATGGTTTTAATGTTATGGATGGATTAAGTAAATTTAAAAATAAATCAAAAAAAGAAATTGAAAAATTAACAGCAATGAATGTTGTTGAAGTAGATGTAGTAGCAAAACAGATATATATACCAGAAGAAGGAGAATAAGGAGGAATAAAAATGTCTTTCATAGTAGCAATAGATGGACCAGCAGGAAGCGGAAAAGGAACAGTAACCGAGATTTTAAGTAAAAAATTAGGATTAATAAATATAGGAACAGGTTCAGCATATAGATGCGTAGCTTTAGAAACAATAAGACAAGGAATAGATTTACAAGAAAATGAAAAAATCATAAAACTTTTAGATAATATTAAAATTGAATTTAAAATTGAAGATAATAAAGATATTGTTTATTTAAATGGAGAAGATGTAAGTAAAAGAATTAGAGAAAAAGATGTATCTAATATTGTATCACAAATATCATCAATACCAGAAGTAAGATTTAAATTAAATGAAATTTTCAGAGAATATGCAAAAACAAATAATGTTATTATGGAAGGAAGAGACATAGGAACTTATGTATTTCCAAAAGCAGATGTAAAAATATATTTAGATGCAAGTATAGAAGAAAGAGCAAAAAGAAGATATAAACAAAATCAAGAAAATGGAATAAATATGAGTTATGAAGAAATATATAAAAATATAGAATTAAGAGATAAAAATGATAAAGAAAAAAAAGTTGGAGCATTGAAACAAGCTGAAGATGCAATATATATAGATTCTAGCAATATGACAATAGAAGAAGTGGTTAAAAAAATTATAGACATTATAAAAAAATAGGGGGAAAATATGAAAAAAATTTTAAAAACGATAGGAAGAGGAATTGTAAAAGGAGCAATTTATGCATACTGCAAAATAGTATATAGAGCAAAAGTAATAGGAAAAAACAACATACCAAAAAAGGGACAAGTTATAATATGTGGAAACCATAAAAGCTTTTTAGACCCACCTTTAATAGAAGTAACATGTGGAAGATATACAAGATTTTTAGCAAAAGAAGAATTAACCAAAAGTAAATTTCTCGCTTTTTTAGGACATGTTTTTGATGCAATACTCGTAAAAAGAGATTCTAAAGAGATAAATGCAATAAAAGAATCATTAAAAACATTAAAAAACGGATACTGTTTAGCACTATTTCCAGAGGGAACTAGAAATGGATTAGCAAAAGGAGAACAAGTAAAAGATGGTGCAGCATTTTTTGCATTAAGAAGTGGAGCACCTGTAATACCCTGTGGAATAAAAGGTGGAGAAAAAGGAAATTGGAAAGTTACAATAACCTATGGAAAACCACTGGATTTTAGCGAATATAAAGGAGCTAAAGATAAAGAAACATTAGATAAAGTAACAAAGGAAATAATGGATAAAATAATAGATTTGACAAAATAGTAAAAAAGTTATATAATATTTTAGATAAAAAGTTGCCATTGGGGTCGGAGATAAATGGCAATTTTTGTTTGTCGAACATAAGTTGCCATTTATCTCCGACCCTAATGGCAATTTGGAGGGGTAAGAAAAATGATAAATGAAAAAATAAGAAATATAGCAATTATAGCACACGTAGATCATGGTAAAACTACATTGGTTGATGCAATGCTTAAACAAAGTAATATTTTTAGAGAAAATGAACAAATACAAGAAAGAGTAATGGATTCTAATGACCAAGAAAAGGAAAGAGGAATTACAATTCTTTCTAAAAATACTTCAGTTATGCATGGAGATATAAAAATTAATATAGTAGATACACCAGGCCATGCTGATTTTGGTGGAGAGGTTGAGAGGGTTCTTAAAACTGTTGATGGAGTACTTTTATTGGTTGATGCGTTTGAAGGTGCAATGCCTCAAACAAGAGAGGTTTTAAAAAAATCTCTAGCATTAGGATTAAAACCAATAGTTGTTATTAACAAAATAGATAGACCTGGAGCTACTCCTGAAAAAGTTGTGGATCAAGTAATTGAACTTTTTATAGAGTTAGATGCAACTGATGAACAGTTAGAATTTCCTGTTGTATATGCATCTGCAAAACAAGGTATAGCAAAGATGGATTTAAATGATAATTCAGAAGATTTATCATGTCTTTTTGATACAATTATAAATACTATTAGTGCACCAAATTGTGATGAAGAAGGACCTGCTCAAATGCTTGTTTCTAATATAGATTATGATGACTATGTTGGTAGAATTGCAGTAGGAAGAGTAGAAAGAGGAATTATTAAATTAGGTATGCCTGTTTCAATTTGCGGAAAAGAAGATAAAATTTTGCAAGGAAGAATCGCCAAAATTTATACTCATATTGGTTTAAATAAGGTAGAAGTAGAAGAAGGTAAAGCTGGGGATATTATAGAACTTGCAGGCCTTTCAAATATTAATATTGGAGATACAATTTGTGATTTTGATCATCCAGAAAAAATCCCATTTGTAGATATTGATGAGCCTACAGTTTCTATGACATTTAGTGTTAATAATGGACCTTTTGCAGGAAAAGAAGGAAATTTAATAACATCAAGACATATAAGAGATAGATTATTTAAAGAATTAGAGAGAAATGTATCTTTAAGGGTCAAAGAAACAGAAACACCAGATAGTTTCGAAGTTTCAGGAAGAGGAGAACTTCATTTATCAGTATTAATAGAAACAATGAGAAGAGAAGGTTTTGAGCTTTTAGTATCTAGACCAAAAGTTATTTTTAAAGAAATTGATGGAGTAAAATGTGAACCAATTGAATTATTAGTTGTAAATGTACCAGATGATTGTGTTGGAAATGTTATAGAAAAGCTAGGTAGAAGAAAAGCTGAAATGGTAAATATGGAGCCAGCAGAAGATGGACATACAAAAATAGAGTTTAAAATTCCAGCAAGAGGAATTATTGGTTACAGAACAGAATTCTTAACAGACACAAAAGGTGAAGGTATAATGAACCATATATTTGACTCTTATGAACCATATAAAGGTGATATTCAATCTAGAGTTAGAGGAACAATTATAGCTTTTGAAAATGGAAAATCTGTGACTTACGGATTATATAATGCACAAGATAAAGGAGAATTGTTTATCCGGACCTGGTGTAGAGGTATATGAAGGAATGATAGTTGGTCTAAATTCGAGGGGAGAGGATTTAGCAATAAATGTATGTAAAGAAAAACACTTAACAAATACTAGAGCTTCTGGTTCAGATGAAGCATTGCGTTTAGTGCCACCTATTCAAATGTCATTAGAAAAAGCAATTGAATTTATACAAGATGACGAGTTAGTAGAAGTAACTCCAAAATCAATTCGTTTAAGAAAGAAAATATTAGATAGTAAAGAACGTGAAAGGGCAGCTAGAAATAATAAATAGGAGATAAATATGAGATACTCTAATAAAAAAAATAATGGAACTAATAGATTACATAAAGTTCCAGATAGAAATGTTTATTCAAGTTTTGTAGATAAAATATATATCAAACCAATAGAAACAGAAAAAAATAAAAAAACTCAATCTGAAAATAAGGAATATTATAAGGTAAAAATAGAAATTATGGAATTGATATTTGATTATGTTTACAATAATAAATCAATAGCTGAATTAATCGAAAAAATAAATTCTGAAGAGAAATATAAGAAATTTGGAGCTTATTTTGAAGGATGGATAAATGATACATTTTCAAAAAGACAACAAATGGTTAAAAAAATAAAACGTGAAATGCAAAATGGAAAAAATGAAGAAGAAATTATTAAAGCTTTATCAAGTGTACAACAATTTAGAAATCATAATAAATTTTTTCAATCAATTATAATGTCAGTATATGAAGAAAATACTGGTGAAAAAGGAATAGAACATGAATAATATAGAATTACAAAAAATTAAACAAAAAGCTTTAGAGGATCATATTCCAATAATAATGGATGACACATTAGAAACAATAAAAAAATATTTAGAAAATAAAGAAATAATTGATATTCTAGAAATTGGTACAGCAGTAGGTTATTCTGCAATTTGTTTTTCAGAATTTTTAAGTGAAGATGGAACTATAGATACAATAGAAAGAGAAAAAGAAAGAGTAATAGAAGCAAGGGAAAATATAAAAAGAGCAGATGTAAAAAGACAAATAAATATTTATGAGGGTGATGCTGTTGAAATTCTCCCAAGTTTAGATAAAAAATATGATATGATATTTATTGATGCAGCAAAGGGAAAATATCCATTTTTCTTAAAAGAATCATTAAGATTATTAAAAAAAGGCGGAGTAATTTTTGCAGATAATATTTTATACAAAGGTTATGTCATGAGTGATTATAATAAACATAAACAAAGAACAGCAGTTAGAAATTTAAGAGAATATATAAAAGAAGTACTAGATAATCCAAATTTAGATACAGAAATTTTAGATGTTGGAGATGGACTTGCAATAAGTATATTAAAATAAAAATCCCACCTAAGCAATTGCTTAATGGTGGGAAATTTTTTTAGAAGGTTTTCTGTCTACGCAGAATTTCCTGAGATTCCTCCAGACCTACCCAGTCATAGAGTTTATCTCCTATTATACAATATCCAGGAATATTAACCAAACTTCGGTCAAATTCCAGTTCATCATATTTTTTCTTGTAAACAGCGTGTGATGCTTGACCATATTCTGCATGCATATGCATATCAAATGTCCTAATTTGAACTTCGAAATAATAGCCAAGCTTTGCTTGGAAAATCATGTGAAGACTTTGATATCCATTTTCTTTTGGATTATGAATATAATCCTTAACATAAGGCTGGATATCTTCAGAGAGTAATGATGAGTTACCTGAACGTTTTGTATCTTTTAGTGGTGTTGCCATGCATGGTTCTACTTCTTCAGCATTTAAGCTATAATTAAATAGCAAATCCATTACAGTATAGCACTGCTTAATGAGTTTTTCAGAATCATCCCCAAAAAGGGTAATTCTAAAACCGGAAATATCTTTCATTGTTGCATAAGAATCTGCTCGCCAGAGCTTTTTGTATGCACTTATGAATGATTTTCGCCTACCCTCTAGTCTAAAAAGAATATCTGGATATTTTTCATCAATTTCGTGATAGAAGCCTTCAAAAAATTCTCTTTGAGTTTTGAGTAGAGTTTTATCAGTTATGTAACTGTAATATAACTCTAGTCGACGGGTAAATATTGTTATTTCATTAGATTTAGCTTCTAAATTAAGAAGTCCAATCTGATTCCGGATAACTTCCGGAACACTTTTTGCTCCTTTAAAAGCTTGATCTAATGATGGTATTTGTCGCATATAAAATTACCTCCTTAAAAAAATTTACAACAAAGTTACTTAATTATATTATAACATAAAATATGGTAAAAATAAAGTATTGACAATGTTTTCAAAGACTTATATAATATTATGGTAAACAAAATTATAAGAAGGTAGTGATAAAAATGAAAGAAATAGAATTATTAGCACCAGCTGGTTCTTATGAAAAAGCAAAAATAGCTTTTCTTTATGGAGCAGATGCAGTTTATGCTGGAACATCATCATTATCATTAAGAACAAGAGCAGATATGGAAAATGATGACTTAGAAAAAACAATAAAATATGCCCATAGCATAGGAAAGAAAGTATATGTAACTTTAAATATTTTTGCTTGGGACGAAAAATATGATGAAATAATAGAAATGGCAAAAAAATTGGAAGAGTTAAAACCTGATGGAATAATTGCAGCAGATGGAGGAGTTATAGAAGTTATAAAACAGTATGCTCCAAGTGTAAAAATAAATGTAAGCACACAAGCAAATGTTGTAAGCCTACATTCAGCAAATTTCTGGTACAAAAATGGAGCAAAAAGAATGATAATGGCTAGAGAAATAAATAAAGAACAACTAAAATACATAATGGAAAATAAACCAGATGGAATGGAAATAGAAATATTTGTTCATGGAGCTATATGCTTTGCATATTCTGGAAGATGTTTCTTAAGTGATTTTTTATCATGTAGAAGCGCAAATTTAGGAGATTGTGCGCAAAGCTGTAGATGGTCATATAATTTGTATGCAGAAGAAAAAAATAATCCTGGAGGACTTATGCCAATAGAAATAAATGAATATGGTACAAGCATTTTTTCTTCAAAAGACTTATGTTTAATAAAAGAAATACCAGAAATTATTGAAATGGGAATAGATAGCCTAAAGATTGAGGGAAGATTAAAAACAGAATATTATTTAGCAAGTGTTATAAATGCATATAGAAATGCAATAGATGATTATAAAAAAGATCCTGAAAATTATGACTATAATTTATATTTAAAAGAGTTAGAAAAAGTAAAGACAAGAGGATTAACAACATTTTACTTTAATGAAAGAAATAACAAAGATATCCAAGAATATAGTGGAAAACAATATAATGAAAATTATGAATTTGGTGGAAAAATTATTGATAATTGTGAAGATGATTTAGCTATAATAGAAATAAAAAATAAATTATCAGTTGGAGATGTTTTGGAAATAATTGTACCAAATAAAATTAAAGCAGAAGAATTTAAAATAGAAAAATTATATGATGTTGAAACAAATGAAGAAATACAGGAAATAAGCCCAGGAGTAAAAGGGCAAAAAGTAAAGATGAAACTACCAATAAAATGTGAAAAAAACTGGATAATTAGAAGAAAAAAGTAAAAGGCAGAAGAACAAGTATAGATCCTAAACTAAAACCAATGATGCTATAAAATGTCTGGGCATAAAAATTTTCTAATAAATATTTAATTAATTTCATAAAAAATAATGAGCCAATAATTAGCCCAAATCCCATAGGTAATAGAATTGGTAGATATATATAAGAAATTGAATTTAAATATACTGAATAAATACCTAACAACATTAAAATAACTGTACTACTTAGTCCAGGAACAACAACACCAATAGACATAAGAAAACCACAAAAAAATAAATAGAAAAAATTATAATTAAAACATCCATCAAAAGAAATATTTTTTTCTAAATAAACAGAAAAAAAACCAATTGCAAATGCAATTAATATATAGATTATGTAATAAAACTTAAAAGAAACCTTAGTATTGGTTTCTTTTATTAATTTTGGAAGACTACTCAAAATTAATATACAAAATAAACACTTAATTTGTATTGGAAATTTAATAAATAAGTAATTTAAAATATTACCAAAAATAAAAACACCAAAAAAAATACCAATAATATAAGGTAATAAAAACAAAAAATTTTTTTTAGGATTATCAAAAAAGTTTAATATACTATCCAAAAATTTTTCATAAATCCCAAAAATAACCATAAATACACCACTACTAATACCAGGTAAAATGGCTCCACTTCCAATTGCGATACCTTTTATACAATCTATAACAAAACTCATATAACACCTCTAATAAAATATATGAATAAAAAATAAAGGTCATGCACTTTTGAAAAATTTTATTCATATAATTTGAATAACAAGAAATTGGAGGTGCATTTATGTTTACAACTCTTTGTGTAAGTGGTTTACTTGGATTTTTAAAATCAGCTGTTTTTGTTGTACGGATATATACAAAGTAGCAATGTATTTCCAGAGCCATTATCATCTGAAGAAGAGAAAAACTGTCTAGAACAAATGGCAAAAGGAGATGAAGAGGCTAGAAATATATTGATTGAAAGAAACTTAAGATTAGTAGCTTATGTAGCTAAAAAATATAATACTACAAAGGTTGACCAAGAGGACTTAATTTCTATAGGGACAATAGGTTTAATAAAAGGAATAAATAGTTTTAAAATTGAAAAAGGTGCTAGACTTTCTACATATGTGTCAAGATGTATAGATAATGAAATTTTGATGCACTTAAGAGCAACAAAAAAATTAGGAGCAGAGGTATATTTAAATGAGCCTATTGGAAAAGATAAAGATGATAATGTAGTTACACTTCAAGAAATATTGGAGAATAATGAAAGAAATATTGAGGATGAAGTAGATGTAAAGATGAAAATTAAATTACTTTATGAAAAAATGAAGGAAATATTGAAAGATAGAGAAAAAAGAATTTTAGAACTTAGGTTTGGATTAGATGGATATAAACCAAAAACTCAAAATGAAATAGCTAAAATGATGGGAATTTCTCGTTCCTATGTATCAAGAATTGAAACAAAAGCAATACAAAAGTTATCTAAGGAAATTAAAGAATAATTAAGATACAAATAATAATATTATGTATATGAACCTCTAAATTATGTAAAGAACAAACGATATTACGTAAATTAAATTAAAAAAGAATAGCAAAAACTTGTAATTTTTTTAAAATTAACTTTAAATAGAATACATTGTATGTTATAATTACAAAGACAAAACGAAGAAAAAGTGAGGAATAAATATGAATAGAACTAAATTAAAAGATAGAATATTACCAACATATACAAAAGGAGAAGAAATATTTAATATGACTTCACACATAGTTGGAGGAGTACTTGGAATAGTCGCTACAGTATTATGTGTTATATTTGCAGCAGTTCATCATAATGTATATGGTGTTGTAAGTGGTGCAATTTATGGTGCTACAATGATTATTTTATATACAATGTCAAGTATTTATCATGGATTAAGTCCAACTAAATATGCAAAAAAAGTATTTCAAGTATTAGATCATTGTTCGATTTTTTTACTTATTGCAGGTTCATATACACCATTTGCATTATGTTCTATTAGGAATGTAGATTCAATAGCAGGATGGACAATTTTTGGAATAATATGGGGTGTAGCTATATTAGGAATTGTTTTAAATTCAATTGATATAAAAAAATTCAAAGTATTTTCTATGATATGTTATTTGGTAATGGGATGGTGTATTATTATAAAAGCAAGTTTATTACCAAAAATATTAGGAATTAATGGACTAATTTTATTAGTTGCAGGAGGTATAGCATATACAGTAGGTGCAATTATTTATGCTGTTGGAAAAAAACACAAATATATGCATTCAATATTTCATTTGTTTATTTTATTAGGAAGTATATTGCAATTTTTCTGTATATTATTATATGTAATGTAAAAATAAAAAAAGTAGCTTATTAACTACTTTTTTCCCCACAAATCTTAACTAATTTTAACATATTTTATAATGAAAATCAAGATGTGAAAAAGTGAGATTAAGTGAGAAAAAAACAAAAAAAGAGAGTTTAGATGATTTAAATAAAAAAATAGAAATATTTAAATAAATAATATTAGTTGTAAATAAAATTAATGTATGGTAGAATAAGAATAATAAAAAAATAAGTTAATAATTTTACCCTGCGTAGTGCGTATAGACAGAATTTTTAGAACCAACACATATAAAGAGGGGCCAACTCTCTGGATATGGCGTGCAAGCTTACATTATATAGTGAGAAGCCCAGGAATATCTAGGTAGGCACCCACCTGTTTTTAGGAGCAGGTCCTTAAAAATTCAAACATCTGACGGCTAAGGCGGGGATTTTATATTTTATATAATAAAAAACTTTAGCATTAAGAATCTGCTAAAGTTTTTATTGCTTTTGCATATATTTTACAAGCAATTATTAAATTATCTATTGTAATAAATTCATCTGTTTGATGACACATGTCTTTCTGATGGGCAAGATTTGCCCCAAAAGAAACACAATTTGGGAAAGCTCTTGCAAAAGTTGCACCTCCAATTGCAATAGGTTCTTCATTTGAATTTGTTTCCTCATTATAAATTTTACAAAGTGTCTTAATCAGGTGATTATCTTTTGGTATAAATAAGCTAGGAATTTGATGTGTTGTTGCAAAAGATAAATTAGAATAATTTTTAGTTATTGTAATTATTTTATTTTCTATATCGGCAATAGTAGTATTTATTGGAATTCTGATATTTAATCCAATAGATAAAACATTATCTTTTAAAGTAAAATCACCAACATTTAAAGTAAGAATTCCGGATTCATCTTTAACATTTATATTTAGATTTTCACCATTATACTGAATGCCGATATACTTACTAAAGAAATTAAAAATTTCTATTGGTGAGTTATATTTATTAAAAATGTCATTTAAAATAATAATTAATCTAGAAATTGCATTAACTCCAAGATTAGGATGTGCGCTATGTGCTTGAATACCATGTGAAGTGAGTTTTAATTCGTCATTACTAATTTTATAAATATCTATTTCATAGTCATAATTATTTAAAATATTTTGAATATCATGTATTAAATTATCCATTGTAATCTTTTCAGAATTTATTTTCAAGATGCAACTACATATTTTTGGAACAACATTTATAGCATTATTACAATCTATTTCTTTAATAAATAAATCTGAATTCTTATCAACATAATGTTCTTTAAAATATGAAGTGATAATAGATTTTTCTGCATAAATAACAGGAAAATCAGCATCAGGACTAAATCCTATTTTTGGAATTTCTTCATGTTCTTTATAATAATTGATACATTTCCAATTTTTTTCTTCATTTAAACCTAAAATTAATCTAACTCTTTTATTTATTTTATAATTATCCATAACTGCTTTCATTGCATAAAGTGAAGCGATAACAGGTCCTTTATCATCAATAGCACCTCTACCATATATTTTATTATCATATATAGTTCCACT
>Ga0310697_10003242_pt1 | contig 16570 bp, 15 predicted proteins | sample 172DNAGHGlowgp2_FD_203883 | JGI IMG/M metagenome (GOLD analysis project Ga0310697, IMG submission 203883) | Sheep rumen microbial communities from Palmerston North, Manawatu-Wanganui, New Zealand - 1728 DNA GHGlow gp2 (v2) (version 2) | ecosystem: Host-associated > Mammals > Digestive system >... | reverse complement strand
CAGATCAGTGCGAAGGTGACAATGAAATTATAGACAGCAATCACAATGGAAGGGATCCAGCTGATCGCATTCTTGCTGACCGTACTGACGTCGCTGTTGAAGCGATTGAGAAGATCGCCGCTGCTGTATGCGTTCATCGCCTTCCAGTCCACATCGATGATCTGGTCAAAAATATCGGCCTGGATATCGTTGTTGATATCGATGCTGAGCCTTGCGCTGATGCGGCTGATGATGTTGGAAAAAGCGAGGCTGAAGAGCGCGCTGCCCAGCATGATGGCGATCATGACGCCAAGCTTGCTCGTCTGATAGCCCGTGATGATATCGATCGCATACTTCCCGGCCACACTTGCAACCAGGCCGAAGGATGTGCTGAAAATGCCGAGCACCGTATAAAACACGATGGCAAGCTTATAGCGTTTGCTGTAAGAAAAAATCCAGCGCCAGTCTGCAAGGATCTCGGAAAAAGTACCGTCAGCCATACGCTGCCGCAGCGTGTGCAGGGTCTGGAAAAAGGCTTTATTCTCCTCGTTGTATGAATCCGCCATACCTTCCTCCGAAAAATGGACAGAATAACCCCTCTCACACTTAATTCAGCAGTTTATTATATCAGTCTTTAAAGAAAAAAGCAACAAACACTGAGCATTTAGTTATACTTTTTTAAATAAGATATAATACATGCACAAATGCCCCGGACATTTTTCTCCTCCGGGGCAGCTGTGCAACTAATTATTCCTTATAGTCAAACATCAGGTCGTACATGCTTACAGTGTCGCCGTCCTTGACGCCCATCTGCTCCATGCGCTCAAACACGCCCGCCTCCCGCAGGACGCGGTCGAAGTACATGCGGCTCTCGTAGTCGGAGAAGTTGACCGTGGCCACCAGGCGCTGCAGCCAGGGGCCTTCCACGATCCACATATCGTCGTCGTGGATGATGGAGAGCTCCTCCGAGGTGTCCACCACCGGTTCGGGCGGGACGTAGTCGGCCTCGTAGTAGACCACCGGCGGCAGCGTGGCCAGTTCCCGTGCGCACTCCTTCACAAGTTCCCGGGTCCCCTCGTGGGTGGCGGCGCTCATGGTGAAGAAGGCGTAGCCCTGCTCCTCCACGTGGGCCTTCAGCCGCTGAAGATTGTCCGACTCCGGCTCCAGCAGATCGCACTTGTTCGCGACCACCAGCTGCGGCCGTTCGCTGAGCTCGGGGCTGTACTCCCGCAGCTCGGCGTTGATTGCCTCAAAGTCTTCCACCGGGTCGCGGCCCTCACTGCCGGACACATCCACCAGGTGCACCAGCAGGCGGCAGCGGTCAATGTGCCGCAGGAAGTCGTGTCCCAGGCCGGCGCCCTCGGAGGCGCCCTCGATGATGCCGGGGATATCGGCCATGACGAAGGACACGCCCTCGTCCACATACACCACGCCCAGATTGGGGAAGAGCGTGGTAAAGTGATAGTTCGCGATCTTGGGGTGAGCCTTGCTCACCACAGACAGCAGCGTGGATTTGCCCACGTTGGGAAAGCCCACCAGCCCCACGTCTGCAAGGAGTTTGAGTTCCAGTGTGACATCATGGCTCTCACCGGGCAGGCCGGGTTTGGCAAAACGCGGGACCTGACGGGTAGGTGTGGCAAAATGCATATTGCCCCAGCCGCCGCGGCCTCCTTTGGCCGCGACCCAGTTCTGTCCATCGGACATGTCGTGCATGATGGCGCCTGTCTCCGTATCACGCACCAGGGTGCCGCGAGGGACCTTGATCTGCAGGGTCTCTCCGTCCTTACCGTAGCAGCGCTTGCCCATGCCGTTCTGGCCGTTGCCTGCCACATACTTGCGCTTGAAGCGAAAGTCCATCAGCGTGGACATGTTGTCGTCAACAATAAAGACAACGTCACCGCCGCGGCCGCCGTCACCCCCGTCCGGGCCGCCCGCGGCAATATATTTTTCTCTGTGAAACGCGACAGCTCCGTCTCCGCCTTTGCCGGCATGGATGCTGATGCGCGCTTTATCAACGAATGTGGATGCCATGGTATTCCCCTCCCGGTGAATCCGGTTTTGAGTCGTGAGTTTTGAGGAGCGGCGTAGTAGGATGTTATTCTCAAAACTCATCACTCAAAGCTAAAACTAAAAAAGGCCGGACGCTTGTCCGGCCTTTTTCGTGCATTACTGAGCGATCTCTTCGTAAACGGAGACCTTTTTGCGCTCCTTGCCCATGCGCTCGAACTTCACAGTGCCGTCCACGAGGGCGAACAGCGTGTCGTCCTTCCCCTTGCCCACATTGGTGCCCGGGTGGATCTTGGTTCCGCGCTGTCTGACAAGGATGTTGCCGGCCAGGACAAACTGCCCGTCGGCTCTCTTGGCGCCAAGACGCTTCGACTCGGAGTCGCGGCCGTTCTTGGTAGAACCCATACCTTTTTTATGTGCCATTTAGGTTACACCTCCATAAGTCAAAATCAGTTGCGGAAAAATCAAGCGTTGATGGCTTCGATCTGAACCTTGGTATAAGGCTGGCGATGGCCCTGCGTGCGGCGATAGCCCTTTTTGGGCTTCATCTTGTACACGCGAACCTTGGCGCCCTTGCCGTTCTTCAGAACATTGGCAGTAACGACGGCGCCCTCGATGACAGGAGCGCCGAACACGGCGTTCTCTCCATCGACAACAGCCAGAACCTGGTCAAACTTGACGGACTCGCCAGCAGCAACGTCCAGCTTCTCAATGAAAACGACGTCACCCTCAGCGACACGGTACTGCTTGCCGCCGGTCACGATAACAGCATGCTTCATAAATGATTTCCTCCCTCTTTACAGGACTCGCTCTGGGGGTGAAGACATGGCTTTCTTAAAACCCCTTCAATGCGGCCCTAATAAGATACCATGGAAAAACGGCAATGTCAACAATTTTTTGCTGATTTTTTGGGGATTTTTCCGGTTTTTCTATGCGTGGCGTCGGAAGTGCATTTGCTTATCTATGACCAATGGTTGGCAATATGCGCCTCTTCACCTCCAGGGGAAGGCAACGGAACCGGCCATGGGCTGGACCCCTGGCCCCGAAGGGCAGCTTTTGAAACGCCGCAAAACTCATACCTCAAAGCTTCCCCCATCAGCGAAAAGCGCCCGGCTTACACAGCCGGGCGCTGTCGCTGTTCGTTCAATTATAGGGGGAGAACTTGACGCCTTCCTCCATCAGGACGAAGCTACCGTTCTCACCGCTCTGGCTGATCAGTGCACGGTGCAGCTCGCCTCCCTCGCCAACATAGCTCAGCGCGAGATTGGGATAGCCGTCCGGGATGCTGGCAGACAGCTGCACGCCGCTGTTTTCCATGCAGGAGCAGTACCAAAGTGTTTCTCCCAGATAGAACCAGCCGGCTTCCTCCGCGTATCCGGTACGGCTGATTTTCACATCATAGGCGCAGGCCCCGCTGCGCAGGCAGATCTGAGCTGCGCCGTCATCCACGCTGAGCATATCGAGGATCGGAACGCTGCCGTTCTCCACGCTCCCGGTATCCTGGATCGTAAAAGAACCGCTGCCTGTTTTCGCGCTTGCGATCCAGCGGGAATCCAGCAGAGAGCCCAGTTCTTCAAAGGGGAAACGGAAGGACTGAATGCCCGCAGCGTAGGATGAGATCTCATACAGATCGGAGAATATAACAAGAGCATCGTTGGTCAGATACCAGGAGCCGTCCCGAAGGAGAGCGCCCAGGCTCTTTTCCAGGTTTTCCGCCGGGACATAGGAGGCGATCGCGTCGTGGTATAGCTCATCGGTCTCTACCATTTCCATCATGTGCTGCACCAGATAGGACCGCAGCGCAGCCATATCGTCTGACAGACTGTTGAAGGAAACGACCTCACCGGTCTCCGTGTCAAACACATAGGAACGCGTAACGTAAAAACCGTGCGCGCCGCCGGCATAGCTGTAAGTGCTGAAGTCCAGAGACAGGACGCGTCCGTCCGCCCGCTCCACATCTGCGCTGCGTTCGCAGGAAAACTCCAGCGGGAAATCCGCACCCGTCTCCCGCACGTAAGTGAAGTTGTCCTCCGCCTGTTCGAGCATGCCGTAATAACCGTCCGAAGAGCCGTCACCGTAATCATTGCCGGTATAGTAAGTCTCGTCCAGCATGGCGATATACTCATTGATCGCCGCCGAGGCAGCTTCACGGCCGGGGATCGTGACGTGCGGCGTCACATAGGAAAAGGTCAGGATCAGCTGCTCCCCTTCCGCCGGGTCATAATCAAGCATCTCGGTTTTCTTAAAATTTACGATCACATTCTGCCGGATGGCGGTGTCATCCTGCTGCTCCGCCGGAACGCTTTCCGGTGTGGCTTCCGCCGGTTTCGTTTCCTCCGCGGCATGCTCGGACTCCGCCGGCGCCGGCCGCTCCGTGATCTGCGGCAGCGGCGGAAGCTCCACGCTTTTCAGTCTCTCCAGCCGTCCGCATGCGCACAGCTGCGCCATCAGCAGAACAACGAGCATACAGATTAAAAGCTTCTTCATATCAGTTATCCTTTCCGATTTCCTCATAGGGTACGGCCAGTGCCAGCGCAGCGTTTGTATAGCGGGGATCGTCCGTCACCTCACGAATGACGCGCAGGCTGGGCGGCAGCGTCACCTGCTGGCCCTCGTCTCTCAGTTCAATTTCGAGATAGGCCCGGTCATTCCAGAAGGGAAACACATCCAGTTCAAAAAACTGCCCTTCATAGGTAAAGCACCAGCGAACCTTCTCGACAGGCTTTCGCGCCGGATCCGCGCGCCGGAGAAGGTTTTCATACTCGTTCTCGCTGATCTCCGTCTCATCCTCGATGCGGCGCAGATCGGAGAGCTTCCGCTTGATAGTATGGGTATAGACATAGCGGCCGTCCCTGCCCCGCTTCCGTACGCGCTCCGTGCAGTCGGGCGCCGTCAGCAGATAGGTCTGTGTGATCTCCGTCCCCTCCGCCTCCCGGGCAAGCCAGTCGGGATCGGGCATCCGGATCAGATATTTTCTTTCAATTTCAAAATGCAAGTCTCTCATAGCACCTCATTCTACCATTTCTTATTTAGGGAAACAACGGGAAAAAGCTTAAGAATCCATAACTTTCCGAAGAAAAAACAGGTTATGAAGTCAAATTACGGAAAATACCGGTGCCCATAAGAGCACCGGTATAGACGATAGCGGGGTCAGGCTCTCGGATGGGCCTTATTATATACATCTTTCAGCTGCTTTTTCACCAGCTGGGAATAGACCTGGGTCGAAGAGATATCCGCATGCCCCAGCATCTCCTGAATTGCATGGATGTCCGCGCCGTTTTCCAGCAGATGCGCCGCGAAGGAATGGCGCAGTGTGTGGGGGGTAATGTCCTTCTCGATGTTGGCCTTTTTCTGGTAGTACTTGATGATCTTCCAGAAACCCTGGCGGGACATTCTGTCGCCGCTCACGTTCACGAACAGAGACGGCTCATCCGGCGCCGCGATCATCTGCGGACGAACCAGCGTGATGTAATCCTCCAGCGCCTTGACGGCCGCGGGATACATCGGGATCACACGTTCCTTGTTGCGGCTGTGGCAGCGCACAACGCCGGCCCCCAGATTTACGTCCCCGATATCGAGGTCTATCAGCTCTGTCACGCGCATGCCGGTCGCATACAGCAGTTCGAGCATGGCGCGGTCACGGTAGCCCTTGGCGTCCACGCATCTGGGCTGTTCCAGCAGCAGTTCCACTTCCCTGCTGGTCAGGATCTGCGGAAGCTTCTGCACGCTCTTGTCCGATACCAGCTTGGTGGCAGGATTCACGGTGATCAGCTGCTGAATAAAGAGATAAGAATACAGGTTCTTAATGGAGGCTATGCTGCGTGACACCGTGGCGACAGACTTTCCGTTGTCTTTCAGCCAGGAGATGTACTCCGCCAGCGTCGCCGCGTCTGCGCTCAGGATCTCTTCATCCGTGTGAGACTCCAGATAGGCGGCAAGCTGACGGATATCCCGCATATAGGAACTGAGGGTGTTGGCCGAAGCCTTTTTATCCTCTTTCAGATAGTGCTCAAAACGAGCGATCACTTCTTCATTCGGCAAACGAACCCCCTCCTTTCCCATAAATCAAAAGAGATGCCGGAACAAAAACAGGGAACCGGCGGCCGCACAGCAAAGCAGAAGCTGGCGGCAGAGCAGCATACCAAAAGGTATGCGCCAGCTGTTAAGACAGGCATTCAGATAATCCTCCGAGAGACGCATCCCGACCAGAGCTGACAGGAAAAAAATCGGTGTCAGCAGCAGGAGCGGAAGCAGGCTGGAAAAGTCCGCCGTCCACGCCTGTACGCCAGACGGAATCGATTCCAGAAGCACTTCCGCGTCAGCCCCGAAGAGCATTGCAGAGACCGGGATCACATACACACCGAAAAGATTGCCCGCAAACAGCGCCGGTACCAACGGCAGAAAAGGTAAAAGAGCCGGTCCCATCGTGAAAAGCGCCGCGTCAGATGGCCGGAATCGCCCGACAAGAGATCCTGCAAGGAAGAAAAGCAGCAGGAACAGCCAATGTGCTCTGTCTGTACAGGTAGCGCGATCATGGCCGATCTTTGTTTTCATCTTGCAATAATTATGTAATCTTTGTCGAGGAAATTACAATTTACATAACTGCGTTGTGGTAACAATATATTACAATTTTGCAAAGTAATCAAGTCCTTTTTTCGATTTTTTTCAAATTATTTTTTCTGTTATGTCAACTTAAAATGCGAGCGATCACAAGTCATGGTATTAAATTGTGTTAATTCTGCTCCACAATGTCAATATCTTGTAGTATCGTCTTATCATCCACGATAATTGAGGCTAAGAAATTATGTTAACTGTTTCTATTTTGTTTCTTTTTCCGCTTGAACTGCGATCGCTTTTGCTGCGTCGTTCGGCCGCCGAAGACCAGGCCTCCAAGCAGACAGCCTGCAAAGCTGAAGCTGACTACGCTCAATACGCCTGAGGGATCAAGGCGGCCGCCTCCGATCACGAAGCCTGCCGTGAGCAGGACGATGCTCAAAAGCAGCGCGCACAGCAGACCGGCTCCCAGTCTTCCCTCTCCCCTGCTGCCGACAGCCCCGGCAAAAGCCGCGCAGAGAAAGCTCAGTCCTGCACTGATATACCCGAAGTACTCGGATCCCACGCTATGGGCGCGGATCACGCAGGCTGTGAGAAAGCACAGGATCAGTGCCGCGGCGAGCCAGGCCAGCAGGCCGCGGCCCAGCGCCCGCACGCTCCCCTTTTCCACCACATTTCGAACAGACATAAAAACACCCCCGACACAATGGATGCTACATCCTATTGCTCTCAGGGGTGTTTCATTCCGAAAAAAGCAGCCGCTTACTTCTTGGTCTTGGCCGCTTCCTCAGCTTCCATCTTGGCCGTGGTGGAAATGGCCCACTTCTTGGTCTGCAGACGCACGCGGTCCTCACCGGTCTCGAAGGTGATGGTATCTTCGGTGATCTGCACGATCTTGCCGATAATGCCGCCGATGGTGATGATCTCATCGCCGAGGCTCAGAGAATTGCGCATCTCTTCGGTCTTTTTCTTTTTCTTGTTCTCGGGGCGGATAATCATGAAATAGAAGATCGCGAACATCGCGACCAGCATAATGATCATGGAACTGCCGCCGGCGGCAGCAGAAGCAGCATCACCAGTGAGAAGGAAAAACATAGGTGGATAACCTCCAAAAATCAAAGTATTTGTATTATAGCCTCAAAGGGAAACAAATGCAAGAACTTATATCCTTTTATCCAAAATTTCTGTGAATTCCTGTCGAAATGCGCCGAAGGTGCCGGCATCCAGATGATCGCGGATCTTCCGGGTCAGGCTGTTGTAGAAATACAGATTGTGCGCCACGGCCAGGCGCATGGCCAGCATCTCCTCCGCCTTGAAGAGGTGCCGCACATAGGCGCGGGAATAGCGACGGCAGACCGGGCAGGTGCACTTGGGGTCGATAGGCTGCTCGTCCCGGAGATACTTCTCGTTCTTGATGTTGATGATGCCGTCCCAGGTGAAGAGGTGGCCGTGGCGGCCGTTGCGGGCAGGCATCACGCAGTCGAAGAAATCCACGCCGCGCCAGACGCCCTCGATGATGTTCCCCGGCGTGCCGACGCCCATCAGATAGCGGGGCTTGTCCTTGGGCATATACTCCTCCACCGCTTCGATAGTGTCGTACATCTCCTGATGCGTCTCCCCCACGGCGAGGCCGCCGATGGCGTAGCCCGGCAGATCCAGCCCGGCAATCTGTTTCATGTGCTCAATGCGCAGGTCGTGAAACACCGCGCCCTGGTTGATGCCGAAGAGCATCTGCCCGGGGTTCACCGCGTCATCCTCCTGATTATAAGCGGTCAGCGCCGCCTTGCAGCGTTCCAGCCAGCGGAAGGTGCGGTCACAGGAGCGCCGGACATAGTCATAGGGCGAAGGGATCTTGATGCACTCGTCAAAGGCCATGGCAATATCAGAGCCGAGATTTGCCTGGATGCGCATGCTCTCTTCAGGCCCCATGAAGATGTGACGCCCGTCCACATGGGAGTTGAACTTGACGCCCTCCTCCGTGATCTTGCGCAGCTTTGCCAGGGAAAAGATCTGGAAGCCGCCGCTGTCGGTGAGGATCGGGCCATCCCAAGTCATGAATTTGTGCAGGCCGCCCAATTCCTTGATGAGCCTGTCGCCCGGCCGCACATGCAGATGGTAGGTATTTGAAAGTTCCACCTGACAGTCGATCTCTTTGAGATCCCTCGCAGACAGGGCGCCCTTGATAGCCCCCTGGGTTCCAACGTTCATAAAGACCGGCGTCTGCACCGTGCCGTGCGGCGTAGTCAGCTCACCGCGGCGCGCTCTCCCCTCTTCCTGTTTGAGCAGTTTATAGTTTCCCATGTGACAGATTCCTTTTGTTTGAGTGTAATACAGGGAATTGAAGAAGACTGCAGAAAAGCCTTCAGCACGCAATTCCTTGGCATATCATATCAAATTCGGGGGAAATGTCAATAAAAAGGGGCCGAGCATCGTCCGACATCAGGCAGCAAGGATGATATGCTTTCTTTTCTTTCGATAAGAGGCGATTAGAAACAATCACAGGCAAATACGCAGGGGCGCGCCCCGGAAGCTTTTTCCGGGGCGCATTTCGTATTGGATTCGTTTCTTCTGCTGTCGTTCAGCCGCCGAAATAGGCGTTGGCAGCCTGATTGTACAGATACAGGGCCTTGCAGGTGTTCTGCATCTCCGTGGTCAGCAGGTTATTCTTCAGCACCGAGTAGCAATAGGCCAGCGCGCTGGTCCGGATCTCCATCTCCTCGCTGCCGCTGCTGACCTTCACCGTGTACATCGTATCCAGGTCCTTCGCCGCGATGTTCTCGATGGTCAGCAGGTAGCTTCCGCCGCTTACAGGCTGCAGCGTCATGTTCCTGCCGTTCACTTCAAAGCGGAACTCCTCGATGCTCCGTCCTTCGGCCGGCGTGAAGCGAAGATTGATCTCCGTCGTAGACTCCAGATTCAGCGAGATCGCATTGATCGTGAGTCCCGTCACAGACCCTGTCATGGTGTTCCTGTATGCCTTCATGTCCGCCGCCGCGACCGTGGAGATATCCGGGTTTGTCATGATGGGGTTCGGCAGCACGTCCGGCTCCCCCTTCTTCAAACCCAGATACGCGTTATAGCAGTAGTTGTGCAGCATGTCGATCAGAGGACGGGCCGGGTTGCTCGCGGGCAGCGCCTTGGAATAGCGCTGGCCGGAGTACTTCATCGTGTCGTTCGTCAGCCGCTTGCCGTCATACTCGAAGGGGATCACGTTCTCCCCGTCCATAAACTTCAGCGACACGGTGTTGGCAAACTCCGCAGCCGGGATATAGAACGTGAAGGTGTAGAAACCCCGGCTGTCGGGCACCATGCCCTGCATGATACGCGGGTACTCGACGCCCTTGTAGACAAATACGGCTCGGGCATTTTCATTCGCCATCACGGAATCTGTCATCGACACCAGGTAGTTGATGCCGATTGTTCCGTCCAGCGTCAGCGACGCCACCTGCGCCGTCACCAACTGCGGAGTATAGCGCAGGTGCCAGATCGTATCAGACGCCCTGACTTCCGCTCTGATCTCCGCAAAATAACTCAGATTCAGGCCCGGCAGCAGTGCGGCAAGTGCCTCCTGCGTGTGGGCGCTTCCCACAACCGCCAGCTCGCCGGGGCCGCCATACTGCCCGCCGTCGACCAGCGTCATCGCCGGCTCATCGCCATGCAGTTCGGCATAACCGTCGTTGACAAAGCTGCCGTACACCGTTGCAGGGCTGAGAATTTCCATTTTGCCGGCATTGTGAAGCGTCACACCGTCGGCAACAAAGAGATCTCCGTTCAACTGGAGAAATGTGTTCGCCGGAACCTCCATATCCAGGAAGAGCTCGAAAAGATAGCCGTCCTCCTCGCCCACGGAGCTGTAGATGAAATAGGAAACATGGGGCGTTGTATCTTCTCCGGCGGCGGCAAGAAGATCCATCATCTCGCCAAAGCCGCTGGTGTTGACATAGCGGCGGAAATCGGCGTCATTGCCTTCGACCGTGATCCTGTCCCGCCCCTGCAGCTCACCGTAATAGACGTTGATTCTGCCGCGCACCGTGAAGCTGCCGCTGACAGACAGGCTGTTGCAGCTGGAGAAGCGGTTTTCCGTGTTGTCGGCGCTGTGATCGAGAAGAAGCGCGCCGTCGATCACAGCATCCGTGGTATAAAAGGAGTCTTTGATGCTGACCTGTACCCCGGCAGGGACAAGCATGCCGTTTTCCAGCACCAGCTGCAGATTCGGAGGCGTGACCAGGTTCTGCGTAAAGCGGAACCCGTCGCTGCCGCCGTAGCGGGCCAGCGTCCACTGATCGTAGCTGCCGGAGCTAAGCTCACGCAGAGCGTCTTCGCTGTAGAAGAAATAATTGGTCTCGCTCCGCTTCCAGTAGCCGCTGCCGCTGATCTCGCCGACAATGCTCTCCCAGCGGCCGACAAGCGCGCCATCCAGGACGATGTGCTCCGTGTAAAAGGCATTGCTCGCCGCAGAATCCACCCGCAGCGTCACACCCGCGGGGATACGCAGCACAGAACCCTCCGCATCCGCGCAGAAATAGAAGTTCTCCGGCAGAACGATGGATTCCTCGATCACAAAGGGGGCAGTGTCATTGTAAAAGGCAAAGACGCTGCTGCCGTCATAGGCTTCCACAAGGGCTTTGAGATCTGCGAAGCTGTGGATCGTCCGCTCCGCGCCGAGATACTGCCAGGAGGCGTCGAAGAAGGTCTGGTTTCCGTCCGTCGTCCATACCTCGCGCGCTTTCTGCGCTTCGGTTCCGCCGAAGGAAACATTCTTCAGCGCCGAGCAGCCAAAGAACACGTTGTCGTGGATATTCACGCCGGTCGACAGCGTCACGCTGCGCAGGCTTCTGCAGTTGAAAAAGGCAGAAGACTCGATCGTCGCCAGTCCGGCCGGGAAGACAAGTGTCTCCAGATTGAGGCAGCCGAGGAAGGCCGAGAAGCCGATGCTGTTCAGACCATTCGGAAACGTGATCCCCGTCAGTCCGCTGCAGTTGCAGAAAGCGGCGTCGCCAACAGACCGGGTGCCGCCCGGAACCGTATAGGCTCCGCTTCTGCCGGCCGGATAGCTGATCAGCCGGGACGCATCCTTGCTGAACAGAACGCCGTCCACAGAGCTGTAATATGCATTGTTCTGGGCCACGCGGATGCTCTGCAGCGCAACGCAGTCCTCAACAATACCTGAGCCGATCTGCAGAACCGCCGCCGGGATTTCGATCTCTTCCAGGCTGGCGCAGCCTTTGAAAACATAGGCCTCCAGCCGTTTCAGGCCTGCGGGGAGCAGAATGGAAGTGATCTGGGAGCAGCTGGCAAAGGCGTAGTCATCGATCACCGTCACACTGTCCGGAAGCAGGATTTCGGAGAACGTGCAGTATTCAAAAGCTCTGCTGCAGATCCTGCTGACGCCGGCGGGGACCTGATAGCTGCCGGACTTGCCGGAAGGGCAGCAGACCAGCTCCGTTTTCGCCTTGTTGAACAGGACGCCGTCTTCCGATGCGTAAGCAGCATTGTCTGTGCTGACTTCGATGGCAGTAAGCGCGCTGCAGCCGTAAAAGGCGCGCACCGCGATATCCGTCACATGGGCAGGAATCGTGATCCGGGTCAGGCTGCTGCAATTGTCAAAGGCATAGCCGCCGATGCTCGTGAGGCTGTCCGGGAGTTCCACAGCCGCCAGATTACGCGCCCAGGAAAAGGCGGAGCTGCCGATCACGGTCACCCCGTCGCTTACGACGACGCTGGTAATGCTCTCCAGGTTTGCTTCCCAGGGGCATTCGCCTTCCGCCATCGCTCCGACGCCGCTGAGGACCAGGCAGCCGTTGTCATAGAGCACCCAGCGCAGATTGCTGCCTTCCGCGCCGCAGAAACCGGAGGCAAGTTCCGTGCGATTCTCGGCGGTCGCCTCGAGGAGCATTTGTTCATCCATGGTATCATCCAAAGCTTCCATGGCTGCGGAGAGTCCGTCTGTTTCCTCCTCCTCGATCAGATCGAAACCGCTCTCCCCTGCTTCCACATCCGGCGAAAGCGCGTCTTCCGCATCCGCCGGATCCGGCAGGTCGGCTGTCGTTTCTTCATCGGCGGGAACCAGGCCGCCGTTCTCTTCGTCAGGCTGCGCCAGCGCGTCTTCATCGCTCAGCAGGACAGGCGCCGCCGGCTCCTCCGCTGTTTCTCCCTCGGCAAGTGCGGTTGCCGGGCAGAGCGACAGGCACATCACAAGGCAAAGCAAAAGCGCAAAGCTTCTTTTCCATATCCTTTTCACAGTATTTCTCCTTCCAAACCGATATCGTACCGTTACGCCAGTCAGACATCAAGCATACGACACAGCTCATGATTCTATAGGATCGTAATTAGTAATTTTATAATATAAATTAAATAGTGTCAAGAATTCGCTTTGCAGGAAAGCATAAAAAGAAAAAGTGTCAGTCGATTCTGACTTGACGAAGGGCGGCTTTCGATATAAAATATTGTGATGAATTATAGGAATATGCAGGAGGGCTAAACCGTGTCAAGATTCAACCGGAGACGTTCCGGGCTCCGCTCCATATATAGCTTTCTCATCACCTGGATCATCTTTTCAGCCTTCTTCCCTCTTTATGAAATCTGGGGGCTGCTGCTCGCCCTGGGCGCCGGGCTCGGCGCCGCCTATCTCTTCGGCCGGGCCTCGGCGAAGAAGGAAGCTGCGGCTGCTCAGGCTCCCGAGAAGAAACAGGAAGTGAAGGAAGCGCCGAAAAAGACCACCTATCAGCAGGTGCAGGAACAGGCGAGACAGAAGGAGCAGGCCGCGCAGAAGAAGAGCTACGGCCCCGAAATCGACCCGATCGTGCAGGAGGGCAACAAGGCGCTCTCCGAAATGGGCAGACTCTACATGTCCATCAAGGATGATGCGGTCCGCGCCAAAATCAACGAGATCATGCGCGTGACCGACAAGATCGTGCAGGACGCGATCAACGACCCCTCCGATATTCCGCAGATCAAGAAGTTCATGAACTACTATCTCCCGACCACGATCAAGCTCCTCAACGCCTATGACCGCATGAGCGCCCAGGGCATCGAAGGCGAGAACCTGGACAAGAGCATGAAGAGCATCAACGAGATGCTGGACGACGCCATCGACGCCTACAAGAAAATGCTCGATTCCCTCTTTGCAAACCAGGCGCTGGATATTGAGACCGAGATCGACGTCATGAACACCATGCTCGCCCGCGAGGGGCTGACCGGCGAGAAGGACTTCCACGTGGCCGAAGGCGGGCAGGTCGCCGTCGGCGGTCAGGGCGGCCGCTGATACAGGCGCAGGCTGTATATTGAACGAATAATCACTAAATTTCATTACCTTAGAAAGGAACAGAAATCATGAGTGAAGAAAAAAGCAGCGTCCCTTTCCTGACGCTTGACCCCAACGCCACCCAGGCAGCCGCGGCTGTGGAGGAAGCTCCCGTCGCCGTGGAAGAGAAAAAGGAAGAGGCCGAAGAGATCAAGGCCGCCAAGCTGGAGCTTGAGAGCCTGACACCCGCCGAACAGGCCGCCGTCAAGGAGTTTTCCGAGAAGATCGACGTAATGAACACCGAGCAGATCATGAACTACGGCGCCGCCGCGCAGAAGAACATCTCCGAGTTCTCCGACGCCGCGCTTGCCACAGTGCGCACTAAGGATCTCGGCGAAGTGGGCAACATGCTGGGCGACCTCGTGGTCGAGCTCAAGGGCCTGAACTTCGACGCCGAGGAAAAGAAGGGCATCCTGGGCCTCTTCAAAAAGTCCACCCAGAATATCGCCTCTCTCAAGGCCTCCTACGATAAGGCCGAGGTGAACGTGGACAAGATCGTGGAAGAGCTGGAAAAGCACGAGGTCACTCTGCTCAAGGACATCAGCATGATGGACAAGATGTACGACAAGAACTCCGAGTACATGAAGGAGCTGACCATGTACATCCTGGCCGGCAAGCTGAAGATCCAGCAGCTGCGCGAGGTGGAGCTGCCCGAGATGGTGAAGAAGGCCAATGAGTCCGGCCTGCCTGAGGACGCCCAGGCCGCGAACGACTTTGCCAACATGATCGGCCGCTTCGAGAAGAAGATCCATGACCTGGAGCTGACGCGCATGATCTCGGTGCAGATGGCGCCCCAGATCCGCATGGTGCAGAACAACGACAGCCTGATGGCCGAGAAGATCCGCACCTCCATCGTCAATACCATCCCCCTGTGGAAAAACCAGATGGTCATGGCCATGTCCCTCTACCACTCAGAGCAGGCCATGAAGGCCCAGCGCGAGGTGACCGACGTCACGAACGCCCTTCTGGAGAAGAACGCCCAGACCCTGCACCAGGGCAGCGTCGCCATCGCCAAGGAGTCCGAGCGCGGCATCGTGGATCTGGAGACCCTCAAGAAGACCAATGCCGAGCTGATCGCCACGCTGGAAGAAGTCACCAAGATTCAGAACGACGGCCGTGTCCGCCGTGCCGAGGCCGAGCAGGAGCTGGAGAAGATCGAGGGCGCGCTCAAGCAGAAGCTGCTTGACATGAAGGGCTAACACCTTAAATCTTCAGTCCCTGGCTGGGACTGAAGATTTAGAACTCGCGCTTATCGCACGCGTCGATGCGTTTACGCCGCATTTGGTCGGCGCGAGGACTCGCACAGCTCGCCTTAGAGTGTTTTTCCGGCGGCAGAGCTGCCGGAAAAACGATTTGAATACCCTTTTTGGGAAAACGTCGAAGATATTTGCTGATTTTTCAATGGAGAAAAGAATGAAGCTCTTCAAAAACCCTGTTTTCGCCGTAGCGCTGGCCTTTGTGGTGGTCATCGCATCCACTCTCATCAACACCAATGTGAAATTCGGGCGCAAATGTCGGGATATCACCGATCAGTTTTATGGCAGCACCGTGAGCCGCAGCGCACCTGAGGTCTCCATTGCCGAGGCCCTGGAAAACATCTGCACCGATGCTGAGTCGCTCTCTGTTGTTGCTGACAGCTGCGGCGTGGATGCAGAAGAGGTCAGAAACGACGTCTCCGATCTGCGCAGAAGCATTCAGCAGGAGTTTTTCTTCGGGATCCGCAGCAGTTACGCCGATCTCCGCTCCTCGTTGACAACTCTGCTGGGGCAGCTGGCCCAGGCGGATCTGGAAGCGAAGAGCGCAGAAACGGTCTCTCAGTGCAGCGCTTCCATCAGCGATGCGCAGAGCGCCATCGCCGCATCCGGTTATAACGATACCGTGCGCGCCTTTCTGCGCCGCTATGATCACTTCCCCACCAACGTGCTGGCAACTCTCGCCGGCGTCGACTATCCCGAGACATTTGCCTGAAACTGCCGCTTTGAAGGGCGGGAGGTTTTCTCCCGCCCTTTCTTTTTCAAACTATAATCAGAAAGAAGATCATTGCCATGTCTATTGAAAAAGGGCGCGCCTATTTCCGCGCGCTGGGTCTGGAAGACCGCGTACAGGAATTCACCGTCTCTTCCGCAACCGTGGAGCTGGCCGCCCAGGCCCTGGGTGTCGAAGGCGCCCGCATCGCCAAGACGCTGTCCTTCAAAACCGCCGAGGGCTGCATGCTGATCCTCGCCGCGGGGGACGCGCGCATCGACAACCACAAGTTCAAGGCCAAATTCCACATGAAGGCCAAGATGCTCTCCGCCGATGAAGTGCTGGAGCTGGTGGGCCATCCCGTGGGCGGTGTCTGCCCCTTCGGCTGCAACGAGGGGATCCCCGTGTATCTGGACGAGAGCCTGAAGCGCTTTACCACCGTGTTCCCCGCCGTGGGCTCCGCCAGCAGCGCCATTGAGCTGAATCTGGACGAGTTGTTTCGGTATTCCAAAGCCCTCGAGTGGATCGACGTCTGCAAGATCCCCGAAGAAGCATAACGTCTTTTGCAGAAGATGCAGAAACAGCGGAGCAAACGCTCCGCTGTCAGACTGTAGAGAACCCCCCGGTTCTGTCATCCTGAGCGAAGCGAAGCGGAGTCGAAGGATCTCAAAAAGCTTGTTATTTGAGATCCTTCGTCACTTCGTTCCTCGGGATGACATTTCTGTTATAACTAGTGCAGATTTCGTCTGCACATTGACAGCG